>Ga0181568_10004680_pt1 | contig 12151 bp, 18 predicted proteins | sample 101ome_20_FD_133758 | JGI IMG/M metagenome (GOLD analysis project Ga0181568, IMG submission 133758) | Coastal salt marsh microbial communities from the Groves Creek Marsh, Skidaway Island, Georgia - 101404AT metaG (megahit assembly) | ecosystem: Environmental > Aquatic > Marine > Intertidal...
AAGAACTTCAAAGTCAAGGTTATCAAACGTTTGCTGATTTAACAGATGAACGCTACGACAGTACATTAGGTGCTAGTGCTAGAAGGTACGAATGTATAGAATCTGTTATCAATTTCAATTATGATGTTAATAAAATTATAGAAATTACGAATCATAATAAGAAAAATTTTGATAAAATATACCAAGAAGAAGTCCAAAAAATAATCGACATAAACAAGTATTATACTCAAAATAGCTTGACTTTACATTAGAATCTGTTATACTAATAGAGTAATATTAGAAAGGCAGGTTTTTTTATGACTATGCATTTGGCTCAAGGTTTGAGCACCATAAACACAAAAAAACGTAAGAAAAAGGCATTAACACAGAAAGATATCGAAAGATATACTATCGAATGGCGTAAGCACAACAAACTTATGCGTCAAAAACATATGCATGATATGCAGTACAAAAGTCTTGACGATTACATTGCATACTGCAGAGGTGAAAAAAAGTTTACAACTACCTTTTCATCATTAAAACCCGAGAAAAAATACCAAAGAGAAACACCTAAATATAAAAGCCTCATGGAAGAAGCAGTAAAAGATGGTACTTTTTGTACTATGGGTACAGATTGCGGCAAGCGAGTAGAACCGCAAAAGTACACAGGCACGTTGATTAAAGGCATTGCAACTATGCACAAAAGCAATGCAGTTCCTGTCATAGACGACCAACACGCCAAAGACATAGCGAGGATGAGAAGATGAAGCAGTTTTTACATCTTGTACTAATAATTGTAATAGCATTTGCTAGCTCAAGTGTTGCAAGTGACACAAACTTTTACAAAAAAGGATTAATCACTTTACCTAAACCTTCCGATAAAGAACTACACTGTCTAGCACAAAATATCTATTTTGAAAGTCGATCAGATAACATGGCTGGACAATTTGCTGTTGCTGATGTTGTATTAAATCGAGTAATAGATGAAAGATACCCTTCTAGTATTTGCGAAGTAGTTAAAGAAGGTCCTTTATCAGAATGGCATTTGCAAAAAGGAAGACAAGTTCCGGTAAGAGATAAATGTCAATTTAGTTGGTGGTGTGATGGTAAATCAGATGTACCAACTGACATAGATTCATGGGAACGTGCTAAATTAATAGCCTACCAAATATCTATACACAGACAGTTCCGTGGTATTACTGAAGGTTCTACCCATTATCATGCTTATTATGTGGATCCTAGTTGGGCTAAAAGATTTAATCAAATTGGCACCATAGGCCTACACAAATTCTATAGAGCAGAGTAGTTTACCAAAACAGTTGACAATCATATTATTTTAATCTATACTATACATATTAATTTAAAAAAGGCTTAGGAGGCTTAAATGAAAGGCATTTTAAAAACAACGGCACTTGTTGGAGTAATTGCTACTCTAGGTGCCTGCTCGAGCATGGTTAACATTCCCGAAAGAGATAGTTATGCTCAACCAGATTGGTACGCAAGTTGTGCCCAATCAGGCAGCGAAGGCTGGTTTTGGTGGAAAAAAGAGTATGCTTATGCTTGCGGCGCGGGCGAAAGCAGATATCAACAGGCCGCCGAGGAGCAGATGTACGCAGTTGCAATGAATAACTTTGCAAAACGTATCAATGGAGTTGTAAACTCAGAAACACATCTTGAGTTTGTTAACGACCAAAGATCTACTCTAACTAAAATAAGTTATGTCGTTAAAGACACTGCAATCACTCAACATCTTGAAGAAGAAAGAGGAACTTTTGTTTATAACGGACAGCAGTATACTTTTGTTAAGCTCAAGATGCCTAAAGAAGTTTTTGACCAATTAGTTGCTACAGAGGCAAGAGCTAGAGAATTCGCTGAAACAACTTTCCAAACAGCGGACGCTGAGTAATGAATAAACTTGTACCGTTACTGTCACTGGTGATAACAGTAACAGGTTGTGCTACTGGCCCCGAATATAACTATCAAGCACAATATTGTTACACAGACCAGACTATTGTACAACAGAACGGTACAACTGTTTCTAGCGAAACTATACTAGAATGCACAGATAGACCAGGGCAACAAATGGAGATTGCTAGAGCTGGTATAGACAAAGGGTGCAAAGAGTTTTGGTATACTGAAATAAGAAATGGTGTTAGAGTAAAAACACGAGGAGTTCAATGTGAAAAACCAGACGGCACTTGGGAAATTCTTAATCTGTACGGTACTGTTAGGTAGCTTAATAGGGTGTGCTTCTAGCAGTCCTTATGTAAGTCAAAGCACTCAATACAGTCCTGTAGTAGGACATTCACCTAATTATCAGTTAGGAGCACTAGCTCATACTGTTTACAATATTGGTAAAAATTTATCCTTTCAATTGACCCAAGAACAAAAACATAAACAGACTAGTGCAGTGTATGCTGCCTTAGAAAGTGAATATGGCCAGGTGTTCAATTGGTACGAAACAACGGCAATGGGTAGCGTAAAAGCGGTGCACGGTTATCCCCAAGGCAGTGGCTTTTGCAAAGTAATTTATAGCACCGTAACTAAAAAAGGTAACTCACGTTCTTTCACTGAAACTGCTTGCAGAGAACACGATACACGCGGTTGGCGCTTTATTAGAAAATAACAATATATTATGCCCACCAGTAATTATAGTAAATACAGTATGTTCTTAGCAGTGTTAACAATGCTGACGGCATTGACCATTTCAGCCGTCGCTATATATTACTCCGTAGCAGGTCTTGCGGCTATCTTCGCCGCGGCTGTAATCCCTATTGTCATAATGGGCGGTGTGTTAGAAGTAGCAAAACTAGTAACAGCAGTATGGCTACATAGGTATTGGTCACGTGCTGTCTGGTGGCTAAAAGGCTATCTATCTTTAGCTGTCGTAGTTCTAATGCTCATAACATCTATGGGTATCTTTGGATTTTTATCTAAAGCACACATAGAACAAACTAGCCTAAGCACTGAGCAAGTTGCTCAAATACAAACACTAGAAGAAAACCTAACTCGTAGTCAATCTAAATTAGACAGATGGGACGAAGAACTTACTAGATTATTAAATGGCAGTGGAGGTTTTAGAGTAGACGGACTGCTTCAATCTAACCAAACCGAATTAAATAATCTGTACGACAGAATTGATACAGAAAAGAAAGCAGAGCGTGAACTAGCACAACAACGAATTGATCAACAAAACAATCGTTTAGAACAAGCCGCAAACAGAAAAACACAAGATCTAGAAGCGGCTGTAAATGCTCGTGATCAAGCTCTACAACAAGCCGAAAGATATAACACAGGCGGTATCATCAACAACCAAACTAATCTTTATAACGATGCTGTTGCTAGAGCAAACGATACATATGACGCTAGAGTTAAGGAAATAGAATCGCAAGAACTTAGTGTTGCTAGTGCCGCACAAAGAGAGATTAGAAGCATTAACTCCGAGTTAGCAGATAAGTTAACAGCAATTGATACAAAGTATACAGACCAAATTAATCAACTGGTAGAAAGAATCAATTCACTACGTACAGAAACTACAGAAAAAACAGATGACGTTGATGCTAGAATAGCAGAACTAGAAGACTTTATCTCTAATGAACAAACAGAAATGGGCACCGTTAGAGAAAACAAGGCCGTATTAGAATCTCAGTATAGAATGTTAGAAGCAGAAGTTGGACCTGTAAAATACATTGCTGAGTTTATATACGGAGAGCAAGCAGATCAAAATCTATTAGAAGAAGCAGTTAGATGGGTTATTATCGTAATCATATTTGTATTTGATCCTCTAGCAGTTCTACTATTGATTGCTAGCCAATACACATTCCGATTTAGGGACGAAGACAATGGAAATATCATCAACAACCCAAACTCCTCCAGTGAGCCCGATCCAGACCCAACTCCCCCAAGTAGCGGAGAGACCCCTAGTGAAGGAGGTAGTGAAGATACTACCGAGGACGGAGGAACAACAGATAACGACCTACACTTACAACAGCAAGGGACAACTGGAGAGCTCGGTAGTCCGGAGCCAATCGATCAACCTTCTGCTGTAGATGATGCGGCGAGAGCAATGGCAGAAAGTTACGCTCAAAAAAAAACTGAGGACTTAGTACCCACCAAAAAAAAAGACTTAGAATTATCGGTAGACAACGAGCGAAAAAGAGCTAAAGATTATCGAGAAGCTGAGAAGTCTTCTACATGGAATGCCGCCAAAAAGACTTGGAAAGAAGAAAATCCAAACGAAACTCTAAAAGAACATAAAAAAAGATATATACTAGGACACATTGACGAACTTCCTTGGGAAAGGTACATTGATGACCAGGAAGGCTATGTTCAAAACCAAGAACAAACAGAAAACAGTATTTGGCAACGTATAAAAAAATTAAATGAATAAAATTAATATTATAACTCCACCAGATAAACTTTTTAATAATAACATTAATATACTTTTAATATATCCTAGTAGTTCTGTTAAAGAACAAATGCAAAACTATCTTGCATCAGTAGACATTCCTTTCAACATATATTACTACGAAGTTCATGAATTAGACCATGATCCAGACTGGTTACTTTCTATTAACAAAATTTGTGATATTACAATTTTAGATATAGACAATACCCCGCCTGATATAAGAGATATGGCTTCTTACTTCATTAGCCAAAACAATACATATTGGTTGACAAGAGCAGAGAATGTGTTTTATAATAAACTAAGCGTTAATAGAATATATAATTTAGATTTTTTAAATAAATCCATAGGGGATAAACTTGAAACATAGATTTAACAAAAATAACTACCAAAGGAATAATAAACCTGCACCTCAGCCTCAAGGTTTAAAGGTAGAAGTTCGTGGCGACGATGTAAACAAAGCTCTAAGATTGTTTAAGAAAAAAGTAAGCGATAGTGGTTTATTGCAAACACTTAGAGAAAAAGAGTTTTACGAAAAACCAACTACAAAAAAGCGCAGGAAAAAAGCAGCCGGGATAGCTCGAAATAAAAAACGCTTACGTCTCGAACAAGAACAATACCTTCGAAGGCCAAAAAGGTACTAGGTTATGCCTTTGCACAACGAACTTTGGTTTCCAAGTGTAGTCTGGTCTGGAATAATACACACACCAAATAATGCAGAATTAAAGCAATTTGCATACAGTAAAAAAAAGCAGGACAAGGGTGTTACTATTAGCAACTACAAAGGTTGGCAAAGTAACTCTATTCAACAAGGCGAATCTATATACGTTGATCAATTAATTCAAACTCTTAATCAAGAAATTAATTTTTGTACTGATCAAGTTGGGCTTCCTGATTTAGAACTTTATAACATATGGTTTAACGTAAATCCTGAAGGTGCGTATAATCATTTACACGATCATGCTGGTGCTGTATTAACCGGAGTGTATTATGTAGATGCCGACGAGCAACAAGGAAATTTACAAATTGAACGCGGCGACAACGCACAATATTTCTTACCCGATCAAATAAAAAAACTCACATACTTTACTGCTACACGATCTACGTACAAAGCAAAAACAGGAGCTCTATATATTTTTCCTGCTTGGTTAAAGCACAGCGTACAAGGAAATAAAATAAACCGAGACAGGATTTCAATTTCATTTAACTACGGAGTAAAAAATAATGCGTCTTGACAATGACATTAAACTTGACTATAAAGATGTACTAATTAGACCAAAACGATCTACGTTAAGTAGCAGAAAACAAGTTGAATTGCTTAGAAGTTTTAGTTTTAGAAATTATACACCTGCGGATATGACTATGGAAGTACTACGTCCTGAAAGCAATCCGCACTATGAGGGTATTCCAATTATGGCTGCTAACATGGACGGTGTTGGTACATTCGAAATGGCTGATACATTAGCGGCACAGGGTATATTTACGTGTCTAGTAAAAACTTATTCAGTAGAACAACTTTTGAACTTCTTTGACACAGATGATTACTTACGTACCAATTATGTAGCAATGAGTATTGGCATTACAGACGACGATTGGTGCAAGTTTCAAAATGTAATGGGGTTAGTGGACGGCAACTTAAAATACGTATGTGTAGATGTTGCTAACGGGTATTCAGAACGTTTTACACAGTTTATTCGAAAATTAAGAAAAGAATACCCAAACATTGTAATTATAGCAGGTAACGTAGTTACTGGAGAAATGACAGAGGAGTTAATACTAAGTGGAGCAGATATCGTTAAAGTTGGTATTGGGCCTGGTAGTGTTTGTACTACTAGGATACAGACTGGTGTTGGGTTTCCGCAGTTATCCGCAGTCATTGAGTGTGCTGATGCCGCTCACGGTCTTGGTGGACACATCATTGCTGATGGCGGCTGCACTTGTCCTGGAGATGTAGCAAAAGCATTTGGTGCCGGTGCTGACTTTGTAATGCTTGGTGGTATGTTTGCCGGACACGATGAAGGCGGGGGTGAAGTTATTACAAAATTTTACGAAACAAATGAATTAGAATATGAAGTTGGTAATCATTTAGAACGACATACAAGAAAAATTGAGCAAAAACAATTTGTACAGTTTTATGGTATGAGTTCTAAAGCAGCCAATGATAAACATTTTGGCGGACTACAAGAATACCGTAGCAGTGAAGGTAGAGATGTGCTGGTTCCTTATCGCGGTCCTGTAAAAAACACAGTACAAGACCTCTTAGGCGGTCTTAGAAGCACTTGTACATATGCAGGTGCTAAGACGTTGAAACAATTATCAAAGTGTACAACCTTTGTAAGATGTACACAACAGTTTAATTCAATATACGCAAACTCTTGACAGACTAGTTAAGTGATCGTATAATGATAAATAAATGCGTAGAGATAATGCTTTCTCTACACTAGAAGGCGGAGTGCCGAAAGGACTCCTAATATTAATCTTGCTTATTAAAGGAGAAAAATTATGACAAGAATAACTACTCTAGACTTACCCTCATTCCAGAGGGCTACTATTGGATTCGACAGAATCTTTAATGAATTAGAAAGACAATTTGCTAATTCAACATCAAGTGGATATCCTCCATATAACATTGCTCAAGTAACTGATGACGAATATGTCATTTCACTTGCTGTAGCAGGTTTCAGTATGGATAATCTGGAAATCACTCATGACAATGATGTGCTTTCAATTGAAGGTACAGCACCAAAGGGTGATGAGGAAACTAACTATCTACACAAAGGAGTTGCTGGTCGCAATTTCCGTAGGCAGTTTACACTAGCCGATCACGTAAAGGTAGAAAGAGCACACTTAGATTTAGGTATGCTTAACATTTACCTCAAACGTGAAGTGCCAGAAGAACTTCAACCTAAAAAGATTGAAATTGAATCTGGTAAAGGTATTACTATCGAAGGCTAACTTGTCTAGGGGGAGTGGGAAACCCTCCCCCACTTATTGGAGAATAATAAATGACTGTAGATGTAGATGTTAAGATAGACGAAAAGATAAAAAAAGAAATTGCTAAACCACCTATGTATAAAGTGGTATTCCTAAACGACGATCAAACACCGATGGACTTTGTAATTGGATTATTAGAATCAATTTTTCATCATTCGTTTGAAACTGCAAAACAAATTACTCTAACTGTGCATACAGAAGGATCAGCAGTAGTCGGATATTACACATTCGAAGTTGCTGAACAAAAAAGTTTTGAAGCAATTACTATGAGTCGGAATCACGGGTTTCCGTTACAAATAAAACTCGAACAGGAGTAAAATGGATAATCTAAAAAATCTTACTTGGGAACATCATAAAAACGCTGAAAGACAAGACTTTGTAAAAGAAATGTTTTCAGGTAAGATTTCTAACGAAAGATATGCTACCTATTTGTATAATCAATACATTTGCTACGATTTGCTAGAAGCATTAGGACGAGTAAATAGATTATTTGACGACATACCAGAAGTTCAACGTGCTCCGAGTATTATGGAAGACTTTCAAGAACTTTGGGACCACCCAGAAACAAAACCCACTGTGTATCCTGCAACACACAATTATGTAGCGTACTTAAAAGATTTGATGAAAGACAAAAATAAACTTATGGCTCATATCTATGTAAGACACATGGGCGATCTAAGTGGTGGTCAAATGATAGCAAAACGTGTTCCAGGGTCTGGTAAATATTATCAGTTTAGTGCTGATACAGAAGAATTAAAAAACAAAATTAGAGAACAGTTAGACGACTCAATGGCAGATGAAGCAAAAGTGTGTTTTGAATTTGCTACTAAACTATTTCAACAGATAGGAGACGACAAACCTTGAACGGGTTTCGACGACTACAAGAAAGATTACGCGAAGAAGGTTGGTATGTAGGTTGGAACTTACCCTGCTGCCAAAGTTGTGCTTGGAGTGAATTGCCATATGAGTTTGAGGACGGCACTGAAATAGACTTTTCAAAAGTGCTGTTCAATCACAGCCAAGACTGTGAAGTAGAACCAGAACCACCAGAAGGTTTGACCGAAGAACAAGAAGAAGAATGGTGGGAGGAATGGGAAGAACGCAATGAAGGTTTTCAAACATTGTCTCCTGAAGAGCAACATTACAGTATGTTTTGTTTTGATGGCGGCAGAAAAGGCGTTAAAAATCTAAAGGCAATACTCCCTATAATTGAGGAATGTGGTTGTAGTTGGCATTGGAACGAAACTGGCAAACAGCGTATTGAAATAAGTTGGGATAATACATGAGCGTACTTTGGGATAGATTGATAGAATGCCAAGAAGGCATTATAGAAATTTTTGAAGAAAACGGCACTGAAATAGCAGAACCAGGATTAGATCATTTCAACCAACCAGAGAACGGCTGGATCAATCGTGTATGGGCAAACGATCATGTGCGTAGAGCTCATATAGATGTTGTTGATGCTAGGGCTAATAGAAAGTTATGGATGATGCACGTATGTGTATTTCCTGATCTTAACAATGATGCTCCTATATATGGCTTTGATGTTATAGCAGGTCCTAACAAAGTTACAGGAGCATTTCACGACTTTTCGCCTAGTTCGGGCGGCTACGATCATGAAATGATCAAATGGTATGAAAACGCAGTAAAAGACTTTGTACCAACTAGAGAAAGAGAACTCCCAGAATGGGCTCGTAACATATTTACAGATTCTATGATAGCAGCCAGCATGGTTAAAACTGAGGAAGAAATCAGCACAATAATTGGTTTTGCTTTAGATAACCTGCGTGAATATTTTAAACAGGTTCCGTTGTACACAGGCTCAGGCGAAAGAGACATGACTATAGCCGCGCAAAACTATTACTGTTATAATCAGCAACAAAATCCGCACACACCTAACGTAATGAAGAGTCTAGGTCTAAATGAACAGGACGTAGAGAAGTTCTGTACAGATATGTTGTTTCCGAATATTGTATAAATACATAGACGGAGAAACAAACTATGCGATACAGCGAAATTAAACTAGTTGAAGAAGGTCTTACAAAGGATCAACTAAGAAAAATGGATCGAATCAACCGCAAGATGCAGGCTGATCCTAGTCTTATTGACGAACTATTCAAAGAACTTTCTATGAAAGCAAAAGACATCGAAGGTCAATTTGTAAATCGCTTTGTTGCTATGCTTGATCCAGAAAACACCCGACCAGAAACAGATCAAACTTTTGCTAACTTCCTTAAAAAGTATGCTGAAGTGATTGCTGAGTGCCCAGGAACACAAGAAGAAAAATTTGCGTTTATAGGTTCACTTGGCAAAAAGAGTCATGTAGACGAAAAGAAATTAATGACACCAGGCAAGCAGTCATGGGACTCCTGGTTAACCGGCACAGAGTTTAGTAAAAAACTTTTTGACTTTGCTTTTGGCGATCCTCGACTAGTTACAGATAACAAAGGCCCAGGCGAAGCAGCTCTAGCAATTCTTTCACCAAATATTAAATTGTCTGTAGGTGGTAGCGGAGACATTGATGTTAATAACATTCCTGTTGAAGTAAAAGCGGCCGCCGGCTCAAGCACAGGCGCTGGTAGACTTACTCCTACAAAAAACACACTAGGTGTTTACAGTGCTGCCCAAGTAGCAAAAATGCTGTTCCCAAATGATCAAGCCAAACAAAAGTTGATTACAGACAACTACAAAAACTGTTCTGCTAATGCTTTTGGCAACTTCGTACAGGATATGGAATTATCCGTAGAACAGATACAAAAATTATTGAGTAACATATTTAGAGAAGAAAGCATACAGGATAAAGTTTCCGCAGTTGCTCAGAAAGGTCCACAAATTACAGGACGTGATTTACTGGGTTTAAGTTTGTACAATTACGGGCGTTCACAGAACGACGAACACTTCTTAATACTGGTAAGAAAAAATAGATCTAGTTTGTATTTCCATATTGATGAATGGGAAAAAGCACAAGGCTTACAGTTTAGTCTAAGTGTGTTTGGATCAGATCTACGCACAGTTGGACAAACACAAGTTGGTATCTTAACTCGCGCCTAAAACCGTCAATTTTTTAACACCCACTTAATTCTGCCCAGATTCCGATAAATACACATATAACATCGGAGGGCAAATGCTAAAACAAATATCAATTCTTTCTATTATTCTAATGGCTAGTCTCAGTGCGAGTGCCACTGAGCTTACGCACAAGTTCAAAAACCCCAGTTTCAGCGGCGTTGGAACAGGCGCACACTACTTGACTATTGAAAATCAAGAAAAGAGTCGCAAGGATAAAATCAAAGATGACATTGAAGCAGAGCTACTCCGCCTACAACGAGAAGAAGAAAACTCAACACTGAATAAATTTTTACGCAATCTAGAAAGCAGAATCTACAGTCAAGTATCCAAACAGTTGGTGGATCAGATGTTCGGTAACGAAGAAGGTGCTGATTACGGTGTGTTTACCATTGAGGGCAACACAGTCACATATGAAAGGCTGTTGGGAGAAGATGGTATTGAAATTATAAGAATGACTATTGTAGCACAAGATGGTTCAACTACTACAATAGATATACCTGTAGGAGTGGGCAACCTGGGCGGATAATGAAATTAGTTGCTATACTAGCATTGGCAATATTAATGACTGGGTGTGCCAGTTTAACGATTCCTGGTGACACCGGTTGTAACTATGACTTTATAGAATGTTACGAAGGTCCTAAACAGGTAGAACTGCCTACGTATGAAAAACTAAGACAGTTACCTCCGGCAGAGACTATGCCTATTGTGGCAGTGTATGATTTTGCTGATTTAACAGGACAAAGAAAACCTAAAGATAACATTGCTGACTTTTCAACAGCAGTTACACAAGGCGGTAAAGATTTATTGATAGATGCTCTAAAAGCAGCAGGTGCTGGCTCTGATGCCAAAGGCACTTGGTTTAGAGTAGTAGAAAGAGGCATAGGTTTAGACCATCTAGTAAGAGAACGCCAGATTGTGCGTTCAACTAGAGAGGACTACGAAAAGGCAACAGGCGAGGATCAGCCAGGCTTACAACCAATGATGTTTGCTGGCATGATACTAGAAGGCGGTGTTGTAGGTTACGACAGTAACATAGAAACAGGCGGTAATGGTGCGCGGTATTTAGGAGTAGGTACCGTGAACCAATATCGCCGTGATAGCGTAACAGTGAGTCTACGTGCTGTTAGCACTCTCACAGGAGAGGTTATATTAAACGTACAAACCAGTAAGACTATCTTGAGTACAGGTATATCAGGTGATGTGTTTAGATTTTTTGACATGGACACACAACTGCTGGAATTAGAAACAGGTGTTACTGAAAACGAAAGTGTTACATATGCTGTTAGAAGCGCAATCGAAGCAGCAGTGTTGGCACTAATTGAACAGGGCGACGAAAGAGGATATTGGAAAATACAGTATCCCGAAGCCCTAAAAGGAGAATAAAATGAGGGTAACTAAATTACTAACTGCGGTTATGTTTTTAGGATTAACAGCAACTTCACCACTAGCATTGAGTCAGAGTGCTACAGATAACGAAATTCTGTTAGAACAGGTTGGAGACACTCTTAACCTAACTATATTACAGCAGGGATACGGTAATAAAATATCAGGCGACAGCGCACAGGGCAGTGACATGACTATTACTGGTTCTAGTCTTAACATTGACATAGATTTGATTGGTAACAGCAACAACTTCTATGGCAATATGACTACCAGTAACAGTACTTTAGACTGGACAATTACAGGTAGTTCAAACGTGTGGGA
>Ga0181568_10004688_pt1 | contig 12136 bp, 10 predicted proteins | sample 101ome_20_FD_133758 | JGI IMG/M metagenome (GOLD analysis project Ga0181568, IMG submission 133758) | Coastal salt marsh microbial communities from the Groves Creek Marsh, Skidaway Island, Georgia - 101404AT metaG (megahit assembly) | ecosystem: Environmental > Aquatic > Marine > Intertidal...
CTGCAAAAAAAATAGGTTATTATAATCTGAAATATAAATATTCTTCGGACTTTGATTATTTTTACAGAATGATAGTTAAGCATAAAATGAAAGGTATGGTTGTTAAAAAAAATATATTATTTGGTTTTTTTAGTCCAGGGGGTATTTCTAGTAGACTTGATTACTGGACTCATTTTTACGAAAAGTTTTTAATAAGAAAGGATAATTCACAAAATAGGTTTTTTTTAGTATTATTAATTTTAATAAAATTAATAAGAGATTTTAAACATTTAAAAAATATTGAAATAAGTAAATTTTTACAATTTTTAAAGTATATTTTATTTAAATAATTTTTAGAGTAGAAATATTTTTGTCTGATAATTTAGTTGGGGAATATTCACTTTTTTACCATTTTGTATATATGTGAAATTAAACTATTGTATTTTTTTTTGTCAAATTGATTATTATTAATTTTGATAATTTTAATTCTTTTTTTTTTAGCATAGTCAATTAAGAATTCATTAAATAATCTTTTTTTGTTCAGATATGATATATTTTTGTAATTATATAAAAATCCATCTTTACGATACATTGTTCTTTGAAAACAAATATCTATATCCGTATCAATAAATAACAACAAATTAGGCTTTGGAATATTTTGCAAGTATTTAATTAAAAGATTACGAGCAATTTTTTTTTTTTTATTTAAAAAGTTTAAATATATCTTTTGAAAAAAACCTTCCTCAACTAAATTAATTCTTTTCTTATCTAAATTTATTTTAGTAGCAAAATAATCAATAAAAAAATTTATTTTCATTCTTTTTTTTCTTTCAAAAGAATAATTTGTTGTAGAAAGATATTTATCATAAATTTTTGAAATAGACTCGATTTTTAAATCTTTTTTAATATAATTATTTATATAATTACTAAAATTTTTATATTCTTTATTAAATATATATTTTGAATCAATCTTTATATTCTTAAAATAAAAATAATATCCAAGTTTTCTTACATAAGAAATATTTGTTTTAGTTTTAAGGTAATCTAAAATAATTGTATCCTTAGGTTTTTTTATTTTTATTTTTATTTTTTTCAAATCATAAATCAACTTGTCAAAAATATACGATTTACCAGATCCTGGTGGACCTAAAAATTCAATATTATAGCTCATTAATATTTATAAATTTTTTAAATTCTATTTTATTAGATGAAGGAATTGCTTTTGCATCATTATCAAAGATGAATATATTATCTAAATATTTTTTTTGTAATCTATTAAACATTTTTCTATCAACTCTCGCTCTATTTTGTGTCATAGACCCAGAACCATAGTAATGATCACCTCCTTGAAAACCAATTCCACTTAGAAAAACTTGAGAGTCTGGATTTTCTTTTAGTGCATACAGGGCAGCAAATATTCCTGTCGAAAAGCCTAAAAATTCATCATGCACGATACACTTTATTAAATAATTAATCTTTTTATAGATTGAGATCTCATAACTAATTTCTGAAAATATAAGATCGTATAACCCATAATTTAAAAATTTAGATTGAATCTTTATTTGATCATAATTAGAAATAAATCTTTTTTTCAAATTATTATTAAAATTATTAATATATTTATCTTTATAGCTTCTAATTACTAACTCATCTGGTTGTGAAGATATTATTCTTTTTTGGATTTCTGGTATTTTTATAAAATTTTTAGCACCTACAATACATGTGTGTGGTATGAGATTGATTTTTTTTTGATATTTTTTTGCAATTTCAGCACTAGCATTTGATGAGTATATTTTTTTAAAATCTATTAATGGAATTATCATATCTGGCTTAGAACCTAAAATTAAAATTTTTTCTTTAATCATAAATATCTAATAGATTTGAAAATTTAAAAATTTTTTTACATTTTATTATATTTGATCCATATCCATAATCAGCTAATATAAAATCAATTTTAGCCCTTTTAGCAGTAAGACAATCAACGGCCATATCTCCAACATAAACACATAATTTTTTTTTAATTTTAGATTTTTTTATACATAAATTTAATAAATCTGGATTTGGTTTCCCTCTAAATTTTTTATTTTCTGTTTTTATATAATCAAATTTAATTCCTATTTTATTTATTAAAATTAGAGCATTTGATCTTTTCTTAGACGTTACAATACTTAAAATTTTATTCTTTTTCTTTAAAATCTCTAAAATTTTTTTTACATTTGGGTACAACTTTATTTTAGAGATATTTTTTTTTGAATTAAGGAAGTAATCATGCTGAATTTTATTACAATTTTCTTTAATTCCTAAATTACTTAGGATTTTTTTAAATGGCAAACCAATATATTTTTTATATTCAGCAAAAGATGTCTTAAGATTATTTTTTTTTTTTACTTTGTTCCATGAATATTCCATATTTGATAAAGAATTAAACAAAACACCATCTAGATCAAAGATAAAATGTTTTTTAGAAATTTTTTTTTTTGAATTCACAAAAATTTAATTATTAAATAATAAAATTTTATTATATCTATTTTTTATTTTTTAGATAATTATTTATTACAAATTTAATATTTATTTAAAACAAAAAAGTATCTTAATCTCATATGAAAAATTTTTATGAATATATCAAATAAGAAAATATTAGACTCTTTTAGCCATTGATTAAAATTTTAAATGGTTTTTTAACAAAAAAATAACATCCTAGAAATAGGATCAGGTTTCGGCAAATTTGCTGAAATAATAATTAATAACTCAAAAAATAAATATGAGATAATTGATTTGCCTGAAGTTAACATATCATCAGACTATTATTTAAATAAAAATTTAAGAACAAAAAGATTTTTATTTTTTTTACTCAATAAAATGTATAATAATTTAGTTAACACATAAATTAAGATTAAATAAAAGAACTTTTTAACAAAAAAATTTAATATCAATATTTAATATTTTTTTCTTATCTTGTCCTTTTTCATTAATTCTATGGCTGTTAAATAGTCTGCTTTAATATCTACAGAAATACTAGAGCTATTTACAAATGTTGTTCCTAAAACCATATCGTTTTCAAGTGCTCTTAAAAGTTCTATATCTTCTATTTTTTCTAAAAAACTTCTCTTTAATGAAGAATATTTTTTTAAGGCTGATGGTTTAAAAGATATTATAGATAGGTGCTTTCTAAAATTTATTTTTTTTTTGAACTCAAAAGGTATAGCTGCTCGAGACATATATAATATTTTATTTTTCTGATCAGCAACGATTTTAACAATATTTTTAGACTGTGGGTCAATTAAATTTGATGAAGGTATTATTAAATCAAATTTTTTATTTTTTCTATGAAATCTTACTATTTCATCTATGTTTTTTGGATCGATAAGGGGTTCGTCTCCCTGGATATCAATCACCAGCTCACAATTAAATTTTTTTGCAACTTCTGATATTCTTTCTGTTCCATTCTTATGAGTTTTTTTTGTTAAAATCGCCTCTCCTCCATAGAAATTAACTATATCTTCTATTTTTTTACTATCTGTACACACAATAACTTTGTCTAGCGACTTACATAATTGCGCTCTTTTCAATGTGTGTATTATAAGAGGCAAACCATCAATTTCTAGAAGTGGTTTTTTTATCAATCTGGTTGATTTCAATCTTGAGGGGATAAGTCCTAAAATCATAAGGTGAAATTTATTTATAGTAATTATCTTAAACTAAAATGTTCAAGTTTATGATCTTTAACATTAAAATAATATACTAATCAATAAAAATATTATCATCAAAAAGTTCAATGCAATAATTTGTGCTAAAATCAATAAATAGTTTATATTTTTTATTGATCTAAGAAATATTCTTCACTAATTCAAAAACTTTTTTATAGTATTCGTCTTGACTAATATCCTTACCATTTTTTTTTATTTCAAAATTTAATGCTGATAAATATTGACTTTCAGTTAGAGCATCACCATTAACATATCTAATTGGTATAAAACTTTTTTTTACATTTAAAGTGTTTTGTTTTATATTATCAAGCAAATAAACAATTGTTTTAGCAATCTGTATTTGTTTTTGATTTAATAAACTTTTTGGAGGCATATTCTCTAATAAATTAAAATATTTTTTTTTATCTTTAATATTTCGTGTAATTCCAAATTTTGAATACTTATTTTCACCACATAGAATAGGTTTTTTCCCGAAGCACGCATATTCAAGACCAACAGTTGAAACACATGTTATACAGTTATCAGAATTTTCAAATAATTCTTTATTCCCAACACCTTCAGGAACTAATTCTAATTTTTTTAGTCTATTTCTCTTTAAGATGTCCTGAATGTATGAAATCTCATTGTAACTCTGTGAATTAATATTTTTTTGTGCAGGATGAATCTTTATAAGCCAATGTGTATTTTCAATTTTATTAGAATTTATATACTCTATAGTTTTGAGAAACCAATCATAAAAATCTCTGAACAAAAGCTTGCCTTGATAATGAGGAGAGTCAGAAAAACAATTCAATGCAATTATTGCTAATTTTTTCTTATTAAAAAAAAAATTTGTTTTAATTCCTTTATCATTATAACTATCAAGAAATTCATGTTTGGCTACAAATGAACTGTCTGAAACCTTTAATTTTTCAAACTTATCAAAAAAATATTTAGAGACTTTGTTGCTAGATTTTTTATTCATTAGAGCTTTAATTTCACTAAACTTTATAGAGTGAAAAAAATATGGAGATTTCTTTGAAAAAACCTTGAATGATTTATCTGCAAATAAAATAGGTTTTTTATTAAAATATGAAAAATACCTTATTGCAAGATTTCCAGCAGTAATAAATCCCTTAGATGAGGTTATAATTTTACTGATATTAAATTGTTTATTGACATTTTCTATTAACTCAATTTTTAATCTTAAAATTATATAAAGTTTCAAGAAATTGAATGTATAATTTATTCTTTTTAAATTAGAGTATTTGTGACCTTTTCTTATAAATGTATCATAAATCAAGTCACCAATTAAAATATTTTTATATCGAAAATTATTAATAAATTTTTCTATGTATTGTTTTGATAATAATAATTTAATAATTTCTGGAAAAAATTCTAAGTAAATTTTAAAATTTGAAAAAAGATTGTATTTTTGTTTTTTTATAAAATCAGATACATAAAATATATTATTTACTCCAAGATTTTTATAAATTTTATCAGACTCATCACCACGCATTTCACTAATAACAATGATTTTGAATTTTTTTATCTTATTAAAGCATTTGGCTACTATCATTTGTCTGATTGTCTGATTGACATGGTGTCTTGAAAAAATTAAAACATATTTTTCTTTTCCATAATCAAAGATCTTTAAATTGCTAAGTAGAGATATAAAATTTTTAGTAACTTTCATTATTTTTTATATTTATTATTTTGCTAGTTTAGTAATTAATATTCTTGCAACTTTCAATTAAGATAATTGTTAATTGTAGTTATTATATAATCTTGGTCTTTAATTTTTAATGATTGATGTAATGGAATTGAAATGCAATTTTTATAATAAATCTCACTGTTTTCAAGAATTTTGTGTCTTTTTTTCTTATAAAATGGATGTTTATAAATTGGCATGTAATGAATATTGCAACCAATTTTTTTTTTAATTAAGTCCTGAATTAATTTGTCTCTAAACTTAATATTATTAAACTTTAATAAAATGATATAAAGATGATGAGACGACATATGATTGTTAAAAAACTTTGGCTTGATAACTTTATCAGTTAACATTTTTTCATATCTTTTAGATAGAATTCTTCTAATTTTATTAAATTTATCTAATTTTTTTAATTGTTCAATTCCTAATGCTGCCTGAACATCATTCATTCTATAATTGTATCCAAGTTTCACTTGCTCATAATATTTTGGCCTTGATGTTTTATTGCTTAATCTTTTAATCCCATGTTCCCTAAAAATTTTTAAATCATTAAAAATTTTTTTTCTATTTGTTGTAACTATACCGCCTTCTATTGTTGTAATAGGTTTAACGGGATGGAAACTAAAAACACATAAGTCGGAATAATTACAACTTCCTATTTTATTATTATAGTACTTTGCTCCGAGAGCGTGTGAAGCGTCCTCAATAATTTTAAATTTGTATTTTTTTTTTAAATTATAAATTTTTTTCATATCACAGGGTAACCCAGCAAAATGAACAAGTATAATTAACTTAGGTAATTTATTTTTTTTTTTTGCAATAATTAATTTTTTTTCTAAATTATTTATATCAATATTTAAATTTTTGAGTGATATATCAAGAAAACTCACTTTTGCACCACAATAGGTGGCACAATTTGCGCTTGCAACAAAACTAATCGCAGAAGTCCAAACAATATCGTTCCTCTTTATACCAAGAGCCATACAGGCTATATGAAGACCACTAGTTGCACTATTGACTGCAACTGCAAATTTTGATCCACAATATTTTTTTATTTTATTCTCAAATGTTCCTACAGTCGGACCTTGAGTTAAGAAATTTGATCTTAAAATATTTACAACTGATTTAACGTCTTGCTTTGTGATTAATTGTTTTGAGTAATTTATCATTAAATTTAATAATACTATTATAATTTTTTGTTAAAGTATCAAAATTCTAAAAATTTAGAAAGTTTTATATTGATTAATGTTTGTATTAAGTTAATAAAAAGTCTTCTTCAAATATTAAAAGTACTTATTATGGTTAATAAATATAAAATAAAGTGATTAAAAATTTTTTAACTTTTGTAAAAAAAAACTTATCAAAAAAAAATAAATTTAGAGTATTTTTATATATTATTTTTGATTTTTTTCAGTCTGTTTTAGACTTATTTGCCTTTAGCATAATAATTCCAATTATACTTTTTGTAATTAACCGAGAATTTATTAGTATTGACAACAAATATTTAAATTTTTTATATTTGCAAGTAAGTCCATACTTTGGTGACATTACCAAATTACTTTCGATAATTTTTATAATTTTTTTATTAAAATATATTTTTTCTATTTTCATCAATATTTTTCAAATTAAATTTACTTACAATCTTACAGCTTCAGTGAGATCACTTTTATTATCGAAGTATCTATCCTCAGATTATGGTGAAATATTTAAAAAGAAATCTAGTGTAATTACAAATGAAATTCTTTTTAACGCAGAGAGAGCAATTGAAGTTTTTTTTATTAACTCACTTAATTTAATAAAATCTACAATCCATGTATTGATATTTGTTATATTTTTACTTTTTGTAAATTTTTTTATGACTTTAATTATAGGACTTTTTACAATATCCTTTTTGGTAATCTATTACTTTCTTATCAAGAATAAAATTTTGATTTTTGGCAAAAAAAAATTTGAATATTCTTCAATTTTTGTAAAACATATTCAGGAAATTTATAACGGATTTCACATCATAAAATTATTTAATCTTGAAAAAAAAGTATACAAATTGTTTAGAGAAAAAGTTTTAAATTATTCAAATATACTTTCAATTTATAAAATTTTAATTACACTCCCTAAAGTCTCTAAAGAAATATTTTTACTAGTAATTTTAATAATCTCATATTTTACATTAAATTTTTTAAATTATTCTGATGCATATATTGCTAACTACATTGCAGTATTTGGTGTTGTAGGTTTAAGATTATTTCCTGCGCTCATTTTTATTTTTAGTACTATTGGCAATATCAAAAATTCCCAATATTCTATGGAAATTTTAAATAAAGAATTAAATAAATTTTATGAAAATAACTCGAAAAAATATTTAGAAATCACTATTAATGAAAAAATTGAATTTAAAAATATTAGTTTTAATTATACTGATAAAAAAGAAATTTTTAAAAACTTAAATTTTAAATTAGAAAAAGGACAAATTATTGGTATTAGAGGAAAAAATGGCATTGGAAAAAGTACTTTATTAAAAATTATATCTGGTTTGTTAAAGCCTAATAATGGAGAAATTTATTTAGATGATAAAAAATTAATTAATTTAGAAAATTATAATTGGAATAATTCTATATCGTATATTGAACAAGATGTTTTTTTGTTTAGCGATACTATTCTTCACAATATAACTTTAACTGATAAAAATATTACAAAGTTGGATAATAGTAATATAGAGCATATTACAAAAGGTATTAATCTTTCAAATTTTATAAACTCGACAAAAGATGGTTTAAGTACAATAATTTCTGAAAATACTACAAACCTATCAGGGGGCGAAAAACAAAAAATTGCGATTTCTAGGGCACTTTTTAAAAAATCAAACTTTCTTTTGCTAGATGAGTCTCTATCTAATATTGATGAGAGTAGCACTATAAAGATTATGCAATATTTTAAAACTTTAAAACAAAAAGGTTTTATAATCATTACTCATAATAAAAAAATTTTAAATGTTTGTGATAAAATTTTTGATTTAGAAAATAATAAATTTGAGGAATAATTGTCAAAACCTAACTTAGCTTAGCTTAAGTTATTTTCTGTATTATTGATTTAATTTCTTGGGTACTCAATTTATTGGTGTTATTAGAGTTATAAGAAATTTGCTCTTTTAAGAAACTACCTTTAAATTTTTTTAAATAATAATCGCAGATTTTTTTATCCTTCTTATTCTGCAGAACAACATAATAATCTCCAATATCAATTGTATTCAGTGATTCATCTGCATTTATTAATTCTTCATGAATTTTTTCCCCATCTCTAATTCCAATAAACTTAATTCTTTTGTTTGGGTAGATTGTTTTTGCAAGATCAACTATTTTAAAGCTAGGTAGCTTTGGAACAAAAATTTCACCACCAATGTTATTATTTATAGCATAGCTTACTAGATTTACCGCATCATCTAAACTTATATTAAATCTTGTCATATCTTTATGAGTAATTGGTAAATAATCACTATTTTTTAAACTTTTTAAAAATGGAATTATTGAACCTCTGCTCGCAGTAACATTTCCATATCTTACTACAGAAAACTTTATCTTCTTGTTCCCTGACATATTTTTGGCCGAAATAAATAATTTATCTGCGCATAATTTAGTTGCACCATAAAGATTTATAGGCGAAACAGCTTTATCAGTTGAAAGAGCGATTAAGTTCTCTACTTTACTGTCCAAACAAGCTTCTATCAAATTTTGTGCTCCTAAAACATTTGTTTGTATAAACTCAAAAGGATTATATTCTGCTATTGGAACTTGTTTGAGTGCTGCTGCATGAATAACTATTTGAATATCTTTAAGAGCTCGTTGAAGACGATTTTTATCTCTTACATCTCCAAGAAAATATCTAAGTTTTTTGAATTTTTCAGGGCTATAAATTTTTGACATTTCGAATTGCTTGAGTTCATCCCTGCTGAAAACTACTATTTTTTTTATTTGAGAATGATATTTTAATACTTCTGAAACAAATTTTTTACCAAAAGATCCTGTTCCGCCTGTAACTAAAATAGATTTATTTTTGAAGTTTTGTTTAAACATAATATTATTAATTTTTAATTGGATAGAATTAAGGTAAAATCGAAGAAATTCAATGTTTATCTTTATTTTTTAAAAAATTTATCAATATAAATATCCAGCAATGTATATTGCTCATTTTTTTTAAATATTCATTGTTTTGTAGTTAGTTTTTTTGTTTTTTTCATTTTTAATATTAAAATCAACTTATTATTTTAAAACTTTTTCTAATATAATTTAATGCACCATCTCCTAAGTTAAAAATAATATCTAAAATAGATAAATTTTTTGTAAAAAATTTTCCATTTTGATCATATTTATTTCCTAAAAACTCAAAGAATTTTACATTGATTTGATTTTCTTTAAATTTATGTAAATCACTCAAATAATTTTTAGCACCAATAGTAGAAATATAATCAGAACATTTTTTTTTTTTACAAATTTCTAAAATTAGTTCTTGTTTTGAATAATTATTTACATCTAAATTACTTGAGAAGTAAAAATTTGATGAAATTTTTAAGACTTTACAAAAATGAATTATTAAATCTACATTTAAATCAAATAATTTAGAATGTTTTTTTTCATATATTTTAAACACATCATTAGAATATTTATGAAAATATTTTGTCTTTGAATAATTATGTTTGATAGTTTTTATGTGGTTTTTATAAAAGTTAGCTTTATTGTCTATTAAAACATCATTTATTCTTTGATTTCTCTTATTTTTTGATAACACTGGAACTGTTAGATAATGTTGGTTGTTATTTATTTTTATCGTATTTCTTTGTTGACGGCTTCGTCTATCAAACTGAACGTGATCAATGAACACAAAATCGTCAACATAATCTATTAATCCAAAATATCCACCCCATGGAAGAAATGCTGGTTGGCTTGCTCCTAAAATCATTCTGATATTGCCATGCCTACACCGGTTTTTCCAAATTGATTTCCATTATAAAACATGACTAATTTTTGTTTAAATTTTATTACAGAGAAATACTCAACCATCTTTGAGTCCCAACCCTTTTTACTTTTTTTAATCTCTGAAAATCTTTCTATTCTACTCCAATTAAAGCCATCTTTTGATTTAGCAAAACACATTTTATAATTAGATCCTAACAACCAATTATCTTTACTAGAAAACCACATATAATAGTATTTACCAAATTTTATTACACAAGGTCTTGCAAGTGCAATTTCTTTTTTGCTCTTAAAATCAATTGCAACTTTTCCTTTTCTTATCCAATGTGTTAAATTTTTTGAAGTTGCAATTTGAATATTATATTTAGGTAAATCTTTTTGAATCCATTTTATTCCTGAAACGTAATACATCACCCATTGATTATTAATTTTGATAACGTAGGGAGCAGTATTTAAATAAGGATTCACCTTATTTCTCTCAATAATTGGTGCTTTGGAATATCTTTCAAATTTTTTTTGATTATTTTTTTTGATTGCAAGACCTCCATATAAATGCATTCTAACATTTCCACCTTGATTCCACCCAACGTAAAATAAGTATTTCTTATTTCTATGATTAATAATACAGGTTGGGGTTACTCCATTATCATCAAAAGTTCCTAATTCTCCAATTCCTAAATCAGGTTTCTTTGAGTATTTTACTTTATAAGTGTTCGGAAAGTCTGTAAAAATTAATTTCGCATTTCCGATTATAGATTGATTATTTCGATTTCTTCCAGAAAAATATATTTTAATAGTATTTTCATCTATCACCTCAGGTGTCGGACACATAGCATGACTTTTCATCCAATAAAAATTTTGGGGTTTAATTATTCTTCCAAATTTTTTCCAAATTATTTTGGTCATCTAAAATAATGTTTTTTTAATGGACTATTTTTTAAGATGTCTTTTTTAAATTTTTTACCAATATAACTTTTTATTTCATTTAAATTTATTCCTGCAAGATTCTGTTTTAAAAAAATATCTACAAGTTTTAATTTTTCATTTTTTTTTATTTTACGCTTAGAGTGGTAACTCTTTCTTCTTGTAGCAAATACTATTTTTTTATCATATTCTAATTCACTATTTCCCAATGAATAACTAGCTAAATTAATTGCCTCAACATATTTTTTGAATTCTTTTATCTCACACGCATAAAAATGATCAGGCCCTTTATCTCTCTTATTCCAGGTTATATGTTTTTCAATATAACGTGCACCTTTGGCAACTGCAACTACTGCAGATATATTGCTTTCTGAATGATCTGAAAAACCAATTTCAAAACCAAATTTTTTCAAACTTTCTAACTTGTTTAAATTGGCTTCTTTTATAGGTTGGGGATAAAGACTTACACAGTGCATTAATACTAGGTTATAATTTTTATTCTTTTTGCAAATAGAAATCGCTTTTTTAATATCATTTTCATTTGCCATACCTGTAGAAATTATTATTTTTTTTTTGGTCTTCGCTACTTTTTGAAGATTATTTAACTTGTCAATTTCTGATGATGCCCACTTATATATTGGATTTTTTATTTTTTTTAAAAAACTTATGGAAAAATCATCGAAAGGAGAAGCATAACATATTATATTTTTTTTTTTACAGTATATGAATATTTTTTTGAAAAAATTAAATTTAGTCTCATATTTTTTTACAAAAAAATATTCTTTTGAATTTTCGGCAAATAAAGATTTTGTTTGGAAAAGTTGAAATTTGACAGCATTTGCTCCTGCTTTAATTGCTAAATTAATAAG
>Ga0181568_10004689_pt1 | contig 12136 bp, 8 predicted proteins | sample 101ome_20_FD_133758 | JGI IMG/M metagenome (GOLD analysis project Ga0181568, IMG submission 133758) | Coastal salt marsh microbial communities from the Groves Creek Marsh, Skidaway Island, Georgia - 101404AT metaG (megahit assembly) | ecosystem: Environmental > Aquatic > Marine > Intertidal zone...
AAATTACTTGTATCTGTAATCAAGGGGACAGGTAACCTTAGATTTGGGCATAATGTCAAAATAGGTTATTTTGCTCAAAACCAATCCGAAACCCTTGATACTTCCAAAACAGTTTTACAAATTGTTCAAGATGCTGCCACATCCGATAACAGAGGTAAGGTCAGAAATATGCTAGGTGCATTTTTATTTAGAGGGGATTCAGTAGAAAAAAAAGTCAGTGTGCTTTCTGGTGGAGAACGCAACCGACTGGCGCTTTGCAAGCTACTTTTGCAACCTTTAAACGTTTTGGTTATGGATGAACCCACGAATCACTTGGATATTCAATCCAAAAAGATATTAAAAGATGCACTCATTAATTTTGAGGGGACCCTTTTAATGGTTTCTCACGACCGTGATTTTCTATCTGGATTGTGTCATCAAGTACTTGAATTTAAGAATGGTAAAACTAAACTGTATTTTGACGATGTCAATACCTATTTAGTAAACAAAAAATGGGATACCTTAAAAGAATTGGAAAAGACAGAACGTAAAAGTAAATCACTGGATGTCCGACGTAATGATTACACCCTTAAGAAAAAAGAGAAATCACTTAAAAATAAACTTAGTAAGCTTGAAAATCAAATCTCCACTTTAGAAAAGGAGATTAAAGGTATTGACCTTGAATTAGAGATTAATTATGATCAGACCATCAGCATCCCTGATTTTTTTGATCAATACCAAGAAAAGAAAAAACGATTGTCACAACACATGGAAAATTGGGATAAACTCGTTGCTGACATTGAATCAATTACAAAGAACTAATGTATGAACATTTCTTTCAATGCCCTTATTGCTGGGAGGAGATTTCCATGTTATTAGACCCCTCATTGAGTCAAACAGAGTATGTAGAGGACTGCGAAATATGCTGCAATCCAATTAATGTGGTCTATGGTTTTGAAGATAAAAATCTAGTCTATTTTGAAGCTAATAATCCTGAGGGCAATTTTTGATCTACAAGGTTTGTAAGTAGCGTTCCGCATCCAATGCAGCCATACAACCAGTACCTGCAGCTGTTACAGCTTGTCTGTATTCTTTATCTTGCACATCTCCGGAAGCGAAAACGCCTGGCAAATTAGTCTTGGTTGATTTACCATTTGTAATCAGGTATCCCTCATCATCCATATCCAACTGACCTTGAAAAATATCTGTATTGGGCTTGTGTCCAATGGCAATGAATAGTCCAGTAATCTTAATTTCCTCTTTTTTACCGGTCTGGTTATTGAAAACTCTAAGTCCTTCCACGACTTCATCTCCCAAAACTTCATCGATCTCATGATTGTAGCGCAGATCAATATTGGGCGTATTGGTTACCCGGTGCTGCATGGCTTTAGAAGCCCGCATATGATCTTTCCTGACCAACATGGTGACTTTGGAGCAAATGTTGGCCAAATAAGTAGCCTCTTCAGCGGCTGTATCACCTCCCCCAACAATTGCTACTTCCTGACCCTTGTAGAAAAAACCATCACAAACGGCACAAGCAGAAACTCCTCCACCTCGAAGTTTTTGTTCACTGGGTAAGCCCAAATATTTGGCTGTAGCTCCAGTACTGATGATAATAGTTTGTGCGTGAATCTCCGCTCCATCCTCAACATATGCTTTATGGATTCCTCCAATTTCCTTCGAGAATTTCACCTTGTTTATATGTGCAATCCTTACCTCAGTACCAAAACGTTCGGCTTGTTTTTGTAATTCTACCATCATAGTAGGGCCATCAACTCCATCAGGATACCCTGGAAAATTATCTACTTCAGTTGTAGTAGTTAATTGTCCACCAGGTTCCATTCCGGTGTACAAAATAGGTTTTAGGTCTGCACGAGCTGCATAAATAGCAGCAGTGTAACCTGCTGGGCCACTGCCGATTATTAATGTTTTAACTTTCTCCATATTCAACAAAAATAAATCCAAAATCGGGGAAATAAAACATTAGTTAATATCTAATGATAAGTCAAAACTGTTTTTTCTTGAGATTTTTTATTCATTTGGAAATAAAGTTTGTTAAATCCTTTATATTTAAAAAAAAGATGCGATGTCCTCAAAAAAATTTGGACTTTACTTGGGACCGAGTGTATTTTTTCTAATCCTTTTGTTTTTTAATCCAGAGGATCTAAATGCCGCTTCAAAAGCGGTTTTAGCTTCATCACTTTGGATTGCTATATGGTGGATTTCTGAAGCCCTTCCCATATCAGTAACAGCATTGCTTCCTATGATTCTATTTCCTCTAACAGGCGGGATGGAATTGGCTGATACAACTGCATCCTACGGGCATAAGTTGGTTTTTCTTACTATGGGAGGTTTTATAATTGCCATTGCCATCGAAAAATGGAATTTACACAAGCGTATTGCGCTTAATATCATTTATTTAATAGGAACGGATATCAGAAAAATTATTTTGGGCTTTATGCTCGCCACAGCCTTTCTATCAATGTGGATCTCCAATACCGCTACTTCGGTTATGATGTTGCCCATTGGAATTGTTATCATTAAACAATTAATGGACAATTCAAAGGTTAATGTGGACGAACGCAATACTTTTGCAAAGGCATTAATGCTTTCGATTGCTTACAGTGCATCCATTGGAGGTGTATCTACACTGATCGGCACTCCAACAAATATGGTCATGGCGGGTGCCATTTCTCAAATATATGGTTATGAAATATCTTTTATTGATTGGTTTATTTTTGGCTTTCCACTCTCAATGATACTCCTGTTCTTTTCATGGTATTATTTGACCAGAATGGCTTTTTCTTTTAAAGAAATTAGTTTTATTGGAGGTAGAGAAGAGATTTCAAAATTGAGGCAGGGATTGGGTAGTTTTACATATGAGCAAAAAGTGGTAAGTTTTGTATTTATAGCAGCGGCTATTTGTTGGATAACAAAGAATTTTTTACTTAAAAATATTTTCCCCAATATTGACGATACGATAATTGCCATATTTTTTGCAACACTTTTATTCATAATCAATTCAAAAGATAAGAAGGAAAAAATTCTGAAATGGAAGGATACAGTAAATTTACCTTGGGGGGTACTATTATTGTTGGGTTCTGGTATGTCCTTTGCCAAAGCAGTGGATAGCAGCGGATTGTCTCAATGGGTCGGGAATCAAATTTCTGTTTTTGGTACATTGAACCTCTTTTTTTTACTTATTTTATTGGCAACTGTGGTTAATTTTTTAACAGAGATTGCTTCAAATATGGCAATCATTGCTATGATGCTTCCTATCTTGGCTCCCATTTGTCTTGAATTTGATTTACATCCATTTGTATTGATGGTTGCTGCCTCTGTATCTGCTTCATGTGCGTTTATGTTGCCGGTTGCTACACCACCAAACGCAATAGTTTTTGGTTCAGGCTTTTTGAAAATGCCAGATATGGTCAAAAAAGGATTTTTATTGAACATTACATCAATCCTTATCATTACTGTAATGGTTTACTTCCTTTTGCCGATATTATGGGAATTGGTACCCGACAAATTTCCTGAAGATATAAAAGAAATAATTTTATTAAATTAAAATTTATTACAACTTATGGCCATCAAAATCACTCAAATCACTAGCCAGTCCTTTGAATGGGAAAGACCTGGGATATGGAATGGTATGCATTTTTATGGTCCAGGTCGACTTCATTTAGTAACTGTTTATACTGATCAGGGAATTCATGGAATAGGATGGAATGGTGGTACGGCGGCAGTACGACCCAATAATTTTTCCAAGCTTTTTGTGGACTATTACAAGTCTTTTTTGATTGGAGAGAATCCCCTAGAAACAGAAAAATTGACCCTCAAATTGGGAGAAAAGCAAAATAAAATTCTAGGTTCTGCTGGATTGCATACTCAGGTATTGGCTGCAATAATTATTGCTTGCTGGGATATAAGGGGAAAAATGGAGGGCAAGTCCATTCACAACCTTTTGGGAGGTCAGCAAAAAAGAGTAAGGGCATATATTGCTGGGGGATACTATGCAAAAGATAAGGGACTTGAGGAATTAAAGGAGGAATTGCTTTACAATGTTAATACTTTGAATGCAACCGCCGTAAAAATCAAGATTGGGGATCCCTCTGCTGGAATTGCTATGGACATGAAACGCATCGAAGCTGCCAGAGAAGCCATTGGCTCCAATCTAGATTTGCTCGTAGATGCCAATTGCGCATTTGATTTGCCCACTGCCATGGAATATGCTAAAGAAATGGAAAACTACAACGTGTATTGGTTTGAAGAGCCTTTGGCCATACATGATTTTAAAGCCCACAAAACCCTAAATGCCTCAACATCTTTGACCATTTCAGCGGGAGAAAATTACTACACACTTGCTGATTTTGAAACTCTTATTGAAAATAAGGGAGCAAGTATGCTCAATGTAGATGCTACTATTTGTCCCGGCTATGATGTGGCTTTGGCAGTCGCAAAAATGGCCGAAGAAAAGGGTCTAAAAATTGCACCCCACGGATGTCAAGAGTTGCAATTACCATTGGTCGCTGCGGTTTCAAATGGTGAGTTACTTGAGTATTACCCACCTGAGGTGGACGAACTTCGAAAAGAGTTATTTTTTCCAAAGTTAAAATTAGACAGCGATGGATATGTAACGGTTCCTAAAAGGCCTGGGATTGGCTTTGATCTAAATATGGATATATTGAATCGTTATAGAGTAGGATAAGTTTTTAACTTTTCTATTATCTAAATAAGCCTTTTGGCGAGGTCTTTGGGGTTTTCACAGCACATCTGCTCCATCACTTGGGTTAATTGTGCTTTTAATATAGAAATGGTATGATCTCCACCTTTTTTTCCCAGTGCAGAGACACCATACATAAAACTCCTTCCCAAAAAAGTAAAATCTGCTCCGCAGGAAAGTGCTCTACCAATATCAGCTCCACTTCGAATACCGCTGTCCATCATAATTTTTATTTGAGCCCTATACTTTGGTGCAATGGTTTGTAATGAGGTTATCGTGGCTTGTCCCATATCTACCTGTCTTCCCCCATGGTTGGAAATGATTATGCCGTCCAAGCCCAATCGAATCGCCATTTCAACATCTGCCTGAGACTCTACTCCTTTTATCACCAATTTACCTTTCCACATGTCCCTCAATTTCTTTACTTTTTCCTCATTTAGACGTCCCTCAAAAGTGGCATTCATGAATTTGCCCAGTTGTTTTAAATTAAGATTTTTGGGCATATAGGGTTTTAATACTTCAAAATTTGGTTGTCCATTGATCAGTGTTCTTAGGGCCCATTCAGGTCTTTTCATTACCCTGAGTATATTTTGTAATGTCATTCTGGGGGGCATGGACAATCCGTTTCGGATGTCTCTGGGTCGATATCCAAAGGAGGGAACATCTGCAAGAATAACCATAACTGGACAACCTACCGCACCAATTCTTTTTATTATATCCTCAGTTACTCTATTCTCAGCAGGATGATAGAGTTGGAACCAAGCTTGACCCTCTGTAATTTTGGCGATGGTTTCAATGCTGGCGGTAGTAACGGTGCTAAGTATAAATGGAATATTATGTTCAAAAGCGGCTTTGGCCAAAATTTCTGGAGACCTGGGCCACATTAAACCCTGAAGACCGACAGGAGATATTCCAAAAGGAGCTTCATATTGATGTCCAAATAATTCGGTTTTTAAGTTAGCTCCTTGGAAAGGAACTAAATAGCGGGGTTTCATCTCTATTTTTCGGAGCTCATTTGTATTTTTATAAAGACTAATGTCTTCGTTACAACCCCCGTCTAGATACTCAAATGCGAATTTGGGAATTCTTTTTTTGGCTTTGGCCCTTAGATCTTCAATTGAAGGATAACGTGGATTGTATTGAATTGGTTTTGACATTTCAATTAGGGGAATTACTTTCTGTGAAAAATCTTACTAAAAATAATAAAAAGGATTCCACAACACAACCATGCAGGAAGAGTAAGAAAAGATAAGAACACCCCTTGGGTTTTAGACCAGCCAAAAAAGATCACAAAACTGATCAACCAGGCAAAAAATACTGACCTGTTGAAAGCGATGTTACTTTTTTCAGCGTAGTTTTTGATCACACCATATCGATCGGCAAAATAATATTCAAAAACAATAATAGCCCCTACAGGAGCCAGGATAAACCCATATACTGCAACAAAATCAAGGAGTTTCATGGCAAAGGCGGGGAAAATACCCGCGATGGTCGCCACAGATCCTGCCAATAACGTAGCTTTTGAAATGGACAATTTGGGAAGTATGGCCTGAAATGCCAATCCTGATCTATAAATGGTAGGGTTGGCAGTGGTCCATCCCGCTAATATAACAGCAATTATTCCAAACCAACCAATGGCGTTGTAGGCCAGAGGACCAGGAGCGACAGGCGGCGCAGTTCCCTCTGCCAAAAAAGCAGCTGCTTCAGGCGATTTAATATAGACGGCATATAGTAAACAGGCTGCAATCCAAGCCACGTAATGACCTATATACATCCCAGCGGCAGTAGTCCAGCCTGACTCCACAGATTTGGCGTATCTGAATACTGAAAGGTCGGACATTCCGATATGCATGGCTGCATTACAAAACCACGACCACAGAAAAACATGCCAAAAGGTGTATTTTATTTGTCCGGGAAAGGGTTCCGATCCTTCTCCCCAAACGGCTATAAAATCGGAAAAACTTTGGATTCCCAATTGGTTTGACGCAACAACACCACAGGCTAAAAAAGCCAATACAATAATTGGAGACATCCAGTTGGCCGCCCTGGAAACCATTCCATATCCTCTGGCTGCTATCCATGTGGTTAGGCCTCCTATAATTATAACCACAATTATCCATGTGACGCTGTTGGGCATTACATCAGTCAGCTTAGGCATTTCCAAACCTGTAGGAACTCCTACTGCAGTTGCCGAAACTGTGATCATGGAACCCGCCAAAAAACAAAATAATACACCATTGGCTACATTATAAAAATTTACCAATTTTTTTCCAGAAATTTTTTCAAGTTTGAAATACAGTGTAAAACGTTCTTTAACTGCAATATTGGCTGTGATGAACCGCCAAGATAAAACCGCCATTAAATTTCCCAAAAACAAACCGGCAAGTAAATCAAAAGCACTTACTCCCACAGTGAGAAAAAGAGGGCCAATCATAAATTCAGTGCCTGCTGCATGCTCACCGGCATACATTCCTAAAAAGCTTTTCCAGCTCCTTAATTTATTTTCTGGAACCAACTCTCTTTCAAACTCTGACGGCTTTTTATCGTTTTTAGCCATAATTTTTTGTTTCTCTAAAACTAATCAATTGTTTGAAATGTAATAACCTTTAATGCACTGTTTAAAATGATTTTCGCTTAACAAACCTGAATTTATTTTAATTTAAAACACTTTCATTTTCATTAGCGAATTTTTTTCTCACTATAACAAGTGTATTAAAAAATCAAGATTCTAGTGAAATGCCATTGGATAAAATTTTATCTAATGGGTGAATTTATTTAGAGTTTAAAAAAATTGGTCTTCAATTTATATTTCATCAGTTGATATAGAAAATACTTATTAGTTTAGAAAAAAGTAAATTTGAGTTCCTTAATATTAAAATATGGAAGCTAAAAGTGAGTACAAGTTTGTAAACTATTTATGGGATGATAAAAAGGCAAAGCTATTCGGAGACGACCAAGTCTCTCTATTTTTGTACCGTTCAAATATTTTGGGTGAGGATTTAAGAATCACCAATTATGGAGGAGGAAACACCAGTTGTAAAACCATTGAAAAAGATCCCATTACCAATGAGGAGGTAGAGGTAATGTGGATTAAGGGATCTGGTGGAGACATTGGTACCCTCAAACGTAACGGAATTGCAGGCTTGTACAATCAGAGGCTACATGATCTTAAAAAAGTTTACCGTGGATTAGAGTACGAAGATGAAATGGTTGCCCTTTTCAATCACTGTATATATGATTTAAACAGTAGGGCACCTTCTATTGATACTCCACTTCATGGATTGCTCCCCTTTAAACATATCGATCACTTACATCCCGATGCTTTGATCGCCATCGCGGCGGCAGAAGACAGTGAAAAAATCACCAAAGAAATTTGGGGGGATACTATGGGTTGGGTGCCATGGCAACGTCCTGGCTTTGATTTGGGATTACAATTGGAAAAATGTTTGAATGAAAATCCCAGTATTAGAGGGATTGTTTTGGGTAGTCATGGGGTTTTTACTTGGGGAGAGACTTCCTACGAATGCTATGTCAACAGTTTAGAAGTCATCGAAGCGGCTTCACATTACATCGAGGATAAAGTTGCTAAAAATAGTAGTGTTTTTGGGGGGCAAAAAATCAAAAGTTTATCTGATGAAAAAAGGAAAGAAAAAGCAGCACAACTTGCCCCCATTTTAAGAGGTCTTTGCTCCTCGGAAAATATGATGATTGGCCATTTTACTGATGATGAAAAAGTTTTGGAATTTATTAACAGTAATGACCTTGAACGTTTGGCTCCTATGGGAACCTCTTGCCCAGATCACTTTTTAAGGACAAAAATTAAACCCCTTATTCTGAATTTAACACCTGAACAAGACCTAAGTGATAAGCAAATGGTTTTAGATAAAATTTCTGATTCATTTGAACAGTATCGTGATGATTATCGTGAGTATTATCATTCCTGTAAGCACAAAGATAGCCCTGCTGTTAGGGACGCCAACCCAGTTGTGATATTATATCCGGGAGTAGGTATGTTCACTTTTGCCAAGAATAAACAAACAGCCAGGGTGGCCTGTGAATTTTATATCAATGCCATCAATGTGATGCGTGGAGCAGAGGCGATTTCAAAATACACTTCTCTACCTCGACAAGAGGCTTTTAATATAGAATATTGGTTGTTGGAGGAAGCCAAATTACAACGACAACCAAAGGAAAAACCTCTTTCCAGAAAAGTTGCTTTAGTCACGGGTTCAGGGGGAGGCATTGGCAGGGCCATAGCTGACAAACTTATTGCTGAAGGAGCCAATGTCGTATTCACTGATATCTCTAAGAAATACCTTGAGGAGGCTACTTTAAATTACAGTTCTGACCAAGCCATAGGGTGTCAATGTGATGTTACTAAAGCCGAGAGTTTGGAGGATGCTATTCAAGAAACCTGTTTGCAATTCGGTGGTTTAGATATAGTGGTTCACAGTGCCGGTTTAGCGATTTCAAAGCCACTTGTTGACACTACAGAAGCAGATTGGAATTTATTGCAAAACGTACTGGTTAAAGGCCAGTTCCTTTTATCAAAACTAGCCGCTAGAATAATGAAAATACAAGGTTTAGGCGGAAGTATAGTTAATATTGCCAGTAAGAACGGTTTGGTTTCCGGGCCCAACAATGCAGGTTATGGGACGGCAAAAGCAGCACAAATCCATCTTTCAAGACTTTTGGCAGCCGAATTGGCCTCAGATAAGATCAGGGTCAATACAGTCAATCCCGATGGAGTGATTGTTGGGAGTAAAATCTGGGAAGGTGAATGGGCAAAGGGGCGAGCAAAAGCTTATGGTATCACCGTGGAGGAGTTGCCCGCTTTCTATGCAAAAAGAAATCTTTTGAATCAAATCATTAGACCTGAAGACATTGCCAATGGTGTTTTTGCCTTTTTGGCCTTGTTGGATAAATGTACAGGAAACACTATCAATGTAGATGGAGGAATGGCAAACTCCTTTGTTAGATAAGCATAAAAACCATGTTGGATCAAAAAAAACTTAAAACTTTTAACGAGGAACAACTGCCGAAGCATAAAACTAATTTTGACCATTTGGGAGAAAGTTTAACCCAAAAAGGCTTGGATATAGAGGCTGTGGTTGATCAAATCGGTGCCTTTCAAATCGCTATTCCCAGTTGGGCATTGGGAACCGGAGGGACTCGTTTTGGGAGATTTCCCAAAGGCGGTGAACCCTCTACTTTGGAGGAAAAAATCAAAGATGTAGGTATTCTTCATACATTGAACCGATCTAGTGGTGCCATAAGTCTTCACATTCCTTGGGACATACCAAAAGATTACAAGGCCATCAAGAATTTAGCTAACAGATTAGACATTGTGTTTGATGCGGTCAATTCGAATACTTTTCAGGATCAGCCTGAGAGTCTACATTCCTATAAGTTTGGGTCATTATCACATATTGATACAGCCGTGAGAAAAGAAGCCATTCGACACAATAAAGAAGTGATCGACCATGGCATTGAATTAGGCTCTAAGGCTTTGACAGTCTGGTTGGCCGATGGAACCTCTTTTGCAGGTCAACATGATTTTCGAGGGGCATTTCAACGTTCTTTGGAATCATTGGAGGAGATATATGATTATTTGCCTTCGGATTGGAAACTGTTGATCGAGTACAAACCCTACGAGCCCAACTTTTATTCCATGGTTATTCCTGATTGGGGAACATCACACCTTTTGGCATCAAAACTTGGAGATCAAGCGACTACTTTGGTGGACTTGGGCCATCATCTGCCCAATACCAACATAGAACAGATCGTTGCTTTGTTGATGCATTTGAATAAATTGGGAGGATTTCATTTTAATGACAGTAAATATGGGGATGATGATCTCACAGTGGGAAGCATCAAACCTTATCAGTTGTTTTTAATTTTTTGTGAGTTAGTGAAAGGCATGCGGGAAACTGCAAATCCTGAATTGTCTTGGATGATCGATGCCAGTCACAACCTCAAAGACCCCATGGAAGATTTGTTGCAATCTGTGGAAAGTATCAAAATTGCCTATGCCAGAGCCTTATTGGTGAACTACGATGGATTGAAAGTCGCTCAGTCACAAAATGATGTGGCGGCCGCACAATCTATTCTACAGGAAGCTTTTAGAACCGATGTCAGGCCACTGGTCAAAGAGTCTATTTACAGAAAAGGAGGAGCCTTAGATGCCCTTGAAGCTTACCGCTCTTTTGATATTCGTAATCAACTCATAAGAAAAAGAGGGAGGAACTCTAAATCAACCGGACTTTAATGAAAAAAGAGTGTTGTTTGGTTTTTGATGTGGGGAAAACCAACCAAAAATATTTTTTATTCGATGCTGACTATAATATTTTGGCTCGAGCAAAAGTCACCCTATCCAAAATAGAGGATGAGGACGGATACAGTTCTGAAAATATCCACGAAATTGTATCTTGGATGAAGGAGAGTTTTGAGACTTTATCAGCTTCAGAAACTTTTGTCATTCATAAGGTAAATTTTTCCGGTTTTGGAGCTACCTTGATCCACTTGGATGAGAAGGGTGAGGTGATTGCTCCGGTCTACGATTACCATAAGCCGGTGGAAGCCGACACTTTTGAGCCCTTTTACCGTGAATATGGGCCTGAATCTGTTTTCGCCTCACATACGGGATCTAAAAATTTAAATTTACTCAACTCCGGCAAACAGCTTTATTGGCTTAAATACAAACGCCCTGCGATTTTCAAAAAAATTCGTTATAGCTTGCATTTACCACAGTACTTAAGTTATGTTTTTACGGGAGAAATGTATACAGAATACACCAGTATAGGTTGTCATACCGATCTATGGGACTTTAAAAAAAAAGAATATCACCATTGGGTAAAAGCGGAGGGGATTGACCGTTTTTTTCCACCCATTGTTGAAACTCAAAAAAAGGTAATCAAAAATTTTGGAGGTCGAAAAATTGCCTTTGGAATCGGAATTCACGATAGCTCCTCGGCTTTGCTTACTTACCTTTTGAAAGGAAAAGAGTCTTTTATACTCTTGTCAACAGGAACGTGGTGTATCAATTTTAATCCCTTTTCCAGCGATTCACTTTTTGACGAGAAACAAATAAATGCCGGAGCTACTGCCTACATGAAAATTGATGGAAGCCCCGTAAAAAGTTCGCGCCTTTTTTTGGGAGAGGAACACCGGTTGAAAGTTGAAAAATTAATTAAACATTTTAGTATGCCAAAATTTTACCACCGTAGACTTCAATGGGAGAAAAAAATAATGGAAGATGTACTCAAAAAATCAAAAAAACACTTTCACTGGAAATACCTAGATAATAGCCATGCTCCAACCAAGGATGATCTTGGCTTTCCCAATTTTGAAACGGCCTACTATCAATTGATGAGAGAAATGATTGATTTATTAATAAATGAAATTGATGTAATTTGTGAAACTTTACCCAAAAGA
>Ga0181568_10004690_pt1 | contig 12136 bp, 9 predicted proteins | sample 101ome_20_FD_133758 | JGI IMG/M metagenome (GOLD analysis project Ga0181568, IMG submission 133758) | Coastal salt marsh microbial communities from the Groves Creek Marsh, Skidaway Island, Georgia - 101404AT metaG (megahit assembly) | ecosystem: Environmental > Aquatic > Marine > Intertidal zone...
CGTCTTGGTAGGATTCCATCTTAACAGGCATTCCAGAACCTGCTGTGTAGATGTATTCCATTTCTTCTGACCCAATTTCCTCGCTCTTGATCTTCATGGTTTGATAGGACGTGTCGCCGATATATACATTCGAGACGCTCTCAGCGTTATAATTCGTGGTTACCTCGACGATTTCAGTTACCTCATCTTCATGTTCCCAATCGCCACCGTTGGTCCTTAATTTTTCATTGTACGTTGTTTCAACTTCCTCTTCCGTTGTCCATGTATCTCCAACCTTCAATTGCTCAGGTTCAACACTTTCTTTTGTGGTCATGGCGACTTCTGTCATTACGATTTCTTGGTGATATGGTTCACCATCAACAGTAAACCAAGAATCAATTGTGTTAACAGACGTATCTTGGCTCTTCGTTTCCGTAGAAACTATGGTCATTTCGAGCTTCATTAACATAACAATTTGATCATTGTCGATTCCACTTCCCTCTGAAAGTGTCATGGTTACATTTAGTTCCCACGACAACAGACCAATGTTGCAATCGTCCCAACCTGTTTGTAGGCATGAGTCTCCTCCATATTCCATTCTCATGCCTGAGTTACTATTCTCTACTACTTCGTCGATGTCCTCATCTTCCATAGATTCTAGCATCCCACTCATGTCCAATTCATAGAGAAAGTAATCTCCTGTAGTCATGTCTGGTTCTTCGTTGTCAACAGTAAAATCCGAATTTGACTCAGAAGAAGCAAATGGGGCAATAGAAATTAGGCAAATTAGAAAAATCGCAAGAAACTGGTTTCGCATACTCTTCCCTAACTTCAATGCGAATTAAACATATCTCCGATTTACTAATTTTTCTAACATGAACGATTGCTTTTTCTGAATTGTTCTATGCTTGGAAGTGAACGGATTTGTTCACAAATTCATCTATTCAAAGGACATTCAATTGATCGTTGGAAAGTTTGAATCAAAACTTCAGTGTTGAACTTCATCGCCATGCAATTCTAGAGTTACGTAAGACTCGAGATAATTCAAAGAGATCCTAGCGAAGGATTCGAAGAGAGGATTGTTTGTGCTTGGCGATAATCTTCTGGAGAGAAGTAACCTTCGAATGCACCATTCTCGTCAACTGCTACAACTGCTTGTGGCATACGCTCGTTGACGGATTTAATGACGTCTGCAATCGATTCAGCCATTGATACCTTGAGAACATCCATTTCCATGACTTCTTTGCACGTAGTCTCGTTAACGTCTACTCCATTTCCAATAGCTTTCAGCATTTGCCGTTGACCAATAACTCCCTTGACTTGGTCATCATCGTCGAGAACAACAAGGATTCCCGATGGAATGCTAACAAGGCGTTTACACCCTTCAACTAATGTGTCATCCAATCCAATGGTTACGTGTTCGTCATCCAGTTCCAAATCTGCAACAGTCTCGCTCATGCTTGTTGGTAGAAGTGCCCGTTCAAGAGGGTTTTGACACTACGCTACGATTTTTATGACTCGTTCGCATCCAACACATTGTATTCGGATTGGTCGTAAATCAGAAGTGACTGGATTCGATGTCTGGCACTGAGGACAGGCAATCGTAGGGAAATTCTCAACAATGATCTGTGGAGCAGTCGCAGGGCTATTAGCAACCCCCGTTTTCGGCGAAATGATTGCTGTCGCCCACCAAATAAACACAACTCCGCTACTCAATCCGAGAATATACAACGGTTCGATGGCGAAGAAATGCAATGCGAAAACAATAGGGACCAGGATCATTTCGATCATCAACGGATATTTGGCACGATTTCGCACCATGACAAAGCCGAACCAAAGTCCGGCACCAAGGATGAGAGTCATAGTGAGAGTCAACCCAATCGGTGCATGAATGATTGAGGTTGTAGGTTTTGAATCCAGAGTAAATTTATCTGATTGTGCGAGACCAGTTGCCTTGATTGTCGCTGATTCGCCCCAAGGGAATCGTAAGTAATTCACCTCGATTTCGTCCGATTGCTTTAGGTCGATAAATGAGAACGAAGTCATAGCACTTGATTCGATATTGATGAGTAAGTCGTAAGTTGACCACAGTGGCGAAGGTTGTGGGCTCATGAAAGCACTGTTCAAAATTCGATAATCAACTCCAGATGCAATTGGTGTTAGAGAATCGATTCTTAATTTGAGAGGTGCGTTTCGAACACGTTCTTCACCCATAAGATCGAGTGTGATTGCAAATGTCTGAGCATCGGAGAGATCGCCAATGATTTCATCGGATTCCAATCCAAGACCAAACTGGAAGAATGTGATGTAATACGACCCCATATAGTTTTCAAATTGACTTACCTCAGCACTCTCGATGACACGACTTCCACGCTGCTCATCGGTGACTCCACCTCCATCGAAGTTCTTCAGAACTGTAGAGAGCGGGATCGTCTCATCGCCCAAGTGATCCAATCCCCATCGGATCCAAAATGCCATTTCACCTTCAATCGTTAAGATGGTTGATTGTGCTAACCGCAAACCTCCATCTTCTGATTCAAGCTCCATTGAAATCGAAACATCGAGCGGGGAGCCTTTTCCATTGGTTCGGAGCGGTTCATTGAGGGGATAATAACCGCCTCCATCTCCAGAACCATCAAACGTTTCAATTTCGAAATTCGTTGAACCTGTTAAGATCAAGCCTTCTTGTAGCTCATACGAGATTGATACAGAGACAGATTCAACACCACCCGCAGCTCCATCCCAGGTCCAAATCACCAGAATCGCTTCACCATCGAGGACTTCCGTGGGGTCTGCTGTTTGTGTGACTCCGTTCACTTGGAGGGTGATTGAATTTGAAAAGACCAGAGCTTCCATTCCGAATGGAGATTCAATACGCGTCGTAAAATAAACCAGATCGCCCTCGACTTCTGGTTCATCAAGAGTCAAATCGATGAGAGGTAATTCAGCAGTAAGTGTCGATGCGTGTTCTTCACTTCCCCAGAAGAATTCAACCTTTGCTCCACTTGCTGGAACGTTGAAGACAATCGCTCGGGCATTCACGCTTATAGAAATCTCAGAAGTTCCACTGACAGAGACCTCATCGATTGGAACATCTATTGAGATCGAACCTGATCCTTGCGGAATGAACGATTGGTCAACACCCAAGAAGGCAGTAAAGGAAGAACCACCCAAGGTCACCGTTGCAGACATGTTGAGGTTTGCACCACCAGCGTCAGATACAGTATATTCGAGAGTAACAGTCCATGTTGATTCCGGCACCGTCCCAGGCCATGCTGAATCAAGGCTCCATTTTCCAATTTGTTCCGAGGATGTGACTGCTGTTTCGAACGACGAGGAAGAGGATGTTTCAGAGAGCAAGTCCTCGAACGGTGACAACTCTAGGTCTGAATTACCAAGAAGATAGAGGTCAACTTCTGATGCATCACAGCAAACTTTTGTGTCCTCACCACGTACCGTTGCGGTGATTGGCGAATACGGTGCAAAGAGCGAGAGCATGAAGCAACTCAACAGAAGGAAGACTCGGCCTCGCATTCTCTCCACAATGACCGGTCAGGAAAGAGGCGTATAACATCAACGCCAATATGTCCGGAACAAAACCAGATTTTTGCTTAAAGTGCCTTATCCAGCAAGGTGCCAAGTTCCTTTTCGAAGAGGCCGATGAGCGCTTCTCCAACTTCTCCTTGCAATTCGTCAGGCAACAGTCGAAGCCCAAGACGAGTTGCTGCTCGAGTTGCTTTGAGTTCAGCATATACTGAACGAGCTTTCTGATGGAAATAGTATGCTACGGCCTCTTTAATTTCCGCATGGAGATCAGGATCTTCCTCAATCTTGTTTCGAATATGAGCCTTGAGTTCATCCTTGACGATATCCTTGAACGATTCAATAATCAAATCTTCCGTAGACATCAAGTCTTGAACACGTTCTCGGATGCTTCCAGTGAGCAATCGTTCAATCGCCATGATAACTCCAAGAACTCTTGGTGTTTCAATCCGTCGATGATGGCAATCTCCCTGTTTTCAGAAGTTCATCGAGCAGACGGCCTGCATGAAGCACAGCTTCGTTTGCATCGTTCGGCCATGACTTGTTTGTTCTGTGAAGAGTAGTTGCCAAATCAGTTGGTTCATTTGGAATGCGCATCCTTTTCCAAATCAATTCTTCCAAACGTGCGGTTGAAAGACCCTCACTTGAGAGTAAAGGGAGACTGTATTCGGAGAGAGCTTGTGCTCGTGTTGAAGCATCCATGTCCTTCCATAACGTCTGAAGGCGTTTGAGTCGACGTTCAGATGCAAGAGGAATCATCTCAACGCTTGGATCATTAATTTCAGGCAACGGAGCAACTTGAATGGTTCCTTCATCCCTAAGGAAGTCTCGAACTAAGGTATGAATCGGATCCATTGTCGTATCCAAACTTTCCATCAACCATTGCCCACAACCTGAATATGCACGACAACGCTTTGTTCGAGAACCAGATGGTGCAAGTACTGAAGCGATAACTGAACATTGCAACACCACATCAACTCGGCCTCGTCGTTTTGTTGAGGAATTACTGAATTCAACTTCGATCGGTCTTGGTGCTAACACCATCGCATTGGAATCAGATGACTCGACTCTGTTCCAGGCATCTATGAAGAGAATATTCGTATTCGATTGTTTCGGAATCAAATCGACTTCATCACGGGGAATGTGAGAATTCGGCGGAAGAATTCTCCGAGAATACGCAATTCCACAATCCAGTAATGCTGATTCCAGGAATCCTAAGGCAAGAATAGGTGATAAGTCAGCGGTTGTAACCAACAACAAAGATTCGGATTGAAGGAAGGATATTGCATCCTCAACGACATCATCAAGTGGTGCAAAAAACGGAGCCTTTCGCATGTCCTTCATAGCCGTCCCATCAGGGCCTTGACCCCGAGACAAATGAATGCTCCCAATCACTCGACGATGAGTCGGAGTTGGTCACGCTTGTACTTCCAATCGGCTGAAAGTCGACCTTCAGCTTTGTAGTAGTTGCCGAGTCGGCGAATCTTTGCTTCCGTCAACTCAAGAGAACGCTTGTTGTGAAGGTCACGGTGATTGGTTGTAAGATGGTCAATAATTGCAACAGCTTGTCGCATGAGATTCATGAGATCCTCTGGGTAAGAGCCACCAAGATCATTCTCAGCAAGAACGGCGCCGATGCGCTTTCCGAGTACCAAACGTACGTTTGGAACTGCGTGCTTGTCTCTCAAGACGATACCGATTTGTGAAGTACTCATGCCTTCTTTGGCATACTTGAGAATCAAGGACTCAATCTCCTTGGTATCAGTGTTGGACCATGCTGATGGCTCGGTCATGAACGGCTTCGATGAAGCGCTTTTTCCTTTTCGAGATGAATACATTCGTGCCATATGGACCACTCGGAGCAATCTTGCGACCTGCTTACCCTTCTTAACCACATCGCTTCATCAGGTCATCGTTTCTGATGCATTTTCGCCAATCGACCTGGTGTCCCTGCCCATTCCCAACCCGGTGCAAGACTTCGGGCTAATCCAACAGGGTGGCCGTTTTGGAGCACCATCAAATCTTGTCCACGACGAATATTTCGGTCATAGGAATCGATAATGCCAAGATGCAGGTCACCTTTCCATTTGATTTCAGAATCAAGGTTCACGTTTGGTAGGATGCTATGCTTAAACAACAGAGGTATTGCTTCTTTACTGAAAGAAAATCCTGCTCGATCAAAAAACCACAAAGCAATTTGCTTCCCATCTTTTTCGATTTTCCATCGAGGGGGTTTTCCTCGTATTCGACATCCCTCCAACCAATCATCACGGCCATAGAGGTAGCGAGAAACACTCATGAATCTGTCCAAATTAATTGATTCACCTTTCCGACGATGGAGTTGATGTTGTTGCTTGCAATGATTGACAGCATCGGTTAAGCGTTGAAGCGATGCACTGGATCCTGAGGACTCTCCTTCACGTGTTTCTATAACCTCGATTCCATCGATGTCAAGTTCGATGCCACTATGGTTGATGATGCAGTTGTAACCATGACGTTGAATGAGGGAATTAACCATCGTTTGAACTCGGTCAAGCTCGTCTTGAGTCCAATCGCCAGTTACCGGTATGTCGTAAAAGGCGGCTGGCCAAACATCCTCAAGATCTCTTGGAACGAGTCCAAGAGGTGACGTAACCATTACCTCGTGACATGCATTACTGCCAATGGCGTTGATGAATTTACGATGTGATTTCGACAGGCGGTACGGTTTCCGTTCTGAACATGGTAGGAGAATGAGGACATTGTCAAGCCCATCTGGTGTTTGATACCGCTCGTTCATGAACTCAACCCATCTCGCAACCTCTGCATCCAGATGACTTTCTTGTGCCATGAATTCGATGGTATCAAGTCCTGCAGGATGAACTCGCAAAACATCCTTTTGCGTCTGCATCAATGAATCAAAGTGGCGCATGTGTTCTACCAATCTGGGGCTGTTGAGACTTTGTTGCTGCGCAAGACGTCGTAACGTTCCTGTTTCAATTGCAGATTGTACTGAGCGTATCGATTGATGATAATGATGCATGGCGGCATCCATGTCGAACGATTCATCATCGAGTGGCTTCCTTGGCCCAAATGTTGTCAGAAGATGACCTGAACTTAGTGCAAATCGAGTCCGAGTTGTATCGAATAAATCGACGCCAAACCACGCAAGAACAGCAGCATTATCGGGGCCTCCGAGCCCTGGTGTCCACAAAAGTGCGCCTGGGAAACGATGCTTCAGCGTTTGAATCGCTGTAACGAGTTTACCGGATTGTGCCGCAAGTTGAACAGCATCCACCAGAACAACGATGTTCGGTTGTAAATCGTCATCCAAGAGTGAAGGATCATGGTGAAGACGTTGCCATGAGACTGGGAGCAAAGGCCCTGAATCAGCGGATTCCCCAGCATTTGCTTCATCGAGCGATGGAGGAAGTACGTGCCCAACAGATGCACTCATCGTCGGCCCCACCTCTTGAAACTTAGGAGGAATCAGATGATGATGCGTGGTTATGGTGATTTTTGCAGGGATGGTTCGGGTTTGCCTGCAATGGAATGCTGCCAAACGTTGGCAAGCATCGTCATCATCTTCCGTAGAGATCAATGCTGGCGTCTTAACGGCAGGAGAGGAACGATTGCCAAGACCCCATACTCGGCCGTAACGATGGCGATGAAGAACAGTTCGACCGAGTCCTTCTGCCATGGCTTGTGCTGACGTGGTCTGTTTTTCAAAGATGGCACGAATTGGAAAGAAAGTGTTGAAAGACTTGGCCATCGAGCATTCATCATGGAGGATGAATTCCTGGTAAGGGTAAGGATGCCGCTCCTCCTCTTTACCCTCCTCCTTCTCAGCACGATGAGTTTCGTCAATGCTGAAGAGGCATCCAACGAATTCATCATCGATGAACGTCTTCAAATGGTGACTCTCTCACCCGGAGAGACATATCAACAGACTCTTGAAGTCAACCAGGGTACAATCGTTTCTGTTAATGTCGGATGTAGTTCATGTCAAGTTCATCTTGATGCGGGAGACACAAGCATTAGCTCCTCATCATCTGTTACGTACAAAGCGACGGAAACAATCACCGTACAGATTTCCATTAGTTCAAGCACAAGTGAAACGGTATCGACATCGTTCCTCGTCATTTACGACGAGGACAACATCAATCAACGTCCCAGCCCACAAAGCAGTATCGATGTTATTGATTCATTCAGATGCTTATCACCAAGTGAATGTTTGGACATGCATCGAGGGAATTTGAAGACCATACTTAGCGGAGACTATGCATCCCTTGGTTTTGATGCAGGCGGTGTTGAGACTGGTTCAAACGAATACTACGGGTTTGAAGTTCAAAAGGATGAGATCATCGAATTGACACTTTACCATGCATCTGATTCAATTCGATTTGATTTCTTCATGCAAACTGCATCCGAAGAACAACTTCTGGATTCGGTACTGGAATCGATGACTGGAACCAACCCCAGTACTCTGGGAGAAACCGTCTATTTGGATGTGGAAGAGGACGGTAGAATCATCGTCAAAGTGTCCACATCAGCCCAATTCTCTGCTTATGCTCTTCAACGGACAATACATGAGCCACAATTGACCGTCGCCGTAGAAAACAACACATCGCAATTTGAGCAGATCGGTCACGGACTATCCAAGAGTGCCTTTGCCCTTGATGCAACTGGTGTGGTCAAACTAGCCCCCGTCATCGAAGACATTACGGCAACTCTTTCTGTTCGAATTGGGGACTCATGGGTTACCATGCCTGAGGTTGTCGTTGAACGAAATACTGTTGAACGAATCTATGTTTATCCGAATACTACTATGGCGATGCTTAGCATTGAAAGCAGCGTTCACTGGGTTGATGTAACCATTGAAAGTTCTGCAGATGGAAATTCATCGATGGATGCACCATCATATCGCCCAGCAAGTCTTGAACAATCCAATTGGCCGGTTCTCTTTGCAGAACATACCGCAGGCTTTCGAGGAGGACTTACGCTAGCGACAATGGACACTTCTGATCATTACCTTATCTCTGTAGACGGTTGGGTGGATTCGGAGCATCGCTTACACATTGTCATCGATGGAGACAGCCCAGATTTACTGGTCGAGGTCGAGGAACTTGACCAAGAAACCATGGAAGTCCTCCAAGAATACACATTGTCTCCTGACATGTTTACCAACGACATGGACTTGTACATCACAGTAGGACCTGGTCTTCATATGATTGAATTTCATCATGCAAATGTTTCGGTTCTAGAGAACCAAGAATGGGGCAACGACCTAGCTGCTTTGAACTACGACATTACAATCACAAAGGTCACGACTGAAGTCGGTGAAGAGCCATGGTTCGCACCATCGGATGAAGCCAAATTTTGGGGTTCAACCGTTCGATGGATACTTGGGCTTGGAATGATGCTTCCTGCATTGTACCTCGTCTATTCAATGCGAAAAACTCGACGTGATGCTGCCCGGATTGGAGCCATGAAACAGAGACTCACCTTGTTGACAAACCTTCTCGATGAAGGAAAGGAATCCCCAGAACAAACAAGAAAATCTTTGGTTCGTTCATTAGAAGCTGTAGCAACCCTTCCTTGGGAATCCGCAATAGCCTCGTGGGGTGAGCCTGAACGGTCCTATACAACCGATGGAACATCGATTGCAATATGGAATCTGGATTCTCGTTTAGCAAAATCAATGGGCAATTGGCCGCTGTTGATTGGGCTGAACACTCTACATGAAACATGGGAAATTGCCGCATTCCGATTTGATGCACCTTACGGACAAGCACTTGTTGTCGATCATGTTGACCCTCGATTGTTGCATCAGGGAGAGGAAGTCTTTGTTGACACCGTTGCAAAGGGTACTACGATTTTCTTGACAATTGATTTAGCAGGAGAAGCAACACAAGTTGATGTTGAACTCAATGGGCAGGTTGAGGGAGTTCCTCGAGGAATGAGAATCCCTACAGCACTTAATCGAATTCGTGAAGAAGAGTGATTATTCATTTGCTCTTCGTTCAGAGGCGTCATCAAGGATTCGTTGCACTTGGTCGCTTGGATTGAGACTTGATCTCATTGCTTCAAGTTGCTTTTTGTCTGCCTTCGAAATCTTTTCAGGAACGTGGAGCTTGAGAAGAACGACTACGTCACCTCGACCACTACGCCTCATGTGTGGAAGACCACGTTTCCTGATTTCGAGTGTGTGGCCAGCCGATGAGCGGGCTGGAACAACAATGTCGAGTTTCTTTCCATCAATGTGCTCGATTGTAACCTTCGTTCCTAGAACCAAATCTGGATACCCCAACGGAAGAGACATGATCAAATCCGAACCGTTGCGCTCGAACCATGGGTGTGTGAGGACTTCAATTTCAATCAGAAGATCGCCCTGTGAACCCTGCCCTCTCTCTGCGGGTTGGCCTTGGCCTCGTAGTCGTAGACGTGTACCATGTTCTGCGCCTGGAGGAACATTGAACCGAATGGTCTTTTCTTCGATACGATGGCCATGACCTGAACAATCTTCACAGGGAGAATCAATGGTATTTCCACTCCCGCCACAATCTCGACAGTCCTGAACTACCTCATTAACGAAGGGTCCAATTTGTTGTCGGACGCGTACTCGACCCTGCCCTTGGCATTGAACGCATGTTGTTGTTTGACCATCTTTCGCACCGGACCCAGAACATGTTGAACACTCAGCAGGGAGATCTAGGTCGATGGATTCTTCACTACCAGTAATGACTGTTGCCATTTCTATGCTATGACGTACGAGGATGTCGGAACCGCGGCGTTCGCGACTTCGTCCCCGTCCGCCGCCCCCAAAGAATCCAGAAAAGAAATCTCCACCAAGAAGGTCTTCGAGGTTGATGTTGAATCCTCCACCTGAAAACCCTCCAAATGGATTACCAGCAGGACTGTCATGACCAAATCGATCGTAGTGTGCACGTTTCTGTGCATCGGAGAGAACTGCATAAGCTTCCTGAATTTCTTTGAATTTGTTTTCAGCGTCTGGATCCTCGCTTCGGTCAGGGTGATAGCGTCGTGCTAAACGTCTGAAAGCATTCTTCAGATCTTTTTCGGTTGCCGACCGCTCAACATCGAGAACTTCGTAATAGTCTCGTTTGTCAGCCATCGTTCCACCCATCTCACGCCAACAGGCGCTCCACTAAAACCTCACGTTGAATTTAGACAGAAAGTGTCGTGCCACAGGTTTGACAATAACGTTCCGAAGGAGGATTCCTTGCTCCACATGAAGGGCAGCCTCCAGACATACTTCCTGCCACTGTGGAGGCGCTTCCTCCACTAAGCATTGCTAAATCTTCTATGGACTCTTTCCGCTGCACAGGAATTGTGGGAACCTCATTTGCTGTGGAGGAAATGATACCTCCATCATCGCTCATTGATGTCATGGTTAGGTTCTCAGTTGTTCGTTTTTCCGTAAGGTTTTCTTTGATTGGAGCCACAGGACGTCGTGCAATAACTGGTGTCTGCTGCGCATTTGCACGAAGCCTTGCAAGACGTTGTTCTTCTCTTTCTGCAGCCTTATCCCTGCCAAAGAACGTGAAGATTCCATCAATGAGGCCATCCATCCAACTAACTTTACGAACTGAACCAACCGTTGAGTCAACCACTTCGCCAATCTCAGCACCGTCTCCATTCATGCGGCGAGTTGCTTTTTGGACAAACCCTTGTTCAGTAAGCATCTGTACTTCAGAGGTGGTATCTTGGTCCAACTCCAATTCAGGAGCTTCACGGCCAAAGGAGCCGATTGTTGTGTTAAGTTGCTCCTTGTTGATTTGGGTTTCAACCTGGAGTTCGACATCCTTTTCCCAAATCCCCTTTGATTCAGCATCATAAACATGCTTCATTTTCTTCATTATTTCTGTTCGACGGAATTCATGGTCCTTGGTGACCCTTGTCGTTCTCAAGAGTAAAACTCCTATGAATACACTTAGACCGTACCAAATCAGTGCATACATCCAGGAAAGTGCTAGAATCTTCTCCAATGGAGTGACGATGACGTGAAGTGAACCCATCACTAAGAGAGGCATGGCAAAGAGCCCAATCGAGGAGAACTGTCTCGTTGCCATACCATGCACTCAGCCATTTTCTTCTTATGCGTTCGCCTTGGTTGTTTCATCATCGATCGTTCGACGCTTGTCCTTTGCGAAATAGTCCATCGATTAGACCGAATGTGAAACCTGTGTGAAGAAGAAACAGAGAAAATGGCACACCAAGGAGATGTGAAGCTCCTTTCTTTAGATGGACGAGTCCCGACAAAGCTAGAACTGTTCCGTAAGCAGCAACAGGGAACAGTGCCCACATTGGGTTTGAAAAAAAGAGAATTGTGGTTGTCATCAACCCGAGAAGAGGGAGAAGTTCTCGTAATACAAGCCGGCGAGGATGCTTGAGGAGTACTTTTGTTCGCCAGAACCCGTACCGATGACTCATCAAAAACCAAGATTTGAATGAGGTTCTTCTTCGCATTTTTACAACAACATCAGGCGTTCTATACAGCGTATATCCTGCCTTCACTAAACGCATGCTCAAATCACTGTCTTGACTTGTAATGAAAGATTCATCCCAACCCCCTACAGCTTCCAATGCCGTGCGTAGATGCAATACGAAAGCA
>Ga0181568_10004691_pt1 | contig 12135 bp, 11 predicted proteins | sample 101ome_20_FD_133758 | JGI IMG/M metagenome (GOLD analysis project Ga0181568, IMG submission 133758) | Coastal salt marsh microbial communities from the Groves Creek Marsh, Skidaway Island, Georgia - 101404AT metaG (megahit assembly) | ecosystem: Environmental > Aquatic > Marine > Intertidal...
AAAAATCTTTCCCAAAAACAAGGAATTCATAAAAGACACGAGGCTAAGAAACAACAAATGGAAGCAAGTAAACTGAAAGAACAAGAGGATATTAAAGAACGTATTCGTATTCAGAAAGAACTTATGTCCAAATATTCTTCTTTGGAGAAAACAGATAACCAAAATGAATATGTGTTTAAGATGGATGATGGTAATACACAAGAAAAATCATTCATTCATCCTGACCTATTAAAGGAGTTGGAAGAAGAACCTGAATCTGCCCCTAAAAAGAAAAAGAATAAGAAAAAGAAGAAGAAAACAACAGCATAATAAAATTATATGCGGAATGTATATAATGTTAAGCAAGTATATCAATATTCCAGTATTTCTTGTTAGTTTAGTGATTGGATTTTTAGGGGTCTATTTGCTATCTTCCGAATCCCGAAATATTTTGGTCTATCCCAGTCCTGAAAACATTGATATTTTACAATTCAAAGATAAAACCAATGGTTGTTATAGTTATGAACAAACAGAAATACAGTGTCCTACAGACAAATCTGAAATTAATCAAATCCCACCACAATATTAGTTTGTAATAATTTGTGATTAGATAATATACACTCTTATTATATAATGAATTTTAAACGATTGTTGAATACAGAAACAGGTAAAACATTAATTTCTATCTTATTGGGTCTAGGTTTAGCTAGTATATTTAGAGAAGCATGCGACGGAGACAAATGTTTAAAATTTGAAGGTCCCATCTTAGATGAAGTGGAAGGAAAAGTGTTTCAACAAGGCAATAAATGTTATACTTATAAATCAAAACGCGTCGATTGTAATAAAACAAAAAAAGTAGTTCCTTTTACAAGTCAATCTTCTTTCGAACAGTTTACAGATATTGCGTTTCAAAATACCGCATAAAAACTTTAGGTTATAATATAGTTTTTATGGATTCTAGCATCACTCGTATTGCTGATTTACCTGCACCAAATAGTAATGATAAAAAGAATACTATTGAACAGCCTAATAATTATGTGCCCATCAATGTGCATCCTAATCCATATGGAATACAGAATGACCAATCCAATCTTGCTCCTCCGCCTTCTTCTTCACACGAACCGTTTGTAAATAATATGGTGGATGAAACTAAAATGCGTCCTGCTCCTCCTCAAACACAATATATGACAGAAGAACAAATGTTGGAGTTACAAACCATGGCCCATCAGCGATTACCTTCGCGAGACATTCCCATGAATCAATCTTCGATTACCCAAGACGAAGAAGCTACTCCAAATTACATTAAAAAGAAAGTTCATTTTGAAGATTATGTCAATGAACATAACGAATTTACCAAGAAGAAGTATGATGACTATGAAAAAAGTAAAGACCAAGAGAGATTATGGGATACCATTATGAGCGAACTCCAAGTTCCAATCCTGATTGGACTACTTTATTTTATTTTCCAAATGCCGATTATACATACCTATTTGTTCAAGAAATTGTCTTTTTTGGCTATTTACAAGGAAGATGGTAATTTTAATTTTTATGGATTGTTATTAAAAAGTATGATGTTTGGTGCAGTGTATTATTCTTGTATTAAGGGTATTCATATGCTGATTAGTATCTAATACAAAAATTGAATGATACTCACGGAATAGGTAAAGGCATCTACTAATCAACTATCTATAATGATTCAAATCACTCAAGAAGAACTAATAAAACTTATTCAGCGAGATACAGCGAGACGAGAAACAGCGAAGAAGTCAATGAGAACTTATCAAAAAAAGAAGCCTGAAAAGTTCAGGGAAGCAAGTAAGAAGTATTACGATAAAATTAAGGATGACCCCGCGTTCAAAGAGAAACGCCGACAACAATATCAGAAACGCAAACGGAAAAAAGAGGAACAAGAACAAAAAGATTTGGAACAGAATAAAACGTGTTAGCTTCTCATCTTACCCACCCTTTTGAAAAATATATACCTGACCTAATAGGTATATATTTTTTACTTCAATAGTCCCTTAATTTTACTAAAAACGCTTTTCTTTTTCTGCGTTTTCTTACCAGTGGACTTTGCTTTGCGTGTTTTTCTAGGAACCGCAATAGACATTGCAACAGACACGCGCTGTGTATCCATTTGAATGGGCACATATCTCAAGAACCACATTTCATATTCTTTGGTGTCCTTCAATTTACGTAGTTGTTTGAATTTTTCTGCTTTTTCAGCACGCATATCTTCCAAAGTTGGTTGTTTACCAACGCAATCCATATTAAAACGCTTCAATACACCCACTTGTTTAAGACGATTTTTTTCCTGAACGTCATACAAATATTGGGACATACATAATAATCTATCTTCATCATATTCTCCAAGATTGGTGTATAAGAATACCAAATAAAATGACAAAATAGTATCAATTGTAGCTATCTTAACTTCCTTATTCTTCAGCATCAATTTATTATAAGAATGACATGCAACAGGTTCATAGATAAACGCCAAGGTCTCGTCTTTGATAATAAACTGTATACGCTTGGGAACAAGTTCACCAATAGGTTCATGAGTTATCATCTTGATATCAGTATAGTCGTTTCGTTCTAATTCTTCTTTCAAGATTAACGCAGTTCGGTCAATATCTACAGACAACACATCAAAATCAGGAACTCTTTTAAGTTTATGTTGCGTGTTTTTGGGCATATGTCTAGAATACATGCTTGTGGCATAGGAACCGAAGAAGACCACACCTTGATCTATGAAATTATTCAATACTATGTGGTAAATATCCATTTCTTTATCTTTTTCTTCCATTGTTCGCTGGAAATCAACAGTAGCGCATTTTTTAGATTTCAATGGATAATATTTATTCAATAACGTTAACCGTTTCAATACTTTTTCCCAACGACTGACATCGCCTTCTGGTCTAGATAATTCCAAATACATGGCCATACGTAAGTAATTTGGTGGAGCATAGCGAATACCGGCACGCATAATTGCCTGTTTTTGAATGGTTTTGAATAAAGGTTCTACCAACTGCGTAATATCTGCAATAGGAATATAATTCACATACACTTTGAATGTTCCCATGTGGACACCAGCCTTGGCTTCTACATCATCATATCCTTCTTTATAATAGATATCTGCCAATTCTTTTGCATCTTCCAATGCATTGGAAGAAAAGAAGTCATAATCAGGAATTTCTACCTCTTTATCATAAAATTGGGCGAAACTGGGAAGAATGTTATTAATGGCTGTTCCACCATAACAAACCAGTTTCTTTTTGATAATAAAATCTTCCACAATGGCTAATATTTTTTTGATATCTTCATTGGAAACAACGCGTGTTCCCTTGATTTTTTCATTTTCATCTACTGCTTGTCGTAAAATTGCTAACTCACATTCTTGAAATGTCATTTTATTGTCACATGTTGAAGGAATAGTTTTTTTCGACTGTTTCATATGTATAATTTGTCTATATACATATGATATATATTATAGAGGTGATGTTGTAAAATAATTGATTGCGTGTAATAGTGGAACAAACGCTGATTTGTGTTCATCAAAGAACTCTTCATACTTCTCTAAATACTCGTCATTTTTATGGAATTCGCACAATATGATTTGTATTCCATGGTCCATGATTAGTTTCTTTAATTCCGGATTTTTACTGTTGCTCGCGATTTCATTAGGAATGGCCATTCTATATTGTTCTATATTTGTGCAATACTGGCAATCTTGTTTCTGTGTCAATGCTATCGTTTTTTCATCCACTATTTCATTGTGAGTATTCAGCAATAAGTTATTTGTCCCAGATTCCAAATTGATGTAATCTACTAAATTGTAACAACTATGATTTCCAGCTTTACAAGCGGCAAAATCCGTATAATTAGTATCAAATCGCTTGTCAATAATTAATACAACTTTTCCCATAAGGTCACTGAGTTTTGTATCAGGAGTCACTGGTTGATTATACAAGTATTCTTTCAATGTAAAATCTACTGACTTTCCAATGTCCTTGTAAATTTGCTTATTTTTAGATTTAACGCGTAAATGAATAAAGATCGGATCTTTTGGATTGGGAGATTTACTGGTGAATCCATTGGTTACAATAGAAGTAAGCACATTGTCCAACAATACCGTATTGTCACTGTCTAAAAATTCATATTTCTTATCTTTTGTGCGTCCCACCATTGGTTTATTATCTACATACAACACTTCTAAGTCAAAAAAACGGCATCCACGTTCTGATAAATATGGAATCATATCCAAATTCGCATACTCGCCTGTGATAATGCTGTTGGAAGACCCTTTTATTACATACTCTTTTAGTTTTTCATTGGTATATGTATCTTGTGTATTGACTATTTTTACTTTATCCTTTCTTTTAATGTAATTTAGTTCCCTTGTTTCACTATCAATAAATGGGTTAAACATAGATCTGTTAATAGTAATAAATGGTTCAAAGTTATTTGTTCCATATAATGCAATGCGTCGTGTTTCATTCATTTTGAAAAATACATATATTAGTAGTAATATGGCAATACTAAGATAAATCCATTGAAATTTGTTCATCCTTCTATATTTCTATATTGGTATATTTTATTATTTCTTATGGAACAAATATAATGATAATATATACTTAAAATATAAATGGCAGGAGGATTACTAAATATCGTATCTGTAGGGAATAATAATGTCATGCTAACAGGAAATCCCACCAAAACATTTTTTAAGGTCACTTATAATAAATATACCAATTTTGGACTACAAAAATTTCGCATAGATTATGATGGATTACGAGAGTTGCGTTTAAACGAGTCGTCAACATTCAGTTTTAAAATCCCTCGCTATGCAGAGTTGCTAATGGATAGTTATATCGTGGTCTCTTTACCTGATATATACAGTCCGGTTTATCACCCGGTTACAGGAAATGATAGTAAATGGTCTCCTTATGAATTCCGTTGGATTGAAAATATAGGAGCAATGATGATTGAAAGTGTAGAAATTACTGCAGGTAATATGACTCTACAAAAGTATAGTGGTAATTATATCAATGCACTTGTAGAACGTGATTTTACAGAAGACAAAAAGAAATTGTTCAAAGAAATGTCTGGGGACATTGAAGAATTAAATACACCATCTCAATCAAATAATCGTATTAATACCTATCCCAATGCTATTTACACGACCAACTCTAATGGTGCAGAACCTTCTATTCGTGGGCGTAATTTGTACGTTCCATTATGTGCGTGGTTTTCAATGAACAATGGTTGTGCATTACCTTTGATTGCATTACAATATAATGAAGTAAAAATAAATGTAACATTACGTCCTATTCGTGATTTATTTCAGGTTCGTGATATTTTTGATCCCGCAAACAATTATCCTTATGTAAAACCTGATTTCAATGAAGACCGATATCATATGTATCGATTTCTACAAACTCCTCCTAGTTTCCAACTAGATGCTGCTAATTATACCAACAAAGTATCCACATGGAATGCAGATGTCCATTTAATGACAACGTATTGTTTTCTTTCTAAAGAAGAAGCGACTAAATTTGCAAAACAAGACCACGTGTATTTAGTAAAAGATATTCACGAATATAAACATGAAAATATTACTGGTGCTAAGAAAATTAAGCTGGAAACAAGTGGAATGGTAGCTAGTTGGATGTTTTACTTACAACGTAATGATATTAACCTTCGTAATGAATGGTCTAATTTTAGTAATTGGCCATACCGCACATTGCCTCAAAATACAGACTTGTATTATGCATATGAAAAAGATGCTAATGGAAATTTGACGGGACAAGAAGATATAGCCGGTAATTTTCCAAATGTCAATCCAGATGTCGCTGTTGCAAACTCTTCTGAAACACGTGGTCGCATTCGAACTGGTTTATCTCATACAGGAAATTACGCTGTTGTTAATCGAAAACATATTTTGGAAACATTGGGAATTGTATTTGACGGAGACTATCGTGAAAATTTACTAACACACGGAGTATATGATTATATTGAAAAATTTTCGCATTCCAAAGGAAATGCAAAACCTGGATTATACTGTTATAACTTCTGTTTGAATACGAGTCCTTTTGAATATCAACCATCGGGTGCCATTAATATGAGCAGGTTCAAAACGATTGAGTTGGAATTAACTACCTATACCCCACCAGTGGACGATGTAAATTCCAGTTTTGATATTATTTGCGATACTGATGGAAATCCAATTGGTGTCCGCAAGGCAAATTGGCGATTATTTGATTATAATTATAATTTACATCTCATGGAGGAACGATATAATATAATTTCCTTTATTAATGGAACTTGTGGATTGATGTATGCTCGTTAATATTCAAGGTGAATCCCTCGTTTTTTATTATCGTTATAATATAAGATAAATACTTATATTATGGAACCTTATGATAAGAATGATACAAAGAAATGGAAAGTAAAAAAAGGATTTAGAAAACGAAACCCATCGTCTTCTCCTAATTTTCAAGTAGAAAGTATGAAGAATAAAATCAAACAAGTAAAACAACCAAATCGAAAAAAAATAAATATCAAGAAAGTCGAACCATTGGTAGATGTATTAGATGCTCCTATGGTTGAAAGTGACAGTGAAGATGAAGACGACAATAAAGAGGAAAATGAAAAAGGATTTATAAAAGATGATGATAATACGAAGGTATTACGTGAAGGAATAACAGGGGTTGGTGAAGGAAAACGAAATAGTCCAGAAGCAAATTTTACTGATGACATGTATTACAGTGGGAAAGATAACATATATGAAGGAGGAGGAGACGGTATTTGTGCAAAAACAAAAGGAACCCTTAGTTATTGGTTTGACAATTTGTTCAGACGTGTAGATGAATATATGTATGAATTAGCATGTAAACTTCTAGAAACAGATAACAAAAATGAAGATGAGGTACACGATACTCATCTTGTAAAGAATTATATGTATTATTTTATTACTATTATTATTGCATTGATTGCAACCGTCAATTGGTTCTTAGTTATGTTTTATAGAGATCCGGAAAACAATGGAAAGCGTGTAGAATATTCTGATGGAACTTATAGTAATTTAAAAGAAGGTAATGATGTGAAGAGTAATTTATATAATTTTAAACTTCTTACGGAAAAATATTTGGAAGAAAAATCAACCTCGTCTAGTTATGGTAGTAGTATATTCTCTTTATTACACATATTGTTGCGTTTTCCATTGATCATTTCTGACCTAATTTTCAGAATGCTGATACACGTTCCACCTAAGATTGACCCTATTATACCTTATTGGTCGATTTATATATTATTATTCATGGCATTGTTAGTTGTAGTGTATTTCTCTCCTATTTTATTTCATAAAGTTATTAAACACGCATTCGAATTAAATTGGGATTATACACCATTAAAATTTATATTAGGTATATTGTTCTTTGCTTATGTTTTATCTTGGTTTGGATACATAAGAAATATGGATGCTATTGGTGTTGCTAAAGCAACCCTAACATTAAGTAATATCATTACTGCCATTGCTATGACCTTTTTACAAATTTTGTTTGTCATCTATATTTTTGTGGCAGGTCCTGTATTATTATGTATAATCACTATGTGTACTTTATTGTATATTTCTTTTACTCCATTAATTAGTCTTCCGAAATATCCAAAGGAAACACCTTGGAGCCTATTCATAAAAATGATGAAATTAATTCATAATCAATATGAAAAGAGTGTTGCGGTTGAACCAATAAATAGTTCTGAACCTGCTGTGAATACCGCATCACACGCGGATGGAATCAAATATTTTGCTATCTCCTTTTTATACACCATTTACAAGTATATTCATGTTATTCCTTTCCTGATTTTATTCTTTATTGCTGGTGCTGATTATTTTACAAACATGCGTAGTATTCGTCTTAAAGCAAAATCTATAAGTGGTGTAGGAATAGGATTATTCGTAATGACCCTTGTTCCAATGATTTTACATACTCTTGCTCCAAGAGTGTTTGATGTATTCAATCCTTTAATACGTAATATTGATTTACAATCATCGGATTATAAGATTGATGAAAACTATAATATAGAAAATATTGTAAATCGAGTATTATCGTCCAAACAAAATAAGTAAATTACAATCAAAAAGTATAAATAAATATTAGCTTTATTTATTTATAGAAATGGGTAAAAAAAGTCAACTTCCATTTGTTAGTATTTGCACACCAACATTCAATCGACGTCCTTTTATCAATAATATTATTCAGTGTTTCAAAAATCAGACTTATCCTCAACACAAAATGGAATGGATTATTGTAGATGATGGAACAGACAAGGTGAAGGATTTATTTTTAAATTCAGGTATTCAAAATATACGATATTTTGAAGTAGACCACAAGATGCCATTGGGTGAAAAACGTAATTATATGCATAAACACGCAACCGGTGACTTTATTGTATATATGGATGACGATGATTATTATCCCCCAGAGCGGGTATCGCATTCAGTAGAAATGTTACAGCAATCTTCTACCGCATTATGCGCGGGTTCCAGTGAAATTTATATTTATTTCAAAGGTATGGACAAAATGATTCAATGTGGTCCTTATGGTCCTAATCACTCAACAGCAGGAACCTTTGCTTTTAAAAAGGAATTATTAGATATCACACGATATGAAGATGGTGCTGCTATTGCAGAAGAACGGGCATTTTTGAAAGATTATACCATTCCCTTTGTTCAACTCGACCCGATGAAAACGATTCTTGTGTTTTCACACGAACACAATACATTTGACAAGCGTAAAATGTTTGAAATGAATCAGGACCCCAGATTCTTCAAAGAATCAGGTAAAGTAGTGACTAATTTTATCCGCCAGAAGCGTGAAAAGAATATTATGAAGTTTTTCATGGAAGATATTGATGGTTTGTTGGATAATTATGATCCAGGAAAACCAAATATGAAACCTGATGTAATGAAACAGATTAAAGAAATCGAAGCCAAACGAGAACAACAAATGGAAGAGTTAAGAAAGCAACAAGCTGCTAATTCGCCCATCATATTAAAACAGAATGGACAGGATATTCAACTAACTAGTCAGCAAATTGTAGATATTATTAAACAGCAACAAGGACAGATTAATGAATTGAATACAAGATTACAGCAACAACCACAGCAACAACTACAGCAACCATCTAACGTAGCGGAATTGGAGAGATTTGTTCAGTTATTACAAGATAAGATTTCTTCTAATATGAAAGAACTACTTTCGTTAAAAAAGGAAAATAAGGAATTGAAAAATACAATAGAAATAATGAAAGGAACTAATACATCTTCTACATTAACACTACCAACACCACCTATTGAATCGAAATCTGTGTCTTTTGCTGAACCAGACCCAACAGTTATTATGTCAAAGACTGAACCTGTTCTCTTAGCATAATTCATTTTGTTTCCAAACTAACGCAATAACAACAATAAATTGTAAACGCGATTACATAGACGACAATGCTTCGAATAACGCAACGCTGAACATCATTATCAAACACATGAATAGAACTAATATAGTATGTCTCTTCATGAATAAACAAGAAATAAGGCATTCCAATTGAATTAATTTCCATTTGTTTTTCTTTACATTCAATATCTAGTGTAGACATACTAGCACGACAAAGGAAACACACTGGATATTCTTGTTTTTCATGACAATTATGTATGTAACACACCAAACAATCCCAGCAACAATGATGATAACAATTGAATGTCACTAAATCTGTTTTTGGTATATTGTCTTTGTAACAAATAGGACATTCGTTATTTTGAAATCTTGATATTATTGGTTTAAATTCAAAGGATAAGTAAAAGGATATATCGTTTTCATTCATTAGGGTTATTATTTAATGAGTTTTTTTTTATTTTCACTCTCAGGATTTTGATACGTTCCAAAATAAATTTCATAGTATGTTTTGTATGAAATTTATAGTTCTTCGTCTATTATATCTTTTTTCTCGTTCTTATCCAAATATCTGTAAATCCGTTTTATTTCTAGTTTATTTATTTCATAATCAATGAACCATTTCTCAATTTGATTCAAAATATCACAATTATTGATAAAATTGCCATTTTTGTATAACCGCAATTCTTCAAACATACATAATAAATCGTTCTTGTCCATATGTAATCGATTGCAAAGATTATGTAAAAAAAGCATATTGTTGTATTCTGTGGAATATTTTGTTAATACTTTTGTGAAACGCACTTCTTCTGGATTATAAGTATTGCTTTTGTCAGGGAAATCGCTGTGATATATATAATTGTTATAAAAAGTCTTTATTAGTGAACTCATTTCATTAAATTGCCATATTTGGTTTTGGAACGTTATTCGATCAATATAATCGGCATAGCATATATTGTCAAGTAATTTTAAATACGTTGGTATGCTACGCTTTTTAGGCAGGTCCTCTATAATATCCACCACGTTTTCGTGCCATAGTAAAGATACAATTGTTCGTTCTGTTTCATTCATGGTAGTAATATGTTCATCAATCGAACATTTCTCATTCAATAAATGTTTTGTTATCTTTTTTGCATCTTCATTGTATGATTTTCTTTCGAATAACCAGTTTATATCTTTAATTTTATCGGGTTTCTTTTTTGAGTATTGAATAATAAAATCTAATTTACGCAAATCACTTTGAATATAATTGATCATGTCGTTCAATAGTGGTTGTTCAATACTTTTATAATTAGGCAACACCACAGACAATAAAGAATTCATTTGTTTATATGTAGGCGTTTTTAGTTCGAATACATTACAAACCTTCATTAACTCTTTTATTTTTTTATCCATAGTATGACTACCTATACAAATAATCGGATTCATTGTTTTACTTTCCAATTTTTGTCGCTTTGTCTTTTTCTGACGAATGAGTTTGATTAATGCAACAATACCTCCTTTATCTCCGCTATTCATACCATCTACTTCGTCCATCAAAATCACTATTTTTTTCTTCTTTCCTTCCATCATCTGTAACACATTTTGTGATGCAATATGGTCACAAGTAATCGTATCAATCAATGATTTATTTCTAACATACCCAGCATCATATTGAATAACATCGTAATTCATTTCCTTTAATACTTGATTTACAAAATGGGTTTTCCCACTTCCTGGGGCACCATATATGTATATACCTTTTTTATAATCTAAGGAATGTTGCTCTTTTTCGAAATCTAATAATAAATGTTTAATAGAATTGGCAATCTCACTACGCCCCAAATAAGGTGAATAGTTTTCCATCACTATTTATTATTAGAACAGTTTATTTTATGTTCTTGTTGAACGAATATTATCTACCAATAGATTCATTTTCCAAAAGAACTGAAATTTGCAGTAATTGGGATAAAATTAGAAGGTTGTTTTGCTGGAAGGGCTCCTTGATGAGAGAAGTCATTGGATACAGGACGTGTGGTTGCCATTTCGTTGTATTGTGTTCGTGTTCCAATAGGAGCTTGTTGTCCTTGTTGTCCTTGTTGTCCTTGTTGTCCTTGTTGTCCTTGTTGTCGAGCATATTGCGCACGCTGCTGAGGAGTTAGTAAGCTTACTAACCCAGATCCAAATTCACGGGCTAATCCCACTGTTCCACCGACAGCATCCTTTGCTAATCCCACTGTTCCACCAACAGTATCCTTTGCTAATCCCACTGTTCCACTTACTGTATCCTTTGCTAATCCCACTGTTCCAGTTGCAGTATCACGTGCAAGACCCGTAGTGGTATCTATGACTTTGTTTGCAACATTTCCCGTAGTATCAACAGTGTTGTTAAGGAAATTACGACCACTCTTCTTATCATCTGCCTTTACTACTGATTTACCATCAGCACCGATGGTTCCAGAACCACCTTGGCCACCACAGTTAGTACATTTTACTTGTTCTGGCATCTTGGGACAAGCGGGGCAAGCAGGGCAAACTGGAGGAACAACCTGTGTTTTTAGTATATAGCGTGGGTCAGTTGCTTTCTTTTCTTCTGCTGTCTTTTCCTTGGCAGGAGTAGTTGTCTTGGCAGGAGTAGTTGTCTTGGCAGGAGTAGTTGTCTTGGCAGGAGTAGTTGTCTTGGCAGGAGTAGTTGTAGGTGCCGTGGTTAATTCGGTTAACTTCTTAGCAT
>Ga0181568_10004692_pt1 | contig 12134 bp, 17 predicted proteins | sample 101ome_20_FD_133758 | JGI IMG/M metagenome (GOLD analysis project Ga0181568, IMG submission 133758) | Coastal salt marsh microbial communities from the Groves Creek Marsh, Skidaway Island, Georgia - 101404AT metaG (megahit assembly) | ecosystem: Environmental > Aquatic > Marine > Intertidal...
AACTGAACAAATCATATTTCCAGAAATTGATATAGACAAGGTTAACAAAATTTCTGGAATGGATATTACTTTCGTCACATCAGCAAAAACCGACAAGGAAGCAAAATCATTATTAACTGAACTAGGTTTACCATTTAAAAAGAATTAATTATGGCTAAAGAATCAATGAAGGCCCGTGAGGTCAAAAGAGCTAAAATGTGTGCTAAATATGCTGATAAAAGAAAAGCTTTAAAAAAAGCTGGTGATTATGAAGCACTTCAAAAATTACCAAAAAACTCATCGCCAGTTAGAGCTCATAATAGATGCAAATTAACTGGAAGACCAAAAGGTTATATGAGACAATTTGGTATTTCAAGAGTTATGTTTAGAGAAATGGCAAATAAAGGTTTAATCCCAGGAGTTAGAAAAGCTAGCTGGTAAATAAATAAATTATTAAAATGAATACAGATCCAATTGCAGATTATTTAACAAGAATTAGAAACGCTAATAGTGCTGGACACAAAGTTGTTTCAATTCCTGCTTCAAATGTAAAAAAAGAAATAACTAAAATATTATTCGATCAGGGATATATTTTAAGCTATAAATTTGAAGACAATACAATTCAAGGAAGTATTAAGATTGCTTTAAAATATGATTCATTTACTAAAGAACCTGTAATAAAAAAACTCGAAAGAGTTAGTAAGCCTGGTTTAAGAAAATATTCAGATTCTGAAAGCTTGCCCAGAGTTTTAAATGGCTTAGGAATAGCTATAGTTTCAACATCTAAAGGTCTTATGACTGGAAAAAAAGCAAAACAATCAAACGTAGGGGGAGAAGTCCTTTGTTACGTACATTAAATTTATTAAAATGTCAAGAATAGGAAATAGTCCAATAACGATTCCAGAAGGTGTTTCAGTTGAAATTCAACCAAACTTGTTTATAGTTAAAGGCAAGTTAGGTGAACTTTCTCAATCTTACGAATTAGTTTCAATTGAACAATCTGAGAACACTTTAACAGTAAAAAGGGTTAACGAATCCAAAACTGCAAAAGCAAAACATGGGCTGTACAGATCATTGTTTTACAATATGGTTCAAGGCGTTTCAAATGGATGGTCTAAAGAACTTGAATTAGTTGGTGTTGGTTACAGAGCTAATAACCAAGGACAGAAATTGGAGTTAGCATTAGGTTTTTCTCATAATATAGTTTTTCAAATTCCTGCTGAGGTGAAGGTAGAAACCGTTTCTGAAAAAGGAAAAAACCCTATTATTAAATTAATGTCTTTAGATAAACAATTGGTTGGAGCTATTGCTTCTAAAATAAGAAGTTTTAGAAAACCAGAACCTTACAAAGGAAAAGGAGTTAAATATGTTGGTGAGGAAATTCGTAGAAAAGCAGGTAAATCTGCATAAATCTTTACAAAAATGAGTATATCAAAAATTAACAAGAGAAATAAAATAAAAAAAAGAATCAGAAAACATGTTTTGGGTTCTGAATCTAGACCTTGACTCTCAGTTTTTAGAAGTAATAAAGAAATTTATGCTCAAATAGTTGATGATACAAGTGGAAAAACATTAGCTTCTGCTTCATCAAGAGACAAGGATATTGCTGATAATACTAAAACTAAAATTGAATTATCGAAATTAGTCGGTCTTTCAATTGGAAATAAAGCTGTAAAAGCTGGAATTGAAAAAATTGGATTTGATAGAAGTGGATACCTATATCACGGTAGAGTTAAATCATTAGCAGAAGGTGCCAGAGAAGCTGGCCTTAAATTTTAATTTATGAAAAATAATAGAAATGAATTTGTAAAACCTGGAGGTTTAGATCTTAAAGATAGATTAGTAAGTATCCAACGTGTGACCAAGGTAACTAAAGGTGGAAGAGCTTTTGGGTTTACCGCTATTGTTGTTGTAGGAGATGAGAATGGTGTTGTAGGTCATGGTTTAGGAAAATCTAAGGAAGTTGCTACAGCAATTGCGAAAGCTGTTGAAGATGCTAAAAAAAATCTAGTCAGAATAGCCTTAAACAATTCAACACTTCCACACGAGCAAAAAGGAAAGCATGGTGGTGCCAAAGTTTTTATTAAGCCTGCATCTCAAGGTACAGGAGTTATTGCTGGAGGAGCTGTTAGAGCAGTATTGGAATCTTTAGGTGTTCAAGATGTATTATCTAAGTCACAAGGTTCTTCAAATCCCCACAATGTGGTAAAAGCTACTTTTGACGCATTACTTAGATTAAGAAATGCTAACACAGTCGCTCATGAAAGAGGAATTTCATTAGAAAAAGTTTTTAACGGATAATTATGGCAAAGATTAAAATAAAAAAAATCAGAAGCGAAATCAAAAGACCTGGTGATCAAAAGAAAACACTTTTGGCTCTTGGTCTAAAAAAAATAGGACAAGTAGTTGAGCATGAAGATACTCCTAATATTTTAGGAATGATAAATAAAGTGAAACATTTGGTTTCTGTAGTAAAATAATTAGATATGAATTTAAGTAATTTAAAACCAGGAGAAGGTTCAATTCACACTTCTAAAAAAAGAATCGGAAGAGGTCAAGGTTCAGGCAAAGGAGGTACAGCAACCAGAGGTCATAAAGGAGCTAAATCTAGATCAGGATATTCAAAGAAATTAGGATTTGAAGGAGGTCAAATGCCGCTTCAGAGAAGAGTTCCTAAATTTGGTTTTAATAATATAAACAGAAAAGAATACCAAGCCGTTAACTTACAAACCATACAGTTATTAATTGACAATAAGAAGGTTAAAGATTCGATTAATATTCAAACTTTTATTGATAATGGGTTTGCTAGTAAAAATGATCTAATCAAGGTTTTAGGTGATGGTGAAATCAAAACTGCAATAAAAATTACAGCTCACAAATTTTCTAAAAGTGCTCAAGCACAAATTGAAAAGACAGGTGGCGAAGCAATAACATTATAATTTATGTACAGTTTTATAGAGACATTAAAGAATATATGGAAAATCTCAGAACTGAGAGATAGAATATTTATTACCTTATTCTTTCTAGCTATTTACAGATTAGGTGCCCAAGTAGTATTACCTGGAATAGATTCTGTTCAATTAGCTGAACTGTCAAGTAGAACACAGGGTGGTGGGCTATTAGGTATTTTAAATGCTTTCACCGGAGGAGCTTTTGCAAATGCTTCAGTTTTCGCTCTTGGAATTATGCCATACATTTCTGCATCAATTGTAGTTCAGTTGATGGGTATAGCTGTACCTTATTTACAAAAGCTTCAAAAAGAAGGAGAGAGTGGAAGAAAAACAATTAATCAAATTACCCGATGGTTAACTATTCTTATTTGTGTTGTGCAAGCTCCAGCGTATCTTTATAGTTTAGGTGCTCTCGGAGTTCCAGAAAGTGCTTTTATAATTGGTAAAACACCTGTTTTTGTTATTTCATCTGTAATAATTTTAGTTACTGGTTGTGTGTTTGCAATGTGGCTTGGTGAAAAAATCACTGATAAAGGAATTGGAAATGGAATATCCCTTTTAATTACTGTAGGTATTATTGCTTCCCTTCCACAGGCCTTTTTCCAAGAATTTACCTCAAGAGTAACTCAAAGTAATGGTGGGGCAATAACAATTTTAATTGAACTTGTTATTTGGGTAGTTGTAATAGGTTTATGTGTTCTTCTTGTTAAAGCAGTTAGACAAGTCCCTGTCCAATATGCTCGAAGAACTGCTTCTGGTGGTTTTGATAAAAATCAAGCTAGCTCAAGGCAATATATTCCATTAAGACTTAACGCTTCTGGTGTTATGCCAATAATATTTGCTCAAGCAATTATGTTTGCTCCTGTTTCAATTGGTCAGTTATTAGGAAATTCAGCCTTAGGGCAATGGTTACAAACCAATTTCTCAGATATGTTTGGACTATGGTACAATATATTATTTGGATTTTTGATTATAGTCTTTACATATTTTTACACGGCTATAACAGTTCCAACTAATAAAATGTCAGATGATTTAAAAAGAAGTGGCGGTTTTGTTCCTGGAATCAGACCTGGAAGCGAGACTGCAGATTTTTTAGATAAAATAATGTCTTTAATTACTTTCCCAGGTTCACTTTTTTTAGCTGCTGTTTCAGTACTCCCAGCTATTATAGTACAAATTATGGGTATGCAACAAGGATGGGCATTATTTTATGGAGGAACATCATTATTGATTATGGTTGGTGTTGCAATAGATACTATTCAGCAAATAAACGCATACTTACTAAATCGTCATTATGACGGTTTAATGAAAACTGGTAAAAAAAGAAAATTAGCATAATATGGCAAAACAAGCAGCAATAGAACAAGATGGTACTATAATTGAAGCTCTCTCAAATGCAATGTTTAGAGTAGAGTTGGAGAACGGTCATGTTGTTACTGCTCATATTTCTGGAAAAATGCGAATGCATTATATTAAATTATTACCTGGTGATAAAGTTAAATTAGAAATGAGTCCATATGATTTAACTAAAGCCAGAATAACATACAGACATTAAAAATTATGAAAGTAAGAGCATCAGTAAAAAAAAGAAGTCCCGAATGCAAGATTGTAAGGAGAAAGGGAAGACTTTATGTAATTAACAAAAAGAATCCTAGATTCAAACAAAGACAAGGATAAATTATGGCAAGAATTTCAGGGGTTGATATACCCAAACAAAAAAGAGGAGCAATAGCTTTAACCTATATTTTTGGTATAGGAAGATCAAGAGCTAAGAAAATTTTAAAGTTAGCTAACGTTAGCGAAGATAAAAAGGTTTCTGATTGGAATGATGATGATACTGCAAAAGTTAGAGAAGCTGTTGGTGGTTTTAAAATAGAAGGTGAATTAAGATCCGAAAATCAAATAAATATTAAAAGACTTATGGATATTGGATGTTACAGAGGAATACGTCACCGTACTGGACTTCCATTAAGAGGACAAAGAACTAAAAATAATTCTAGAACTAGAAAAGGTAAAAGAAAAACAGTTGCTAATAAAAAGAAAGTAACTAAATAATATTAAGATATGGCTAAATCAGTATCCAAAAAAAGAAAAGTAATAGTAGATTCGTTTGGTGAAGCTCATATTAATGCTTCATTTAATAATATTATTATTTCATTAACAAACAAAAAAGGAGAAGTTATTTCTTGGTCATCTGCAGGCAAAATGGGTTTCAGAGGATCTAAGAAAAATACACCTTACGCAGCTCAACTTGCTGCTGAAGAAGCTGTTAAGGTAGCTCACGAAGCAGGAATGAGAAAAGCAAAGGTTTATGTAAAGGGTCCTGGAAATGGAAGAGAATCAGCAATAAGGACTATACATAACAATGGTATAGAAGTTACAGAGATTTTTGATGTAACTCCAATGCCTCATAATGGATGTAGACCACCAAAAAGAAGAAGAGTTTAATTTAAATTTTTGTCGAAGGACAGACCTTAATTCACAAAAATAAAATAATAAAAATATGGCAAGATATACCGGTCCAAGAACCAAAATCGCTCGAAAATTTGGGGAACCAATTTTTGGAGAAGATAAATCTTTTGAAAAGAAAAATTATCCTCCCGGTCAGCATGGAAATAACCGAAGAAGAGGAAAAAAATCAGAGTATGCAATCCAACTCATGGAAAAGCAAAAAGCAAAATTTACTTATGGTATTTTAGAAAGACAGTTTAGAAACTTGTTTAAAAAAGCAAACCAGAGTAAAGGAGTAACTGGTGAAGTATTACTTCAACTGTGCGAATCCAGATTAGATAATATAGTTTATAGATTAGGTATTGCTTCTACTAGAAGCGCAGCAAGACAACTTGTTAGTCACAGACACATCACAGTTAATGGTGATTTGTGTAATATCCCCTCCAGAACTATAAAAGCTGGAGAAGTAATTGGAGTTAGAGAAAAATCAAAAACTATAAGTTCAATTGAAAATGCTCTTTCAAATAATTCTTCAGTATACGAATGGATTTCATGGAATAGCGATAGAATGGAAGGTGTTTTCGTTTCCGTTCCAGAAAGAGATCAAATACCAGAAAACATTAAAGAACAATTAATCGTCGAATTATATTCGAAATAAAAACTTATCAATTATGCCAGTATTCAATTTTCAAAAACCAGATAAAGTAATAATGATTGATTCATCTGAATTCGATGGTAAATTCGAGTTTAGACCTCTCGAACCAGGTTATGGATTAACAATAGGAAATGCTCTAAGAAGAGTTTTATTGTCATCTCTAGAAGGTTTTGCATTCACATCAGTAAAAATAGAAAATATTGATCATGAATTCTCTTCACTGCCTGGAGTTGTTGAAGATGTTACAGAAATAGTTTTAAATTTAAAGCAAGTTTGTTTAAAAAGACAAATTGACTCTGTTGATAATGAAAATGTTTCAGTTTCAATCTTAGGTCAAGAACAATTAACTGCGGGTGATTTACAGAAATTCATCTCTGGTTTCCAAGTTTTAAATCCAGATTTAATTATATGTAATTTGGAAAAGAATATTTCTTTAAATTTTGACTTAACTATTGAAAAAGGAAGAGGTTATGTCCCTGCTGAGGAAAATAAAAAATTAGGAGCTCCTATTGGAACTATATTTATGGATTCAATATTTACTCCAATTAAAAATGTTAAATATTCAATTGAAAATTTCAGAGTTGAACAGAAAACAGATTATGAAAAATTAGTTTTTGAAATTATCACTGATGGGTCAATACATCCTAAGGACGCTTTAACTGAAGGGGCAAAAACTTTAATTCATCACTTCATGTTATTTTCAGATGAAAGAATTACATTAGAAGCTGACGAAATTGCTCAAACAGAGACCTATGATGAGGAATCACTTCACATGAGACAGTTGCTAAAGACTAGGCTAATTGATATGGATCTTTCTGTAAGAGCGTTAAATTGTCTAAAAGCTGCTGAAGTAGACACTCTTGGTGACTTAGTATCATTTAATAAAAGTGACTTAATGAAGTTTAGAAACTTTGGTAAAAAATCCCTAACCGAGCTTGAGGAACTTGTAATTGTAAAGGGACTTAATTTTGGAATGGACTTATCTAAATATAAACTAGATAAAGAATAATAAACATTATGAGACACGGAAAAAAGTTTGCACATTTAGGCAGAAAAACTCCCCATAGAAAATACATGCTTGCTAACATGGCATGTTCTTTAATAGAACACAAGTCTATTAACACTACTGTTGCTAAAGCTAAAGCTCTTAAAAGATACATTGAGCCGTTAATAACTAAATCAAAAAATGATTCAACTCACAATAGAAGAATTGTTTTTAGTTATTTAAAAAATAAATACGCTGTCACAGAGTTGTTCAGAGATATTTCTGTAAAAATTGGAGATAGGCCTGGTGGTTACACAAGAATTATAAAATTAGGAAACAGATTGGGGGATAACGCTAGTATGGCAATGATTGAATTAGTTGATTATAACACTGTTTATAATACAGGAGATTCTAAAAAGAAAACGAGAAGAAGAAGAAAATCAACTAAAAAATCTGAGTCTGTTCAAGTTGAAGAGGCTGCATCTGTTGTTGAAGAGGCTGCACCTGTTGTTGAAGAGGCTGCACCTGTTGTTGAAGAGGCTGCACCTGTTGTTGAAGAGGCTGCACCTGTTGTTGAAGAAACCTCAACTAATGATAGTTCTGAAAATAAGGAAATCGAAACAAAATCAGAAGATTCTGATAAAAAAGAATCTGATTCTTAAAAAAAATAAATTTTTTATAATTTTTTAAATAATATGGGGTAAACTTAATGTTTATCCCTTTTTTTATATTAATTTTGAATTCCAATGAAAACTACCAAAAAATTACAAAAAGCTTTTATTCTACTTGAAGATGGTACTACTTTTTTTGGAAAGGCTTTGGGTGTAGAGGGTTCTGCGTTTGGAGAGTTGTGTTTTAACACTGGAATGACAGGTTATCAAGAAATTTTTACAGATCCATCTTATTATGGTCAGTTAATGGTAACCACAAACGCTCATATTGGAAATTACGGTGTTAGTCAAGAAGATATTGAATCTAAATCTCCAAAAATTGCTGGTTTAATTTGTAAAAATTTTAATCAGAAATTTTCAAGACCTGCTGCTAACGGTTCTCTTCAGAATTTTTTTATTGATCATAAAATAGTTGCGATCTCTGATGTTGATACAAGAGCATTGGTATCTCACATCAGAGATAATGGAGCCATGAACGCTGTTATATCTACTAAACTAGATTCAGTTGATAATTTAAAATTAGAGCTTAAAGATTTTCCATCAATGGTTGGTTTAGAACTTGCCTCAAAAGTTTCAACAAAAGAACCTTATTATTATGGAAATCCAGATTCTAATATTAAAATTGCTGCCCTTGATTTAGGAATAAAACTAAATATTTTGAGAAATCTTGAAAAAAGAGGTGTATATATAAAAGTTTTTCCATACGATTCAAGTTTTGAAGACTTGTCATCCTGGAATCCTGATGGCTATTTTATATCTAATGGTCCTGGTGATCCTGAACCTTTAAGTTCAGCAATCAATCTTGCCAAGGAAATTCTAAAAGTAAATAAGCCTCTTTTTGGTATATGTCTAGGTCATCAAGTTATTGCACTTGCAAATGGAATTTCAACTTACAAAATGCATAATGGACATAGAGGAATTAACCATCCAGTTTTAAATCTAATTACTGGAAAAGGTGAAATTACATCGCAAAATCATGGATTTGCAATTGATAAACAAGAAACAGAATCAAATCCAAACGTTCAAGTAACACACCTTCATTTAAATGACGATACAATCGCTGGAATAAGTATAAAAAATAAAAATTGTTTTTCTGTTCAATATCATCCTGAGGCTAGTCCTGGTCCCCATGATTCAAATTATCTATTTGACCAATTTATTGAACTAATCAAATCTAATATTAATGAGTAAAATAAATAAAGTAATTGCGAGACAAATTTTTGATTCTCGTGGAAATCCTACAGTTGAAGTAGATGTTATAACTGATGATGGAGTTTTAGGCAGAGCTGCTGTTCCCTCTGGAGCATCAACTGGTGAACATGAAGCTGTAGAGTTAAGAGATGGAGGTCCTAATTATATGGGCAAAGGTGTTTTAAAGGCTGTTTCTAATGTAAATAATATTATATCAAAAGAAGTCATTGGGTTATCAGTTTTTGATCAAGAAAAAGTAGATAGTTTAATGATTAATATTGATGGTACTCCTAACAAGGCTAATTTAGGCGCAAATGCAATACTTGGTGTGTCGTTAGCATTGGCCAAAGCAGCAAGTAATTCAAAAGGAATTTCTCTTCACAATTATATTTCTAAAAATTCTAGTAATACACTTCCTGTTCCAATGATGAATATTATTAATGGAGGTTCTCATTCTGATGCTCCTATAGCTTTTCAGGAATTTATGATAATGCCAGTTGAAGCTGAAAGTTTTACTCACGCTATGCAAATCGGATCTGAAATTTTTCATAATCTAAAGAAAATACTTTCAGAAAGAGGTTTGACAACATCTGTTGGAGATGAAGGTGGTTTTGCTCCAAAACTTGATGGTACTGAAGATGCCTTAAATACAATTATTAATGCAATTGAAAAAGCAGGTTATGAAGCTGGTAAGCAGGTAATGATTGCTTTGGATTGTGCATCCTCTGAATTTTATGAAAACGGAATGTATGATTATTCAATTTTTGAAGGTTCAGATGGTAAAATCTTAAATTCAAAACAACAGGCAGAATATTTATCAGATTTATCATTAAAATATCCAATTATTTCAATTGAGGATGGAATGGATGAAAACGATTGGGACGGTTGGTCACATTTGACAAAGATATGTGGAGATCGAGTGCAGATAGTTGGAGATGATCTATTCGTAACCAATGTTGAAAGATTAAGTAATGGAATTAAGAATAATATAGCAAACTCCATTTTAATTAAAGTTAATCAAATAGGTACATTAACTGAAACTATAAATGCTGTAAAAATGGCGCACGAGGCTGGTTTCACAAGTGTAATGACTCACAGATCCGGAGAAACTGAGGATAACACTATTGCAGATTTAGCAGTTGGATTAGCAACTGGTCAAATCAAAACTGGTTCTGCATCAAGAAGTGATAGAATTGCAAAATATAACCAATTGTTAAGAATCGAAGAGGAATTAGGTGAAAATGCATTCTATCCTAAGAAAAAAGCTTTTAAGGTTAGTTTTTAAAAACTTTCACTAAATTTAAGATATTTCAAATATGAAAAATAAAGCAACTCTTAGTTTTAATGATAAAGTTCATGATCTAAATTTAATTAGCGGATCTGAAAATGAAGTTGCTTTGGATATTAGTAGGTTGAGACAGCAAGCTAACCTAATAACAATCGATGCAGGATTTAAAAATACAGGTTCATGCCAGAGTGCTATAACATTTCTTGATGGTGAAAATGGAATATTAAGATACAGAGGCTATTCAATTGAAGAATTAGCAAATAATGCTAATTTTTTAGAGGTTGCTTTTTTATTAATATTTGGTGAACTGCCTAATCAAGAACAATTAGATAAACTATCAGACGATATTAAAGAAAGGTCAATTATTGATGAAGATTTAAGAATAATTTTAAATAGTTATCCAAAGTCTGCTCACCCAATGGGAATTCTTTCCTCTCTGACTAGTGGACTGGTTGCTTTTGATCCATCAGCTGTAGACATTGAAAATGAAGAAGATATGTATGATGCGATTTTAAATCTTCTTGCAAAGATTCCGGTTTTAGTTGCATGGGTATATAGAAGAAGAAAAGGACTTCCACTTGAATATGGTGATACCTCTTTAGGTTATGTAGAAAACCTAGCTAAAATGATGTTTCAACGTCCAAATAAAGAATATATTCAAAACAAAACTGTTGTTAACGCCTTAAATAAATTGTTGATTTTACATGCTGACCACGAACAAAATTGTTCTACTTCAACTGTAAGAATTGTAGGATCTTCACATGCTGGTTTATTTGCATCAATCTCTGCTGGTATCTCGGCATTGTGGGGAAGGTTGCATGGTGGAGCTAATCAGGCTGTTATTGAAATGCTTCAAGCTATTGATAATGATGGAGGTGATACAAAGAAATATATGTCTAAAGCAAAAGATAAATCAGACCCTTTTAGACTAATGGGTTTTGGTCATAGAGTTTATAAAAATTTTGACCCAAGGGCTAAAATAATTAAAATTGCTGCAGATGAAGTTTTAAAGGACTTGGGTATTAACGACCCAATTCTTGAAATAGCTAAAGGTTTAGAAAAAGAAGCATTAGAAGATCAATATTTTGTAGACAGAAAACTTTACCCTAATGTTGATTTCTATTCAGGAATAATTTACAAAGCACTTGATATTCCAAACGAAATGTTTACCGTAATGTTTGCTTTAGGTAGATTGCCAGGTTGGGTTGCACACTGGAGAGAAATGAGATTACGTAAAGAACCAATAGGAAGACCAAGACAAGTTTATATTGGAGAGACTGAAAGATCTTTTACCGATATTAAATCCAGATAAATTTTAATTATTTAGTTATGGAAATTTTAGTTAGTAGTGAAACTTCTAAACTAAGATCTGTAATTATTGGAATTGCTGATAGTTTAGGTGAAAAACCTGTTCTTAGTGATTTGTACGATCCTAAATCGATTGAAAACTTAAAAAAAGGAACATATCCAACAGAAAAAAATATGATTCAGGAACTGCAAAATTTTGTAAGTATTTTAGAAAAATATGACATCAAAGTTTATAGGCCTGAATTGATAAAAGATTATAACCAGATTTTTTCAAGAGATATTGGTTTTGTAATTGATAATTTTTTTTTCAAATCTAATATTCTTCCAAAAAGAGCTAACGAATTTAATGGTATAACCTCAATATTATCAAAGTTTTCATATCAATTTGTATCAATGCCTGAAAATTGCCACATTGAAGGTGGTGACGTTCTTTATCATATGAATAATATCTTTATTGGTTTTTATGATAAGTATGATTACAAAAATCTGTTTACAGCCAGAACCAATAAATCTGCTGTGGAATTTTTGATTGATTTTTTTCCTGAAAAAAAAGTCAAAGCCTTTCATTTAAATAAATCATTGACTGATCCCAAGAAAAATATATTGCACTTAGACTGTTGTTTGCAAATTGTAGGAAAAAATAAGGCAATTATTC
>Ga0181568_10004702_pt1 | contig 12121 bp, 18 predicted proteins | sample 101ome_20_FD_133758 | JGI IMG/M metagenome (GOLD analysis project Ga0181568, IMG submission 133758) | Coastal salt marsh microbial communities from the Groves Creek Marsh, Skidaway Island, Georgia - 101404AT metaG (megahit assembly) | ecosystem: Environmental > Aquatic > Marine > Intertidal...
AAACTTGGGTCTTTTTTAAGTGCCATCAATGTATCAGGATGAACCCTACCACCAATACTTGCAGTAAATCTAAGTGCCCTTAATTTTCTCAATGGGTCTTCATCAAATCTTTCTTCTGCTGTTCCGACTGTACGAATTTGTTTTTTCTTTAAGTCTTTGATGCCTCCTACTAAGTCTACTATCTCTTCTCTACCAATATCGTAAAATAATGCGTTTATAGTTAAATCCCTTCTTTTCACATCACCTTCAATATCTGTATAATCTACTGCATCTGGTCTACGACCTTTTCCAATATCTTTTCTGAATGTTGCTATCTCATGTCCACCTATAACAACTACACCAAATGCTTTTCCTAACTCTAAAGATTTAAAACCACCTTTTTCTGCAATCTTCAAAACCTCTTCTGGTTTAGCATCTGTTGCTAAGTCAAAATCTTTTGGAGATTTACCTAATATAGCATCTCTTACTGCACCACCTACTATGAATAGTTGTTTTCTATTCTTCTTGAATAGTTTATATATCTTTTTTATATCGTTTGGAACTTTGAGTCTTAGTTTTTTAGACTCTAATAGGGTATTTCTATGATTATTTATTTTTAGAAATAAGTCCCATTGTTTGTCGTCTATATGTTGTTCTACCATTTTCTACAAGACCAATAACGCGCTTTATGTCTTGGTCCAGGATTATCACAATTATGTCTTGCTCTAAATGCTGCTCTTGCTTTAGGGTTGGATTTTCTGATTCTCATAGTCCCACCTTTAGCATCACCACCTTGTCCAAAGTTTACCTTGACCACATTACCTTTTGGATTCTTAACATAAACCTTAAACTTTTTTGCATCTCCTTGCATAATCTTACCAAGTTTTACCTTACGACCTTGATATTCTGCTTCGTTTAACTCTTCGTTTTGAAATTCAAAAGTATATCCACCATATTCACCAGTATTAGATTCGTAGTATATTTCATTTTCACCTAACCATACATTAGTTTGTACACCTTCTTTTTTTACACAATTAGGATATCTCTTACCAAACATCATTTTGGTTCCTTTTTTTTCGTACCCCTTCCAGCACTTTTCATCTAAACTCCATACTCTAATTTTTTCACTCATCATAATACTCCTATTTAGATTTATTACCCCAATTTTTTGCACCAACTCTACGACACTTTACAAGTGCTCCACTTGCATATGCTGATGGCCAGACATCATATCTTGCTTTTACTTTGTAATAACATTTGTCCCTTTTCTTTGCCTTTTTTTCGGTCATAATAAAATGATTTGCTTTTTTAGCACAATCTTCATGTTGACAAGTAAGACTTTTAAATTTGTTCTCAAGAGATATTTCGTCTAACACCTCTTTTATTACTTCATTCAAATCTTCCATAGTTAACTTCATTTTTAAATCCTATTACTTCTTTGGTTTTGTAGATACTCTTATTGGTGCCTTACCTTGTCCTGCTGATTGTTTACCACCTCTACCTGCTTTATTTTGTGCTGCTCTCTTTCTACGAGTAGCACTTGCTTTTTGTTTTTTAGTCATACCACGAGCCTTACTTGCAGGAACACATTTTGCATATGCTCTTTTTTTACCACTTGTACCACAAGGTGGATGAGAACCATCTTTGTTTTTCTTTCCGATATTCACCCACTTATCTTTAAACCATTTTCTGAGGTTTTCATCAACAAGACTTCCACAATTAACACAAGTGTTGTCATCTAACATTTCGTAGACAATTTCTTTAATTGCATATTTTAGGTCGTTTTTAGTCATCTGCGTGTTCCAACAATTTTACATCATCTTCTGCATTGTTAAACCAAAAGTCAATTACTTTTGCAAACGAACCAACAAATCCACCTAACATAAGTAGTAGAATTTCTTTCCAACCACCCATGACATCAACACCACTACTCATAAACCATATCATCAATCCTAATATAGCAGAAAATAGTGATACGACTGCTATACTAATTAACCACTTTTTATTCTGTCTAAATTTTATAATCCCAATTAACTCCGTATTAATAGCGTGTTTTTGGTCTTGAATATGCATTTCAGGTGTATCTAAAAAGTCTTTATTACTTTTTTTAATTTCAGCCATCATCTTCTCCTACTTAGTTACTTTCTTAACTTTTTCTATTGAACGACCTGCGAAATATGCTGCATATACGGTCATCAATAATGTTTGATAAACGGGTACATAAGCCGAACCTATTGTGAACTCTCCCATGTTACCATCAAATACACTTAGTATCACAAATACCCCCGTTAAAAATATTAATGTAATTGGTCTAATATTTTTACTCAACCAACTACCATGTTTCAAATCTGCTTCCCACCTTGCAGAAACTTGTGCTTGTGCCGCTTGTTCTGCTTGTGCTAATATCTGTGTAATCTTTTGTTTTGCTTCTTCCTTCTCTTCACCAGAAGTATGTAGATTATCTACTATATTTCCTATATCTTTTATAGTATCTCCACCTAAAAGACTTCCTGCTGCTTTTCCTATTGCACCTAATAAACCCATTTTCTTCTCCTATAAACTTATATATAAATAGTTGTTAGTCATCTTTTTTACTACTACTAACTAACTTATCTGACACTTGTGCCGATAAAACTGATTGTATCGTAAAATATAAAGATGGATTTCTTTTCAACAATTCTTTAAATTCTCTTTGTTTCCATACCAAACATTGTGCATCATATTTTACCTTACAAGTTGCAGTAGCAACTTTCTCTGTAAGAAATGACATTTCACCGACAAACTCTCCGTCTCTTAAATGTGCTACTTCTTCTCCATCAACCATAACATCAACAGTGCCATTATATATTAAATATAAGTCTGGAACTGGCATACCTTGAGTTATTATTCTTTGTCCAGATTTCAAAGTTACCCATTCTGCTGCTCTACTGATTTTCAGATATTCTACTGGAGTCATTTCTTTAAATAAGGTCTGATAAAGTTCCTCATCTTTTGCATCCATTTTTACTGCTCGTTTCTCATATAAGATAACTCCTATGTGATAAACATTTACAACAATAAAAACAAAATTCCAGTTGATTGCCAACCACATTGGTTCAACTGGAATAGTGTAATTGTAAAATACTGAGAACAGACTTGCTGCTATAGAGACGATTCTAAGCCAAAATATATCTTTGACTAAAAACGAAAAGGCAATTAATCCAAATGCCAAATGTCCTGCTAATGTCGCTATGTTCATTTACTCTCAGCAACTGATGCTTTTCTGTATTCGGTTACGAGTTTTTTTATTTCACCTATGGACTTTCTTGCTCTACCACCTGCTGCTTTATTACCTTTTTCAACAAACTTCTCGTGGTTGTCTTCAAACTCTTCCCATAGTTCTTTTAGTTTTTCATATAGCTCTTTACTATCCATTTTTCATCTCCTAAAATACATCTTCTGCTAAAACATCGTCTATAGCAGATTTGATGTCTTTGTTATCAATATCCAATTCTCCGTCCATGTCTGCTTTCCATGTTTCTTTCTTACTACCATCATAGAACAGAACCATAGATGGAAAGTTTCTTAATCTAAGTTTTTTTGTTACTTTTGGTGCTTCTTCACTTTTAATATAAATGATTTCAGCATCTTGATATCCTTTTACACCTTTTACAATATCTTTGTCAAATGGTTGTTCTTGCCACTCTGATGTAAATACACAAACTGTAACTCCACCATTTATTTCTGATTTGAAATTCTTATCATTTATCTGACTAAAACCTACAGATAGAAATGATAATAAAACTAATAACTTTCGCATATACAACTCCTATTTGTCTTTCTTTCTCGCAACTTCAACTCTAAGGTTGGATACTAATTTTTCTAATTCTTCAATCTTTTCTTCATACTCCTCAATAATATCAAATACATCATCCATATCTTTTTGTAGTCCTCCAACTTGAGTTTTATATTGTTCGTATGAACGAGGCCAGTTATGACCATCGGGTTTAGATGGATATTCATCTCCAAAAATGGATTCAATGGATGGTGGTTCTGGTAATTGTTTAGCTTCTTCTATTTCTGCTAACAACATATAATAACCACCAACACCTGCTGATATAATACCAACTAAAGCAACAATAGTCTGTATAGACATTGTGAACTTTGTACCCATAACTTTATCTTCTGATATCTCTACAGGTTCTTCTTTCTTTGGTTCTGGTTCTGGAGTAGGTTTAGACTCAACTACTGGTTGAGGTATTGGTGCTTGATGAATTTCTTCATGTTTCTCTTCGTGTTGTTTTGTATCTGTTGAAGAGTTCATCAAAGCATCTGTAATATCATCAAAGTCACAAAAGTTCATCTCCACAAGAATCTCTCCAATCGTTCCTTTACGACCTTTGACTTGTTCTTGTAAGGCTTTACTTAATTGTCTCTTTGTGATAATATCTGCATCACATAACAATTGTCCTAATTTTACTCCATCACTCACTAATATACTCCTTGGTAAAATGTAGCCTCAGGGTCTGAACCTACTTCTAAGTTATCAAAAATAATTACACCATGTTGCATTTCATCTCTATAAGGATTAAAGAAGTATCCGTCTGCCATACCACTCACCAAACCATCTTCATACTTATCAATTGATGCTTGTGAGAACTCCGTATAATCAGATAGACCAACAATCTCTAATGTGATTCTACCAGTTGTTGTTTGTAGTAATAATGAATCCATCTGTGTACCACCTAAGTAGAGTTTCTCATCTATAGGTTGTCCATTGTCTTGACCAGCATTGTCATACATAATCAAAGCGTAATGTTCTTTTTCAGGTGTAACTCTTCCATCTTCTCTTTGAAAGTGTAGTACGAATATCTTTTTTATAGAACCATCTTCTTGTACTTCAGATGCTCCATATGTAGTGATACTTTCATAATACTCACGCGCTATAATCTCTGTACCATTTACCCACATCTGAATGTTTTCTACTAATGGTTCTTCTACTCTGTCGTCTTCACAACTCGGTATCATAAACATTCCAAATAATAGAAATGTACCTAATACAACTCTTACATTATTATATATCTCTTCATGTCTCATATCAATATTCCATAAAGTAGTACTATTAAACCTGTAGCAGGTAGGATGTATATTTTTTTACCACCCCACCAAGGAATATCATATCCTAAAATGTGCCACTTATAGTCTACTGGTTTGTAAATTGTCCCTTTGTTTACATGATTAAGTGCTGCCTCGTAGCAGAAAGTTCCTATGAACCAACTACCAACACCTAACCAAAAGAACTTCTCAAAAGAACCTTCCATAAGAAATGCTATAATTACAGCACCCCATATTCCTAAGTTCTCTAAAATTCTCCACATATGATAATCAAATATACCATTCTTTCCATTGTTTGGATGTATTAATTTATTCTTACTCTTTCTTGCTTTAGTACTCCAAGTCCAACCCTCTGTTACACCCTCACTAAACCAGTAAAGAATTATTAGTAAACAAAATAAAATCTGTAATATCATTTTTTTCTCCTACAGAACCATCCACCATGCTGCTGCTATTTCAACAAACAAGTCGGTTCCAGTATTCCATGCCCATTTCTCTTTAGTACCATAAGTCTCTTCTGTACCTTCAACATACACTTCAAAGATTTCCCATGCTACTCCGATAATGACAACCCACATCACTGCCCAAAAATCAGTTGCTCCTAACCATTGTGCTACTTTAGCAATAAAAAGACCTGCTGCTAAATGATAAGATGTCCAACCATCTAATGCTCCTGATGAGAGTTGCCATTGATAAAACTTTGCTATCGGATTATTCATACTATTCCTTTCTACTTACTTCCAAAGACTTTTGAGAAGAAACCTTTTTTCTTCTTTTTGCCTTTTTCAGAAAGTTTCTTTTTCTTTCCCTTTTTCTTCTTCTTGATTTCCTCACTTGCACAAGCCATTTCACAAGTCATTTCACAACTTGGTACTGCTTGAACTGATGGAACTGCACCAAAAAAAATAAAAAGTGAAAGTATTCCAGTTATTATTGATTTCATTATTCGCTCCTCGCGTTGTCTATTAATAAAAATCTTTTTAATTACTTTTTTTCTTCTTCCATTTAGCTTTCCATAAACCCCAAGAACCTTTTTTTCCTTTTGCTTTATTCTTGAGTTTCTTACCTTTTTTCTTTTTCTTCTTCTTAATCTCATCAGCATATTCATAGTTAGCCATATGAATATTCCATTCTTGTGGAGTAACTCCACATATGAAACAAGATAATACTATTGTTAAAAACATACTTCTCATTTTACTACCTTTCTCTATTTACCATCCAACAAACTGATAGTTCATTCCAAACTTAATATCATATGCTGGTCTTTCCCAATAATTCAAATATCTTCCTTCTGTAAAGACACCTAAATTATCTTTTATTTTTACACCAAATATAGCACCAAAATCGTAATCATTCCAACTATGCCACATTGGTTCCATCATCATATATTCACTCGGTTCACCACCCTCTTCTAAATGAGTTGCGTAATGTGCTGCATTGTGGTAAGCATAATCAGTATGACCATAATGCATTGGTAACCAATTACCCCAAGCATGTAACCACCAACTCTCATCGTAATGATACCAATCTATTCCTAATACGATTGATGTTTCTCCTTGATATCCTAAATCTTTCTTTACACCACCGATATACTTTTCTAACATTCTTGGAAAGTGATAAATAAAATATTCCCTATCTGTATACGCAAATATTCTACCATCTTCTCCTCTCCACAACCAATCGTGACCCCAGTACTCTCCACCTTCGTTCCAAAATGGACCAGAACCTTCTATCTCTCTGACTTCTCCAGTTTCAGGGTCTACTTCATAAAGTGTTCTACTATCCCAACCCGTTGGTGAGTCTGGATTTATCATAGTAGAGTCATACCACATATTATCATCAATACCAAATGCCTTTTCTGCAAACTGCCACCATTGTCCTTTATACCAAGTGGTATCAAGAACCATAGCATCAAATCCATATACAGGGTGTTGTCTATGTTTTAGTCCAACAGAAAAATGTAGTTTTTCATTTAAAACTTCGGGTGTAAGATGTATTCTTAAATCTCCATGTACATAACTAATGTCTTCAAGACCTAATTCTGTAGCACCAACTTTGACCATTGCCCAATCACCAATATATCTCAACCAATACTCTTGGTTTAAGTATTCATTACCCCATTGACGACCTTCTGAAAATTTAATTAAATATTCCCAACCTTTTACTGGACCAAATGTAGCACTTTCATTAGCATTTTGTTCCGAACCATCATACCAAGTTCCACCTTTACCGGCAGACTTTACACCTCTTTTTGGTTCATATTGAAATCTTGCAATCTTACGAAGTCCAAAAGAAGTTTGGAAATCAGGTTCTAATTCTCTTTCTGTTCTTTCTACTTGTAGAATACCTGTAGATAGTCCACCGACAATAGCAAATCTATCATCTTGATATCGTGGTGCATTTAAACTAAAACTACCATAAGCAGTTGAATATTTTAAAAACTTCCATATTTCGTTTTCAGCAAACAAAGATGATGTTAGGATAAATCCCAATAATATTTTCTTTAACATCTGTTTTCTCCTAATCAGTTACAACAACATTCACATTTACATGGTGGTTTACACCCACAACATTCACACATATATATTCTCCAAGTGTTATTTATTCATAAATAAATATCAATTAACCTATAAAGTTTTAGATTTATACATCAAATCTAACTGAAAATGTATAGGCAATATTCTTATTATTTGGTAGTGGTTTTGCTAATTTACCAACTGCTACGAGTTGATAGTTGTCATTGTATAGACCTATTTGAGTTATGTATGGTTCAAAACTTGAACCAGTTGCAAAATCTTTTAGAAATTCTGAATTTACATCATTGTCTTTTCTTAGTGTAGGATTGTTACTAATCATAAACTGACCTTCTTTAACATTACAAATTGTTTCATATTGATAGTAAGTTACTTTATTATCAAATTGTAAGTTCCAACCATTAGAACCAGTTGCTACAAATACTTTATCATATGAACTTGATGGATTTGTTACTGCTATAGCACCATCTTTGTAAAATACATTTCCTACTTTATTTGTTCCAGATGGATTTTCATATAGATTTTGTATATTACTATAACTTAAACTGGAACTATATATTCTAACATCATCCATACTACCACTAAAAGAATCATCCCATACATTACCACCGATTCCTCTACTTGCTATAAATAAATCAGATTCGTTACGAGTATTATCATCTGTACTATCAGAAGAACTTGCGTGTAAAACACCATCTACATATATTTCTAAAGAACCAGTATTTCTTTGTGCTACAACATGATGGTATTGACCATCATTAAAAGATTGAGTGGTCATTGTACTTGGTGTAAACATACCACCTCTTCTTGAAAAACTTATTTTTCCTTTATTAGCAGAAGTCTGATTAAATGTAGTTATCTCAAACGGAAATTTAGACGATGTTGCAAAACTTTGTGAAAGAATACCTGGTTGATTTTGTTGATTTTCTCCACCTAAATTTTCATTGATTGTTGCTATACCATTTCCATTTTTTCCTATTATAAAATTAGATGTGTTTGTAGTGTATGATTGTGATGGTGGTATTTTTATCCACATAGAAATTGCAAAGTCATAATCTCTTGGAAAGTCAAAGTATTTAGAATCGTCTACTTTTCCGTAAGAATTTGAACCACTAAATATGTTACCCAATCCCCATTTTCCAGTCTCATACTTAATATTATAAAGTTTTAAATCAGTATCTTTTCCGTTTTTTGCTACTTTTCCTTTTACATCATTAGATTCAATGTACTCACCAAGTTTTGTTGCTGTATCTTGATACTCTAACGCTAAATTCATACCATCTACAAACTCACCATTAAAATTAAAATGAGTTATTAAACTACTTGATGGTGCTAAGTTAGTAACTGAATTATCAATTAGATTTCCTTTTTTATCATCGGTTAAAGTTCGTTCTGTTCCAGTACTACTATCTGTAACCGTAACTGTGCCTGGAGTAAATCCCTCACCCACAACATTGTATGGAACTGACACTAAGTTTACTCTTGACCCAAGAAATCTATCTTCAGCATCATTGTTACCACCAAAACTCTCATATGGGTTTTGAGAAGCATAAAACCTCTGTTTTATAAAATGATAATTAACATCAACTCCGTCACCATTAGAAGTCAATCCATAGTTAGTACCTAATGAATCTCTGGAATATGCAGATGAAGATATATTATGTAGATAGAATCCTTCGTCTTGAAACCTTGATTGTTTATATACACCACGAAACATCTTTGTTCCGTTATTGGTGTAATTACTATCTGTTACCGAAATGGTTTTTGTTGCTACAAATGGTGTTACCTTGTAATCACCTGGGTCTATTGATTGGAATACTTTGATGTCCATACATAATCATATTAGTAGTCAAGTTTAACTTTCACTAACAACTCTTTTGCAAAAGATTTAAGTTGTGGTTTAGATAATTTTGCAACTGCTAATAGTTGATTTGCATCATCGTAGAGACCAATAGAAGTTATGTAAACTCTTGGGTCATCTTTCATAGTTGAAAATCTAAACGAACCATTTGAACCACTTGTAAAAGTTGGGTTGTTTGAATAGTTAAACTCTTGGTTTCTAACTCTAACAAAATAGTGAGTTGAGGTTACATCTTCTTCATTTCTTGCTTGGAATCCACTTCCTGCTGCACCTGAAGCACTAACTGCTGAAAAGAATTTGAATGTATTGTCATTATGTGTATTTGAACCAGAACCGATACCACCAGAAGGGCCTCCAGTTCTTAAATCAATATCCATACCATTTCCTGGTCTGAACTGACCTGCGTTAAATATGAGAATACCTTGGTCTGGATAAAATAATCCAACACCACCACCAGTTTCTGATGCTGCTGCTGTATTAATTCCCGCTGATATACTACCACTAACTATATTAAAAATTCTTCCTGCTTCATTAATAGTAGGATTAGTTACTGCACCACTATCGTCAATAAAAGTTCTTAATCCACCTTTACCCTCTGTTCCAGAACTACCACTAATTGTTATTTGCCAATTACCTGGGTCAACTTTTTCTTTTTGTCTTGCTCTTTCAAAATTAAGAACAAAAATCTCGTCTGTATTTACAGAACCTTCCATTGTAAATATTCCATCATTCGCCGCTAATAGTGTTTGTGCATATTGTGAATAAATTGCTTTTGTAGGTTTGTCTACATTAACTATTTGAGAACCACTACCTGCTCTGTTTCCATATGCAAGAGAGAACTGAACTGCCGAACCAGAAGTTCCGAGTTCTAAATTTGATATATCTAAAAAGTACCTTGCAGTACTTCCACTTTGTGTTGAACCAGTATGAAAAGTGGAAAGAGTTCCACTACCATCTGACCATATACCTGCCGATACTGCTTCTTTTACATTCCCAACAACATCAGTTGCTGTATCAAACCTGGAATAGACTTTACCATTGGTCATTCGTCTTTTTTCAAGTTCAATAGCTGCTAATCTCTGTTGAACTTGTGCTTCAACTAAAGCTTGAATGTTTACATTATTAGTGTTGCCATATTGTCCATATTCAGCCATTGTCTACTCCCTAATTTGTAGTGGTTTCTACTATTAGTTTGGAAGAGGTCACATTGATTGATGCTTGACCACCAGTTTCGTTACCAATAATAGTTAGTTTTGTTGTTAAATCTGCATCTACTTGAGTCTTATAACTCAAAGTAAATCTTAAACCAACTCTTGATACACTTTCTCTTACTTCAGAATCAGACAAGAAAGTAGGTGCTGTAATTGCGTCACCACCTGGTGCTGCTTGTGCTACTTCAAGTGTTGCTACATCGGAGTTGTGTAGTATTGCAGTATATCCAAGATTTTGGTTAGGTTGAAAAATATCACCTGGGGTAGAAGTTATAGGTTGAACTGGTATATTCACATCTTGTGGACCAGTCAATGTTATTGCTCCTCCAGGTATTGTAATCTGTGGGATTCTTGGTGTACCTTTTGGTAAGGTTACCAACTTATATCTCATTGTTGTAGTTTCGTCAGGTGACGCTTCTAACAGAGGTAAGTTCTCTATTGCTATTCCATAGTAATCTGTACCGAGTGGATGTGCTGGATTGTAAAGAGAGTAATCAACTTCATCATCCGATAATGCAAATTTCGTGATGTTAAACTGATTGTTTCCTTTTGCTAATAACTCTCTTCCCTTTTTAGTTAGTATAGCGTCAACTATTACTGAAGAATTATCTAAATATCCCATGATTTATGTCTCCGAATTGTATAATATTAATCATAAATAAATATGTTGGTTGTGTAGTTTTTATTCATTTTACTTCACTTTTAAATTACCACCTTTGAATCCAGGTTTCTTAACCTTAAGTTTTCTTGGGTTTGTTTCTTTTATTTCTACTACTGGACCCCCATCTATGGTGGTATCGTCTGTATTTTTTGTTCCTATAAAAAATGCTCTATCTTGTCCAGGTTTATAATCTTGATATTCTGCAAATTCAAGTGATTGTGAGTATGCAAAAAAGTGATTATTTAAATGTCCTAATTTTTGGTCTAAAGATGCACTTAATGATGAAGAATAAAATAAATTCTTTTTCTCAAATAAAACAGATAATCTTGACCCAGTGATTACTGAACCAAGTGGTTCTCTTTGGTCTGGTCTAAATGTAGTTATGATAAATTGGTCATTAAACTCCCCTTGACCAACTTGACCAGATTGAGAAGTAACAAGTATCGTTCTGTTGTATTGTGCTGGTTCTTGAAATCTGTTTCTAAAAGTATCTTGTATCAAATTACCATCTGTGTCATAATCAGTTTTACTTGATGTTATAAATCCTACAAAATTTTTCTTTTCACCAAGTAATTCTGTAACAAGAGTAGTATCAAATGTTCCTATATAATTTCTTTTCTCTCCATTTAAATCTGTGATAAGGGTAGCATCAAAACTTCCAGTATGTGTTCTGTTTTCTCCACTCGGTGTTATTATACCGTCTTGTTCACTACCAACATCTATCTTTTGTTCATAAAACAATTCCTCTGGTATAGGTTTATTTGCTACCTTTTGTTTATTT
>Ga0181568_10004703_pt1 | contig 12120 bp, 11 predicted proteins | sample 101ome_20_FD_133758 | JGI IMG/M metagenome (GOLD analysis project Ga0181568, IMG submission 133758) | Coastal salt marsh microbial communities from the Groves Creek Marsh, Skidaway Island, Georgia - 101404AT metaG (megahit assembly) | ecosystem: Environmental > Aquatic > Marine > Intertidal...
TACGAGTGGGTGAACTGGCTCGTACTGAATTTTGGCTACCACAACGCGCACCACGCCAAACCCACCACGCCCTGGTTTGAACTCCCCGCACTGCATCGCGAGTTGTTCGGAGAAAATCCCGACTCGGTCATTCGTCTCTGGCCGCAACTGGTGATGTATCACCGCTATCGCCGCTATCGTATTTTCCACGATGCGCCGGGGCTGAAGGCGGTCAACGGCAAGGCTTTTTTGCGGGCGGCGCAATCAGCACAACTCACCGGAGGGAACGCGGCCTCTTTTTTGACCGCCTTCTGACATGCCCCACTCGCTCGAGGTCTATCAGTCACTGTGGGGTATGGAGCAACGCATACCCGGGATAGCCGAAGCGCCTCCGGAGGCGCACCTTGCGCGTATTGCCGAAGCGGGTTACGCGGGCGCCTGCCTCGATCCTAATGTCGCCGAGATCCCCGACTGTCAAAAGCTACGACCCTCATTCGAAGCGCTCGATCTGAAGTGTATGGTGAATGCATTCCCACACGACGTGGCCTCACTTGAGCCACTGCTCGATCTTGCAGGAGAAATGAGCGCTACGCAGGTCAATGTCATCGGCGGGGTCATGCCCCTCACCCCAAGCGAGGCGGTCCCCGTGGTCGATGCCTGGCTGGGCATGGCCGAGCAGTATCCGTTTCCCGTGCTGTTGGAAACCCATCGGAACGGCACGCTAAATGACTTGTTTTTTACGCTGGAAGTGCTTGCCGCCGTGCCGACGCTACGCCTGTGCGCTGACCTGTCCCACTTTGTGGTCGACCGCGAATTACAGCTCCCGTTAAGTGCAACTGACGCCGGCTATTTCGCCACTATTCTGGAGCGCTCGGACTCCTTTCAGGGGCGCATCTCCAATAACCAGCAGATTCAGGTTCCGCTGAGTTTTCCGCAGCATGCCGCATGGGTCGATCAGTATCGCCGTTGGTGGAAGGCGGGGTTCGATGGCTGGCGGGCCCGGCAGCAGGACGACGCTACGCTCCGATTTTTGGTGGAACTGGGTCCTCCCCCTTACGCCATTACCAAGGCCGATCAGCGGGAGTTATCCGATCGCTGGCAGGAGGGGTTGGCGATACGTCACTGGGTGGAAACCATCTGGTCTGAGGCCGACGCAGCGTCGCCGACCGCTGGCTGAGGCCGCGCTACGCCGCAAGCGTTGAACGAATCATCTGCAGCGCCTGCTCTACCTCTCCCAGCGTGTTGTAGTGCGCGAGGCCCAGACGCAGTACCCCCTCGTCAGGGTCCAGATTCAAGGCTCGCGCCACCTCAAATGCGTAATTGTCGCCCCAATGACAAAATAGCCCCGAGGCAGAGAGCGCTTGGGCGATCGCACTGGCCGGATGGCGGTCATGAGTGAAAGAGATGGTGGCCACCCGGTGCTCCAAGGTAGCGGTCCCCTGGAGCGTTAATCCAGGCAACTCCGCAAGCCCCTTGAGGAGTGCCTCGGTTAACTGATCCTCATGAGCACCCATCGCGTCGTACGCCCCTTTGAATTGCGATCGGCGATCACCTGTCGCGCCCATTGTTTCTGCGAGCCACGTAAAGTACGCCAGCGTCCCCAGCAAACCGGCAATGAGCTCAAATGCCGGCGTGCCCATACTGAAGCGCAAGGGCAGATCATTAGTGGCGCAGCGCAACTTGTAAGCGTGAAGCGCCTCCAGACGCGCTCGCTTGCCGAATACCACACCCAGATGAGGACCATAGAATTTATAGGGAGAGCACGCGAGGAAATCGCAGCCCAGGTCCGCAACATCAATCAAGCGGTGCGAGGCGTACTGCACGGCGTCAACATAGACCAGAGCGCCGGCGGCTTTGGCCATCGCTGTCAGCGTTTTCACATCGTTAACACCGCCTGTGAGGTTGCTGGCGTAGTTCAGCGCCAATACTCGGGTCCGCGGCGTCAGCAGGGCTTCCAGTGAGGCAGGTTCAACGCGCCAGGTATCGCGGTCGAATTCCAGCCACTTCACCACCATTCCCCTCTCCTCGGCCATCTGCAGCCAAGGCGAAACATTACCCTCGTGCTCCATGCGAGAAATGATGACCTCGTCACCAGGCGCAAATTGGTGCGCGAGACTGCGCGACAGTTGGTAGGTGAGGGTCGTCATATTGGCCCCGATAATCACCTCTCCCGGATCACGGGTGCCGAGAAAATCTGCCATCGCTGCGACCGCTTGGGCGTACATGGCATCGACTTCAACTGACGTGGGATTGAAAACGCCCGTGTTGCTGTTGAATCGATGAAAGAAATCCACAATGCGGTCTATCGTCTGCTGCGGCACCTGGGTGCCGGCGGCGTTGTCGAAATAGATGCGGTGCTGCCCCTTATCGGTGGTGGCCAGCGATGGAAACTGAGCCCGCACGGCTTCGATAGGAAATGTCATTAGGCGACTCTCGATGCTATTCACAAAAAAAGGCGATGGCCAAGTTGGTCACCACTTTGGGGACTTAAAGGGTGTCAGAAAGCACCGGTGAATGCACCTGTGGCCATGGGAAAAGTCTGCCCAGAGCGGCATGACGCTTGACCCATGCCGGTGTCTCCACCACCCTAGACAACCGCCACCCCGGCTATTTTTCCCGCCCCAGTCTAAATCGCCCGGTATTGTGTGAACTAAATCGCTTAAACACGATTAATCCAGCAGATATAATTTGTCCCCTGCTTATCTAGTTCAAAAGAGAAGAATCCATGGCTTTTAGCGAACGGCTCAATTTGAGCGAATTCGCGTGGACCTCGCTTGAGTCGAGGAACCGCCCAATGCACGTGGCAACACTGCTGATCTATGCAAAACCCGAGGACGCGGGGAAACATTACCTCTCCGAACTGGTTGAGTCGCTCCGGGAATCCACCGAATTTGTGGATCCATTTAATAAGCGGTTTTCAGCGCCTTCGGTCTTACGCCCGTATCCCGCATGGGAGCGCGACTATGATCTGGATATGGAGTATCACGTGCGGCATCTGGCATTGCCCGCGCCAGGGGGAGAGCGTGAACTCGGTGCGCTGATCGCACGACTGCACAGCAATCCTCTAGATTTCAAGCGTCCGCTTTGGGAATACCACATTATCGAAGGCCTCGAGGGTAACCGCTTCGCGATCTACTTCAAGATGCATCACGCGCTGGTTGACGGCATAGCCGGCGTGCATATGTTGACGCGCTCGATGTCAACAGATCCCGAGGACAAACGCGCGCCCGCGCTTTGGTCAGCAGAAGCACCGACGGTGAATGATGAAGTGGATCCTTCGATATCGCGGATAAAACGTGCCACCAAAGGCGCGATTCGCTCTCTTACCTCGATCAACAATGTGAGCCGCTCGCTGCTCAGGGTAGCTCGGGCCGCCCGTGACGAGAACGATCCTTTTTCGCTTCCCTTCCAGTCACCGAAATCCATACTCAATGGCCGTATCAGTAGCCAACGGCGATTTGCTACCCAGGCGTATTCCTTTTCACGTATCCGGAGGCTCTCAAAAGCCGCTGGCTGCACGGTCAACGACATCGTGCTGGCCTTGAGCGCAGGCGCTCTGCGCCGGTTTTTACGAGAACTCAACGCTTTGCCCGGTCAACCCATGACCGCCGGCGTGCCCGTGTCACTGAGACCCAAGGATGATCAAGGCGCCGGTGCCGCTGTCGCATTTATCATCGCCAATCTGGCGACTAATGTAGCGGATCCGCTGCGCAGACTCGAAGTCATTGCTAAATCGACGACGCGTGCCAAAACGCTGATGTCTGAGCTGTCTCGGGAAGAGATAGAAAACTTCAGCGCGCTGATGCTGTCACCACAATCAATGCAGACCGTGCTTGATCTGGAGGGCTACACGCGGCCGGTATTTAATGTGACGGTGTCCAACGTACCCGGTCCCACGGAAACGCTGTACCTCCGTGGCTCTCAACTAGAAGCCATGTTCCCGGTGTCGGCGGTCACCCACGGACAGGCACTCAACATCACCTGCTACAGCTATGGCGGGAATATCTCCTTTGGTTTCGCGGGGTGTCGCGACAGCGTGCCGCGGTTGCAACGCATCGCCGTTTATACCGGCGAGGCGCTCGAAGAACTCGAGGCCGCGTTGCTACCGAGAGAGGAGCAAGAAGCTGAAACTCCCGCCGCCAAACCCACCCGCATCCGACGACAGAAGAAGAGCGGAACCGGCTAGTGGAGGCCGGTATCGCACCTCCAGGAAGGCTCAGCGCTGTATCAGACGCCCCTCGCGCCTGGCTTGAGGCGGGCGCTGTTCCCTTTAACTGGTGGTGGCTGCGCCTTCTTCCCAAGGGCGACGGGCACCCGGTGATGCTCATACCGGGCTTCGCGGGCAGTGACACTTACAACAAGCCCTTGAGGCGCTTTTTGCTCAATCAGGGATACCACGCGGTAGGCTGGAAACAAGGGGTCAACCTCGGACATAGTCATCTCGATCTGGCGCAGCTGAGTCAGCGCGTTGAAAAACTCTACGGTCGAAAGGGCCGCAAAGTGAGCCTGATCGGGCACAGCCTTGGAGGCATTATTGCCCGAGAGGCCGCACGCCGGCACCCCGACAAGGTACGACAGGTGATAAGTCTTGGCAGCCCGATTGGCCGGGATCGCAATCAAGCTTCGGCGCTGAATGAGCTGTATCGCCTGATGAATACCGAACCGGGTGACCTCAACGAGGGAGAATGGCACCTCGCGCCACCGGTTCCCTCCACGGCGGTGTACTCCCGCCTTGACGGTGTTCTCGACTGGAGAGTCTGCTTGCAGGATGACGGTCACGAGCAAACCGAAAATATTGAGGTGTACGGCAGTCACAATGGACTAACTGTCAACGCAATGTGCTGGGTAGTGATCGCCGAGAGGCTGGCTCGCGCTGAGGGCGACTGGCGCCCGCTGGGCGAAAACCGACTGCTGCGGTGGCTGTATCGAACGTCAGCCGCTCAATCATCACCGCGGTAGCTGTGCCGCTCAGCGCCGAATCTTCGCTCAACGCAGTTGTACAACGCAGTGATGAACGGCTGTGTAGCCAATGAGTCCTCACCAGAGCCCAAGCGCCGTGGCGGCTCGCCGTGGCCTGTACTGGCACCCTGCGCTATCAATAACACTGCGTTTTTGCCGCGTTCTGAGGACAGATGCGCGCTACACTGTCACCATCAACCGACTCTCAGGTGACTGCATGCAACTCAGCGATAAGGTCGCAATCGTAACTGGCGCTGCGCGCGGGCTGGGCCGGGCTTATGCCGAAGCACTCGCATCGGAAGGTGCGGCGGTGGTGGCCGCCGATATCAATGATTGCCAAGATACCGTTACGGCGATCGAGGCCACTGGCGGGCGGGCGCTCGCCGCTACGCTGGATGTGTCAAATAGCGACAGCTGCGCCACGATGGCGCGCCTGGCTGTCGACGCCTTCGGGCGGATTGACGTCTTGATCAATAACGCCGCCCTATATGCAGGCTTGCAAGGCGCGCGATTCGAAAATCTCGATGAGCAGCAATGGGATCAGGTTATGCAGGTCAACATCAAAGGGACCTGGCTCACGAGCCGTGCCGTAGTCGGTTACATGCGAGAGAGTGGTGACGGCGGTTCTATTATCAACATCACCTCGCTTGCAGCAGTATTTGGCCTCCCTTACGGACTCGATTATGTGGCATCCAAGGCTGCCGTGATCGGTATGACTCGGGGTATGGCGCGCGAACTGGGGCCAGATCATATTCGCGTCAATGCGGTCGCACCCTCTGCGGTAATGACTGAGGGCACCGAGGAGTTTTTTGGGGAAAAGTTCGAGAAGGCCAAGGCGGTTATCGCCGCAAACCAATTGATCCCGCGCAATCTTGAGACCACCGACCTTACGGGGACGATCATCTACCTGGCTTCGGATGCCAGCCGTTTCGTCACGGGACAAACCCACATGGTGGATGGCGGATCGTGGTTTTTATAAGCGCCACAGGAATCGGCTCAGCTATCGCGCTCAAGCGGGTTGCCTAGTCCAACCCCGGCTACCATTGCAAAAGTCAGGGCACAGTGCTCGCAACCTGCATTCGCTTCACTCCATATCGCCGTCTGGTATCACCTCAGAGAAGTCAAAGCGCATTTGATTGGCAGGCGCTGAGGCGCGGCGCACCCGCACCTTTTTCGGTGTGGCCGGGAGCCAGGAGTACTCCACTCCCGGCTCCAGAGGTTGCGCTTGCATTCTTTTCTTGAGCTCAGCGGGGGAAAAAGGCGTGTTCTGGCTCCATTCCATTGGGGCACCGTCGACGTCTGCGAGTTGATTTTGTCGCGCTCGGAAAACCCGTGAGCGACAGGTTGCCCCGCAAGTCTTTTGATCGGGTCTGCCGTGAAAAACACTTTTGCAGCCCAAACACATAATGCGAACTTTGGCGGCGGGGGCGCGTTTGGCATTGTGGTGTGCCACTCGGCAAGCATCGCTGCAAAACTTACTCTTGGCCCGCTTTCGGCATCCATGTCGCTCGCAAACTTTAGAGGAATTGTCTTTAGAATTCGCCATTCATTTATCAATAAAACGTTGCAAACATTGATTTTCAGCGGTTTTTAAAAGTTTTGAAACAGTTTTACGACATTATTTTTACGGTGATTTATCACTAATATTTGACGTTTAAGCGGCGACCAGCTCATTGCAACGGGCAGAGCCGCGACAAAAAGCGCCAACACGACTGATTGTTATTACTGACATTGAGGATGCGTGACGTTTTGACTACATTGCGCGCGTGGCAGGACGCCACTCCCTACAGACAGGAGGTCAACCATGCAGGATTTACGAATGCTTATTGGCGGTGTTGTGATGTTGTTTGTCAGTGCATTTTTGATGGCAGAACGCTCGCAAGCCGAAACCGCCGCCGAGCCATCGACAACATTTAGCCAGATGCAGCACGCGGGGCAAAACCAGATCCATTGACTGCCGAGCGGGCGGCCAGGACAGCAGTTCGCGCCGCCCGGTCACGCGCTGGCAGCACTTGCAACGCGATGACTAAGCAATGAGTATCTGACTGGGTCCTCTCAGGCGACACCACTATGAATTCGCTGGAAGTTTTTTACGATCTGTCCTCGCCCTGGACCTATCTCGCGGTTAACAACATTCAGCCGATCATCGCCGAAACTCAGGCCGTGGTGCGATGGCGGCCCTTTTTGGTGGGCGGCGTTTTCAACGCCGTAAACCCGGACGTCTATGCGGCGCGCGCTGAGCCGATGGCACCCAAGATCGCTCACAACTACCGCTGGTTGCATGAGTGGGCCCGGCTTGCCGCCCTGCCGCTGGTATTCCCGACGGCACATCACCCGGTGAAATCTGTTCTTGCGATGCGCGTTTGTTGCGCATTGGAAGAGGATCCCGGCGCGTTACTGCGCTTTTCACTGGCGGCCTTTCACGCCTATTTTGCCCAAGGCAATAACATCGACGAGCCCGATGTGCTTATTGATGTCGCCAATGGCTGTGGCTTGCCTGGGAAAGCGCTGCTAGCGCAAGCCACCACACAGCCGGTTAAAGACCAACTGCGCGCCAACACGGAAGAGGCCATTGCCAGGGGGGCTTATGGCTCGCCAACAATGTTTATTAACGGTCAACTGTATTTTGGCAATGACCAGTTGCCGCTGGTACGGCGGGCCTTGCTGGAGGGTAGCGACCCCTCCTGAAAGGCGCGTGCTCAATATCTCGTTTTCTCCAATGCCCTGACTTCACAAATTTTTGTGTCTATGTTCTGCGTCAAATCTAACTGGCGCATTTGGTCAATATCTTGGCGCAGCGTGGCAATCTATCGGGCAGGGTTTGATTGATCCTTACTGAGACGCAATGGCCCAGTTTGAGCCAGCAGATCAGTAGGAGACATGGAATGTCCCAACATAGCAACGCCTCGATTCAAGCGGCCCACAGCGCGGCTATGGAGGAAAAGCTTTATGCCTTGGCGACTCAGGAACTCGCCCAACAGACAGTGCGGGTGGGGCTGTGGGCTAAAGCCTGGTCTATGGCCCGGGGTAACGACCGCAGGGCCAAAGCGCACTACCTGGCGCTTCGCGTCGAGATGATGCGCGCCGAGCATTGTTTACACGCCTCAGCGGCGGACTGGCGGCTTCGCGTGGCAATGGATCGCGCTGCATAATGCGCCCGTTCAATGCGGGCGCCCTACGCTTTTGCAATGCAACCGGTCATCAAGCCAGTAATGTCATAGCGAGCCAGAAACCGCAGATGGGCGCAGGCCGCCGTGTAGCCAGTCCACTTCGGGCAGGCAGCCCATTGGCGCCTATGGCCATCACCTCAACCGGCCTCCCCCACCGCGTTACCGTCCTCATCGATAATTTGCAGTTCGCCCAGCTCCAAGTCGCGAATCTGCTGTTCGATTTTCTCTAAGTCCCCAACTATCAGCCAAATCAGTTGATCGGGATGCATCACTTGGTCGGCCGCCGCGCGAACGCCCGAGAGATCGACCGCCTCATAACGACGCTTCAAAGAACTCACGTAGTCATCAGGGCGCCCGAAGCGATCGTTACTCAGCAAGGCATTCCGTACGGCACCTGCGGTTTCGAACTGACCCGGCAGACTGTTCACGTTATTGCGCACACTTTTATCTAGCTCGTCCTGTCTCGCCGGTGCGGAACTCAAAAACTCATCCATTTCACGTTTGAGCTCTTTGATGGAGTCGGCGGTTTTGTCGGTCTGCACTGGCGCATAGGCGAGCCAGGGTCTTTGACCTCGGGCATCCTGCATAAAGGTATAGGCACCGTACGCCCATCCTTTGTCTTCCCGCAGGTTCATATTGACGCGTGCGGTAAACGACCCCCCAATGACATCATTCATGGTCAGGATGTCGATATTGTTATCAACACCGGTTGGCGGCGCGACATGTCCGGCGAGAATGAGTGACTGCGGCGCACCCGGCTTATCGATCAAGTAGACACCACCCTCTCCCATTGTCACCTCAGCAATGTTCTTCTGGGGCACTGCCATCCGATTCTCTTTCCAGGCACCAAAGTATTTGTTAAGCAACGGCAACACCGCTTCCATGGTGGTATCACCGACCACAAACAACGTGCCATTACTGGGGCGGATCCAGGTCTGATGCCAGCCGATCAGGTCATCTCGAGTCAGCGCGTTGATCGATGCCTCAGTGCCAGAACCGGTAAAAGGAATGCCGTAGGCATGACCATTACCGTACATCAGCAATGGCAGTGTTCGCAGCGCTAACTGCACCGGCTGGTTTTTCTCTTGCCCGATCCCGGCAATCCAGCGTTTTCGCAGACGCTCGAGTTCTTCCTCAGGAAAAGCGGGTTCTTTTACCACCTCTGCAAACAGGTCAAGCGAGGGTTCTAACTGCCCCTTCAAGGCAGAAAGCGTTGCGGTGGACGTATCGAGATCTGAGCCGGTTGAAATGTAGGCGCCAAGCGATTCGGCTTCTGCCGCTATTTCCAGTGCATCGCGGGTTGCGGTGCCCTCATCCAACATCGACATGGTGAAGTCGGCCGCGCCCAAGGTGCCAAACGAATCTGCCGCGTATCCTGCATCAAACTGCAGGGCAATATTGACGACCGGGACTGCAGTGCGCCGTGCTAACACCACTTTGAATCCGTTTTTGAGCTCCGCTCGCTCTACGCTCGGGAAGACCAAATCCGGCATTGCACCCACCGGTGGCAGGCCGGTGCTGCGATCAACCGAAGATGCCGTGGTGGCGAACTCCCCAAAGGGATACACCTCTAGTTTGTAGCGGCCGCGACCCAGCCACTCAGCCGCGGTCGCCTTGAGGCTCTCGGGTGTCGCCGCGTTGATCCACTCAAGGCGCGTTTTCCAAAACCCGGGGTCGTCGGCGTAAAGCTCGCTTTGTGCAAGGGTCACGGCTTTCCCGCCAAAACCCCCAATCTGTTCGAGACCTCTGACAACTCTCGCGTTGATGCGCGTCTGAACACGCTGCACCTCTTCAGCGGTTGGGCCATTGGCCAGAAAATCCTGCAACTCCCTCTCGATAATGGTGTTCACAACGTCCATGGAGGCGTCGGGTTGGAGCGTTACGTCAATGTCGAACACGCTGGCCAGTTCTTGCCTCTGTAACGAGGAACTCACCTCCACTGCGAGTTGTTGTTCATAGATCAGGGCCTGATACAGGCGAGAGTTTTTGCCACTGCCAAGAATGCTCGCTACCAGCTCCAGCTCTGCAGCAGTGCGAGAGGTGCGTCCCGGTGTCACCCAATTGTGGAAAACGCGCGCCTGAGGCACGCGGTCATACATCACCTCATGGGTATCTGAGAGGTGGGTCGGTACAGCCGCCTTCATTCGGGTCACAGGCGGACCGGCGTCGATGTCACCAAAATATTTCGCGGTCAACGTTTTTGCCTGATCGACGTCGATATCCCCTGCCAGCACCAGCACGGTGTTTGCCGCCCCGTAGTAATCTTTAAACCACTGTTGCACGGTTTCCAAAGAGGCGGCACTAAGGTCCTCCATCGAACCGATGGTGCTGTGCCGGTAGGGATGCCCTGGCGGAAACAGCGCCTCCAATAAACGGTATTCCACCTTGCCGTAAGGCTGGTTATCACCCTGCCGCTTCTCGTTCTGCACCACGCCAATTTGGTTATCGAGCTTTTCCTGCGTCACTGCGCCAAGCAGGTGCCCCATCCGATCCGACTCCATCCACAGCGCCATCTCAAGGGCCGGCGTTGGAACGGTCTCAAAATAATTGGTTCGATCAAACCACGTTGTGCCATTCATGCCCGTGGCCCCAACGTTTTCAAAGGGCTCAAAATATTCGCCGTCGTAGTTCTCCGATCCGTTGAACATGAGATGCTCAAACAGATGCGCAAAGCCGGTCTTACCCTCAGGCTCGTTCTTCGAGCCAACGTGATACCAGATGCTCACTGCAACGATGGGTGCTTTGCGATCCTCATGCACTACCACCGTAAGGCCGTTATCGAGCGTGAACTTGTCGTAGGGAATGTCGATGTCTGGAACTTCCGAAGACAGTGCAACGGCCGTATGAACAAATGACGACAGGGCTAACAAGTAAGCCACAACTTTTCTGTGCATGGTTCTCTCCCGAGCGCCCTGGCACACCCCAGTAACGTGCGCTTGATCAGGCTTGGTCAATTAACATTTATCTTAAATGCGGTAATTCGCCTTAGGGGCTCCTACTGAGGTCCCCGGCGCACGCTGTGCTAACGGCATTCACCCTTCCAGTTGCCATTTTGAACCATTCGCAAGCGTGGTTGCCAGTGGGGGCGAATCGCCAACGGGATGGCGCTATGAGTACCGCAATACGTCACTCTCTCAAAAGCCGCAGCAGCAACTACTGAAACTTCACTCGGATCCGCAGAACCCGAGTTGACGCCACGCCTCATAAACCACCACAGCCACCGAGTTGGACAAATTAAGGCTGCGACTACTCACCATCATCGGCACTCTGAGCACTTGCTCCGTCGGCAAAGACGCTAACGTCTGGTCCGACAATCCCGATGTCTCGGATCCGAACAGGAGCGAATCCCCCGATTCGAAGCGAAACGATGCATAACACTGACGGCCCGAGGTTTCCACGGCAACCAGGCGTCGTTGCGGGAATTGCTGCTGATAACTTGCCAGATCTCGCCACGTCTGGATGTCGGCGTATTCATGATAATCGAGGCCCGCTCGTCGAAGCCTGGTATCGTCCAACTCAAACCCCAGAGGCTCAATGATATGTAGCGCCATACCGGTGTTGGCGCACAATCTGATGATATTGCCGGTATTGGGTGGAATTTCTGGCTGGCACAGCACAACATGCAAGTCGCTATCGTTGCTCACGCTCCCCCCGTCCGCCGTTTCTGCGCGCTCCCATTGCTCCACCCCCCACCATCGCCAACTTGGCCTGATCAATCGCCGCTGCGTTGAGAAAACCAACTCGTCTCGAGGTCAATGCTCTCATATTCATCAGTGAGACTCTGTAGCCGTTAGCCAAATACCCACCGGCTCACCCGCGATACATTCGGACATCTCAATTGCAAAGGTCTGCACACACTATTTGTGCGTAGACTGTGGATGCCCAGAGATAATTCTATCCGCAGAGGCGGCTTGGCCCGGAGCTTACGCATGTCATTTGCAGGCGCACGAGCCGGCAGTGCCTTTGCATTCGATAGCGCCTTAAAAAAAATCCGCGCTAGCTCACCCGACAA
>Ga0181568_10004706_pt1 | contig 12113 bp, 11 predicted proteins | sample 101ome_20_FD_133758 | JGI IMG/M metagenome (GOLD analysis project Ga0181568, IMG submission 133758) | Coastal salt marsh microbial communities from the Groves Creek Marsh, Skidaway Island, Georgia - 101404AT metaG (megahit assembly) | ecosystem: Environmental > Aquatic > Marine > Intertidal...
CGAAACCTATTGATGTCATCGAAGGCCCCTTGATGGAGGGCATGAATCGAGTGGGCGACCTCTTCGGCGCAGGAAAGATGTTCCTGCCCCAGGTCGTCAAAAGTGCCCGCGTGATGAAGCAAGCCGTTGCCCACCTGGTACCGTTTATCGAAGCTGAACAAGATGCGGCAAGTGGCAAAAAGGGCAAGATACTGATGGCCACGGTTAAAGGGGACGTGCATGATATCGGCAAAAATATCGTCGGCGTTGTTCTCCAGTGCAACAACTATGACGTCATCGATCTTGGGGTGATGGTACCCGCCGACAAGATCTTGAAAGCCGCAACCGAGCATGACGTTGATATCATCGGCCTTAGCGGACTAATCACACCCTCTCTCGACGAAATGGTTCATGTCGCCCGGGAAATGCAGCGCCTGAACTTTGAAGTTCCTTTAATGATTGGCGGCGCGACCACCTCGAAAGCACACACAGCCGTCAAGATTGAGCCCGCCTATCAAAACGAGGCGACGATTTACGTCACCGACGCATCCAAAGCAGTAGGTGTCGCAACACAACTCTTGTCTCAGTCTGAGCAACAGACTATCCGAGCGGCAACGCGCGCAGAATACGAGACGATCCGGGCAAGAAATGCGGGTAGATCCGCTGGGAGGAAGCTGCTCACCATTGGCGAAGCAAGGGCAAATCGCCCCGCCATCGATTGGACCGGCTTTAAACCCTATCGGCCAACCAATTTGGGAGAAGAGGTCATAGCATCGATCGACTTTGCCACCCTGGAACCATACATTGATTGGACGCCCTTTTTCATTGCCTGGGAATTGGCAGGGAAATACCCAAATATTCTAGAAGATGAAATCGTGGGCGAGTCGGCTCGAGAGCTCTTCAAAGATGCGATGGAGATGATCGAAACCATCAAATCCGATCCCGCGCTACATGCCTCGGCCGTTCTGGGTTTTTGGCCGGCCAATTCGGACGATGATGACATTCTGATCTACACAGACGAGGAGCGAAGCGGCATCCGTTGCCGTTTACACCACCTGAGGCAACAAACAGACAAACCCAATGACGGACCGAATTTTTGTTTAAGTGATTGGGTTGCGCCTCAAAGTCAGAGTGTGGATTACATCGGCGGGTTTGTCGTGACTGCAGGGGCTCCGCTCGAAGCACTGGCAAAAGATTATGAGCTGGCCGGCGATGACTATAATTCGATTTTGGTCAAAGCCATTGCCGACCGCTTCGCTGAGGCAGCAGCAGAGTACCTCCACGAGCAAGTCAGACATAAATTGTGGGGTTACGCACCCGACGAACGACTTACCAACGAGGATTTAATCAAAGAACGATACCAGGGCATCCGCCCTGCGCCGGGTTATCCCGCCTGCCCTGACCATACCGAAAAGGAAACGTTATTTCGACTTCTCAAGGCCGAGGCCTCATTGGGCGTAGAGCTGACCGAGCATTTTGCAATGAGTCCCGCAGCCTCCGTCAGCGGCTTTTACTTCTCTCACCCTGAATCCCGTTACTTTGGGCTTGGGAAGATTGATCACACGCAGCTCAGCGATTATGCAGGTCGTAAAGAGTGGTCTCTTGACACGGCCAAACGGTGGCTGTCCCCCAACTTGTTAGACACCTAACTTGGCATCAAGCAACGGTTCCGTCCACCTTCTTAGGTCAATCGACTCGCTGGCAAGAGAGATGGATTAGGAAGCGTCCGACCATCTCAAGACCGCTAAGAAACTGTTAACATTTTATCACCTTGAAAGGATGAGCCATCATGAATGAGACCAATCCCGAGCATAACGCGCGACCGACGGAGGCCGCGCCAAAAAATCCTAATTTTCTCCAAGTCGTCTTGAGTGTGATGGCTGCAGCCATAGGGATTCAGAACCAAGCGGTGCGAGAAAGAGACTTCAACGCCAAGAGCCCGCTTCCATTTATCGCCGCGGGCATTTTATTTACCGTTCTGTTTGTTAGCGCCTTAATCGCGGTGGTAAGTTGGATTATTTGATCGAGCGATCGAGGCGCAACCTCCCTCTATGATCTGCCCTTCAAACCGAAAACCGTTCTAGAGATCGGCTAGCAATGCTAAACGGCGCCTGAGCGTGACACTAAGCGAGCAGCATCCACGTGCATTGCGGTTAGCCAACAGGACCACTTGCGCCTTCAGCCCTACGCCCAGCATCTTTAAGTCACCCTAGGGTGATACGCCGCATCGAGCACAACATTGCGCCTAAGCGCTGGCTCGCCATAACAGCTGGCCACACGCAGCGATGCGCCCTCCCTCAGTGATGCGCTCCGGGTAGCACACGCCCACAGAGCGCTGAGCTCTGACGAAAAAAAGGGCGGGCCTTGGATGCGTCATTGACCTCGAATTAAGATGGCATCCCCGACAGCCAGTAGATGACCCCAACCACGGGGATCAAGACGATCGCAACAGCCGACAAGGCATCAGCGGTGGCATCGCTGTTCTTTTGCTCTGATTGTTGATCCATAGGAACCTCATGTTTACTCAATGGTTTTGAAAGGATACTCGTACTGCTCATCATTTTTTATCTGCCGCGCTAGGGAGCACATACCGCAAACCTCCCCTCAGCCCTAACGCCGCCGGCTCAAGCGACGCTGAGTCCTCGCTTGGGTGTGGCTCTTGGCGACGGTTTTCCCGCACCAATTGACTGTGATTCCCGGCCTTTTCCTCTCCAGGCTCTTTTCTTCGCAATCTATTCTTTTCGCTCTTTTGTTTGCGCTCTTTTATTTGCGCTCTTCTCTTTGCCCTCTTCTATTTGCCCGGCTCTTCGTGCTCTATTTTTATGCGCTCTAATCGGAATACCGTAACGCACTTTGCAATTTCTTTGCGTTAAATCGACGAGCGCGATGACAATGTTCTCCGATTATCAACTCATTTGTGCACATTTTTGTGTACATTTTTGTGTGCATTTCTTGAACTCGCTTTCTTCGTTTGCTCGATGACGGCCTCTTCAGGAAAACCTCATCTTTTTCTGTGTACCAGTGTTGGGCGCCGACCCCGCCTTTTCCTTATCATCTGCATTCATGATGCGTGTTCAATAATTCGTCCCGTGAGTTCGTATCCGTCTGCCCATGATGCCTAATCTGAGTGCTAGTCCAGCTTCAGGTTCACCAACGTACGACCCACAACGCCACCTGCATAAATTCTCTCGATGGCCTCGTCTAACCCAGACAGACCGATTTCAGTCACCAAGTCATCCAAGTTAGAAAGATGCCATTCTTCCGCTAATTTGACCCAATTCCGAGTTTTGTCAGAGAGTGGTAACTCGACGCTATCTACGCCCAAGATGTTGATCCCGCGCAGAATAAAAGGGAACACATTGACTTCAAATTCGGGTGACGAGACCAGCCCACATATCGCGACGCTGCCTTGGGGCTCAAGTTGCTTGACCACATTCGAGAGCGTCACTCCACCTACGGTATCGACACCATGAGCAAATCTCGGCGCAAGGAGCGGTCGATTCGAGGCCTCACTCAATTCATCTCGATGAATGACTTCGGTCGCGCCAAGCGCTCGCAAAAAATCGAACTGCGACTCTTTTCCGGTGCTAGCTGTGACCTCAAATCCAAGGTTCGCAAGCAGGGCGACAGCGACTGAACCAACCCCCCCTGTTGCACCCGTGACAACGACAGGGCCCTGCTCGGGGGTGGCATTCATCCAAAGCAATTTCTCAATACACAGGGCAGCCGTTAACCCTGCAGTCCCCAAAATCATGCTTTCACGCAAGGATAACCCCGCAGGCAGCGGCGTCACCCACTCACCAGGGACGCGAACGAATTGCCCGTAACCCCCTGGCGTGTTCATCCCAAGATCGAAGCCAATGACAATCACCTCGTCGCCCGCATTTAATTGAGGATCGTCCGAGGACACAACAATTCCGGCCGCATCGATGCCTGGCGTATGCGGATAATGCTTGGTAACGCCCGGCGCCCCATTGGCAGACAGCGCATCCTTGTAGTTGACCGATGAATAGAGCACTTCAATGAGCGTATCGTGTTCGGGCAACTCACTGGTTTCTCGGGTCAAGATTCGTGAGGCCATTGCGTCGCCTGCACGTTCGACCTGATAAGCATTAAACGCCGTCATACTTCTCTCCCCCTTCGGGTATCAATTGATTGATCATTCTGTTTTCAGAGTCCTCGCCTCACCTCTGTCTCATGACGCAAAAGGGGTTGATAAAGCATAGAGCGCTCCGAAAAAAGTCTTGCCGCTCGTTGCAACAGCTTATCAATGGGTTTCTGAGGACGCTTGAATTTCACTTCAAAGACCTTGGCAGTCTCGCTTGCCTTTAACAAATACTCGTCACTCGTCATCAACTCATCGATGAGTGCAATATCAATCGCGCGCTTGCCATACCAAGCCTCGCCTGTAGCAATCTTCTCGAGTTCAACTTGCGGTCGGTGTTCGGCCACGAACTCCTTGAATAGCGTATGGACTTCTTCAAGCTCTTGGCGAAACTTTTCCCTTCCAGCCTCGGTATTCTCTCCAAACATCGTCAATGTACGTTTGAACTCGCCAGCGGTATGCAGTTCAACGTCGATGTCATTTTTCTTAAGCAATCGGCTGAAGTTGGGAATCTGAGCCAAAACACCTACAGAGCCGACTAATGCAAAGGGCGCCGCGATGATCCGGTTTGCGATACACGCCATCATGTAGCCACCGCTGGCGGCAACCATGTCGACCGATACGGTGAGCGGGATATTCTTGTCACGAATACGAGAGAGCTGTGAGGCCGCGAGCCCATATCCATGAACAACGCCGCCAGGACTCTCAATTTTGACCACCACCTCATCGTGTTCCTTGGCGACCATTAAAACGGCAGTGACTTCCTCCCGGAGATTCTCAACCGCTGAGGCATTCATATCGCCCTCAAACTCCAGAACAAAGCACCGCTTTTCGACGGCATCTTGATCACTGGCCTCGGACCGCTCGACCTGATCCCCTGCCTTGGCAGCCAGTTTGGCAGCCTTCTTAGCCGCCTTGTCCTCCGCTTTACGGCGTTTCTTCTCCTCCTTCCGAGCCATTTTTTGCGCAAAGGGGTCAAGTAACGAGTTCGCAAGACCTAGAGATAGGTCTTCAAATCGATCGTTGAGACTTTTAACCTCAATTTGGCCTTCATTTTCAGGTCTACCGCGCTGGACGTTAGCAAAGATAAAACCAAGAAAAACCAAAAGCGCCACGAGGACTGTGGCCACCTTCGCGAGGAAAAGTCCGTACTCTATCAAAAACGCCAACCGGCACCTCTTTTTGGGGTTCGTTGTTTCTGGAATACTAACACAGGCATACTTCTACAAACGGGACCTTTGGACCTGCAAAAACCGATTCATCTCCGCCATCAGACTGAACCGCTATGCATGATCGAAACACATTGGACGCGCTAGATCGGAGGCTTCGACCATCGTTCAGGCCAGACTTTCTACCTGCTGAACGCGTGATTTACCAACTGATTTTCGAGTCTGGGGCCGATTTTTTCCTCACCGCAAGCCGCGAGAGCTTTCACCTTTCTGAGCGAGCAGAAGGTCCCGTGACACTTAGGATTTGGATTCGCAGTGTCGATCTGCTCGAAGCACTGCTGCTTGGCCGCGAGAGTGGCATGGACGCATTCATGGCCGGCCACTATCGAAGCGATGGTCACATTGTGTTGAGCCAACTACTGCTGTATCTCTTCCTACCGGTCGATCGCGCCTTCGCTCACGAGGTATCTGATTAGCGCGTCGAACCCAATGACCAATGGCGAGCCTCACCACCCTCAGAGGCTAGTTTTTTGAGCATTTGTTCGTGAGCGCTCAATTCCGCCTCGTTGGGTTCTGTCACCCTGAGTGATGCAGGCCGCTCGACCTTTCGAATCTCAGACTCACGATCATCGATGGCTACTCGCTCCTCGGGTGCGTCGAGCCCCAAACTGGCCTGCCCTCCGGTGAGCGCAAGATAAACCTCTGCAAGGATTTCAGCATCGAGCAGAGCGCCATGAAGTGTCCTTGCTGAATTATCGATCCCCAGCCGCTTACAAAGCGCATCTAAGCTATTCTTCTGCCCTGGATATTTAGCTCTGGCCAGCGCCAGAGAATCCGTAACGGTGCAAAAATCTTGGGTTCGTCTGCGTTCTCGCACACGCTTGAATTCTGCGTCTAAGAAGCCTACGTCAAAAGCGGCATTGTGAATAATCAGTTCCGAGTCTTGGAGAAACTCAACGATGTCTTCTTTAACGCTGGCAAAATCTGGCTTATCCGCGAGAAATTCCAGCGTGATTCCATGGACCGCCTCAGCGCCTTCATCAATGGTTCGCCCCGGGTTAATGTAATGATGCAGCTGCCGACCGGTGGGTTTCCGATCGATCAACTCCACACAGCCGATTTCAATGAGACGATGTCCTTCTCGAACTTCAAGTCCTGTCGTTTCGGTGTCCAACACCACTTGCCTCATCGATCTTACCTCACAATCAGCATGCCCCTACCCCACGCGCTTCAGGGTGGCATGATTTGTTCAAAACATCTTCCTCAGCATCATTGGACCAGATCATCAATGCCTTGGTTGGCCAGCTGATCGGCTAACTCGTTTTCAGGATGGCCACTGTGCCCTTTGACCCAGCGCCAAGTGACTTGGTGTTCACCCGCCAATTGATCCAAGGCCTGCCAAAGATCCTGGTTTTTCACCGGCTTTTTAGCGCTTGTGCGCCATGCATTCTTCTTCCAGTTGGTAATCCACTCAGTGATTCCTTGCCGGACATATTGGGAATCTGTGGTCAGTACGACTTGGCTGGGTTGCTTCAATGCCTTCAGCCCCTCGATAGCGGCTTTTAGCTCCATTCTATTGTTCGTAGTTTCCGTCTCGCCACCATAGAGTTGCTTTTCGTGCTCGCCGGCACGAAGCACAACCCCCCAACCACCTGGACCAGGATTCCCTCGACAGGCACCATCCGTGAATATTTCTACTTGCATCTCTTGGTCCAAGAAGTTTGCTCGCTAAACTTACCACGCGCCTTTGATCGTATCATTTTCGGGAGCGCCTCGAGTCCACGCCTTGCCAAATCATCAAAGCGTTCGTGTGCGCGAAGCCAGCGCGTGCATGTACCTCACTCAGGGGAGACTACCCAATCCCGGCTGGCTGCTGGTTGCGCAAGTTTGATCGGTGAAAATCGTCTTGCTCGCGGAGTTCGATCTGGGCTCGATGTCAGACCACCCACCAGCTTTTGCGCAACGATAATGTAAATCCCGCCACAAGGAAGGTTGTACTTGCGCCCTAAGCCCAACGAAAAATCAGGCGCAGGACCCCGCCATAGGCGCGCTGGCCATCCGAAAGCACCATACTCAATTCGGTCAATCTTAAAGTGAAGCAGGTTGAGCCAATCCATCATCCGCCTTGCCGGGAATCCAATGCCGATGTCTGCATTGGATTTCACATTAGCCAACCATCGACGAACACCCCACAAGCTCCAAGGATTGAAACCCACGAGGATGAGTCTTCCCATCGGCATAATCACCCGGGTCAGCTCCTGAATGAGATACTGAGGTCGTTGCCCAAAATCCAGCAGATGTTGCGCCAGGAGCACATCGACGGAGGCGTCAGCCAAAGGTAACTGTATGGGACGGGCGAGAACGTGACCGGCAAGGGGCGGGTTACCGAGCTGGAACTGATGCCGAGTTGCACTCTTGAGATAGAGCGGCTCTGTCTGAACACCAGCTTGAACGAGGACATCACCATAGTAGAGCGGCAATAATTCATTACAAATCGCCCGCTCGACGCGAAGTAATTCGACGCCTGGGCCTTCTCTAAACCACTGATCTATATTCAATTGATCCACCTTACAGGCGTCCCTCTCCTTACTAGCTCAAGCGTGAATCGATTGATCGCTCTCATCGTTGCCTTCGCTGCGGTAAGCTTGCCCCGCTATCTTATGCCAGACCCTTCTCCTACGCACCGATTCGGGATTGGAAACGCCTGCATGGATGCGTTCTCTTGATCGGGTCAAACCAAGCCATGGCCTCGGTCCGCGACCGCACAACTGCTAACGGCAGTGTGGCAACTGATCCCTTATAATGCATGAAATTCGATGTTTCCTCAGCATGCTCGTTTTACGCCTTGCCGCACTTTGCTTCTCTTTCCTCCTCATTGGCTGCGAATCTTTCGCCCTACTCGAAAGCGATCCATCGCCCATAAAAGAGCGAGAACAGGACGCTGCTGAGTCTAATGGGGAATACGCTCAAACTGTCACACTCGATAACAGGGCCACCAGTCTTGAAGCCGACGACGGGGCACACGCCGTCACAACGCGCCCGCCTGCCACGTCGTCGAGCGAGCCGCCCGCCCTGGATAGAGCCGTATTGCATACTCTTGATACCGAAACCCAGTCCGGCCCGGGAATCCGCAGCGTTGACTCGGAGCCGCCGAACGACCTCTTTGCTCGGATCAGATCAGGATTCCAACTAGATCACCGATTAGACCACCCACGAGTAAAAAGTCAGGCGGCGTGGTTTAAGAAAAATCCAGCTTATCTCAATCGAGTATTCAATCGCGGTACACCTTATCTTTATCACATCGTCGAGTCTGTTGAGACCGCGAATCTACCGCTTGAAATCGCGCTCCTCCCGCTGGTGGAGAGCGCTTTCGATCCGTTCGCTTATTCTCACGGACGAGCCTCAGGGCTATGGCAGTTCATACCCGGCACCGCGAGGCTCTATGATCTAAAGATCGATTGGTGGTTCGATGGGCGCCGCGACGTGGTTTACTCGACTGACGCTGCAATCCAATACCTCGCCGAGCTGAATGAGCAATTCTCTGGCAACTGGCCATTGGCGTTGGCCGCCTACAACAGCGGTATCGGTAATGTACGCAAAGCCATCCGGCGCCAGAGCCGAACATCTGATCGCGCAACATTTTGGGACCTCGATTTACCTCGGGAAACCGAAGCCTATGTGCCCAAGCTCTTGGCCATTTCGGCCTTGGTCCAAGACCCAGCGGCTTTTGACTATGAACTTCCCACAATTCCCAATGAGCCCGTCTTTACCGAGGTTGCAACCAGTCATCAAATTGATCTCGATCTAGCGGCACGTCTTGCTGGTATCAGCGTGGATGCCTTGTACCAATTCAATCCTGGCCTCAACCAATGGGCAACACATCCCGAGGGTCCTCATCGCTTAGTTCTTCCTCTCGAAGTTGCGGATCATTTCGAGGACCAACTCATTGCATTGGACGACTCGAGCCGAGTCCGTTGGGAACGATACGTGATCAAAAAAGGGGACACACTAAGCCACATTGCAACGACATTTGGTGTCTCAACGAATGTACTGATACAGCAGAACAACCTCGTCAATGATAGCATCAGAGAAGGACAGACTCTGCTGATACCAAGACCTATCGGGCGCCAGTCCTCATTATCAGCGCCCGGCCGTCTCCAGGCCAAACAGCAGCGTCTAGCCAAGGATCCTAATCGCTTGGAAATTGATTACCTCGTCCAGTCCGGCGACAGTCTTTGGAAAATCGCTAAAGAACATGGAACGAGTGTTCGCCAGATCGCGCGTTGGAATCAGATGGGCGAGAAAACGCCGCTTCAGGTGGGGCAACGCATTAAGCTCTATCCGAAAAAGAATGAGGCCACCGCAGACCTCGCCCGCTTGCCGAATCGACCAAGTACAGAACGTACAATTTTTTACTCAGTCAAACGGGGCGACTCGTTTGGTCGTATCGCCAGCCGTTTTCAGGTCAGTATCTCCGACCTCAAGACCTGGAACCCGGATCTAGCTAATGCTAAATATTTGCAACCCGGCGACCGTGTTCGCGTGCGAGTCAAGGTTCAGAACTTGGTACGCTAACTAACCGCCGCTAACGCTTCCTTCGTCTCTCAGCGTCTGCTCCGCTCCGGCGAAATCAAGACCACCTCGCTGGACACTCAACATTTGTCGCAACGCCTGCCCCTGATTGAGCTCAGAAGCTGTGGGTCCATTTTCCACATTGGTCACAGATATGACCGCTGCGCCCCCATCTGAGAGCACCACTAAACCCAGCGCCTTCTCTAGTTTTCCAGGTTTCGGCAGTGAAAAAGCCTCTCGCCTGATCTCTGCATCGAGTCCTGGCGCATATCGAGAGGCCTTCGACACCACATTCCATTCCAAACCGAATTGATCGGCGACAAATCGAGTCAGATCGCCATCTTGCAGCATAGCAAGGGCTACATTGGCCTTTTCTAGTGCAAGGGTCGAAGATCGCTCGCCTATTAGCTTGGCCTCAATTCGATCAGCCACCATTTCCTGTGCAAGCAGTTCACTTGGCAAGTGGTTTTCTACGTGTAGCACGATTGACAAGTCCGGCGAAATTTCAATCAAGGGGCTATTGTTTCGATCAACCAAAACATCAGGCGAAAACATCGCATCACGAACCCGTGCATTGCTCAGAATTCCTTGCCGATCCTCTCTGGTGACCGATGGGATCCGATCAACTGGGAGTGAGAGCTGGTCTGCAACCAAAGTGAGATCCGGCTCCTCAAATGCGAGCTCGTCTAATTCAGTCACTAACCGAACAAATTCTTCTTCAACCTGGTCATTTCGGTATTGTTTCTCCACTTCGGCCCTGACGTCCTCAAACGGCTTCACTTGGCTCGGAGTCCACTCGGATAAACGAATTAAGTGGAGCCCAAATTCGGTCTCAACGACGTCACTGATCTCGCCCACTTCGGTCAACCCAAATGCCGCTTCTTCAAAGGCGGGCACAAAGATTCCTCGCGCGGCAACGCCCAGATCACCACCTTGAGCCGCACTGCCAGGATCATCAGACCGTTCCCTCGCAACTTCGGCAAAGGATTTACCTTCATTAAGTTCGCCTCGAACGGCCTGCATCAGTGCCCGAGCCTCTTCGGCAGACCTTTCGTCTGTTGCCACCAGGATGTGCGCGATTCTTCGCGCTTCAGGTGTACTGAAGCGATCTTTCTGATCATTGTACAAGGCAAGCAATGCATCCTCGGTGACCGTGACTTCAGCTGCCATGGCCGCTCGGTCGATGGACACGTACGCGAGATCAACCGTTTCCTCGGAAAAGAATTCTGATTGATGGTCCATGTAATACTGCTCGGTCTCTTCAGGCTGGATCGCGACCTCCGACTCAAACCGTATGGGATCGAAGGTCAAGACCGCAACGTCTCGGGTCTGCCGGCTTAAGCTCGAGGCCCTCAACGCTTCTTGATCCGTGACAATGGCTGAGTTCTGAATGGTCCGAGCCAGTTGGGAAATCGTTTGATCCCGCCTCAGTTCTTCTTTGTAGGTGACGGGGTTATAGCCGACACTCGCTAGAACCAATCGATACTGGTTCTCATCAAAGACACCATCTATCTGAAAGGTCTCCGTTGCGAGTAGCGCTTCATCGAGCTTGGATTCACTGACGGTCATGTCAAGCGCGTCAACACCCTGCACCAGCAATCGTCTGGAGACGAGTGATTGCAGAACATTTGCGCGGAGCTCGTCCTCATTAATATCTTCGGGGGTTGCCCCCTGTCCTAGCAACATTCTTCTATTGCGTTCTACCGCCACCTCCATCTCGCCCACGGTGATGTCTTCACCGTTGACCGTCGCCACTTTCGCAACAGGCGCAAAAAACGTTTGTATAGAGCCAAGACCAAACAATGCAAAGGCCACAATGATGGCGTAAATAATGCCTCGCGTGCCCCAACCGTGACGCTCGCGCATTTTCATAATGGACATAACAACCCAGCCGATTGAATCAATTGAACCGCGCTAGTTTACACCAATTAACGATATCCACGAGACAGAGACTCGACTTGAAGGCCCTACCAACCCACCCACTCATCTTCTCTTGAGGATTGAGGCCCGCGTTGCGCTGACTGACGCCCAGCCGATGTTCTTGGAGACCGAGCGCAACCCGTGGCAGGGGCGATCGCTCGAGTTGACGGGACCCAAAAAAGGTTGGATTGGCCTTTATCAGCTTCGAAACAAGCAAAAAAAACGGCGCCGTAGCGCCGCTTTTTCTATTCTTGAAAAATCAAGAACTAATTTACCGCGTCCTTCAGGGCTTTTCCGGCTTTGAAAGCTGGGACTTTAGCCGCCTTAATTTGAATGGTTTCTCCGGTCTTAGGGTTTCGTCCGGATCG
>Ga0181568_10004709_pt1 | contig 12111 bp, 10 predicted proteins | sample 101ome_20_FD_133758 | JGI IMG/M metagenome (GOLD analysis project Ga0181568, IMG submission 133758) | Coastal salt marsh microbial communities from the Groves Creek Marsh, Skidaway Island, Georgia - 101404AT metaG (megahit assembly) | ecosystem: Environmental > Aquatic > Marine > Intertidal...
CGGAGGTGGACCAAAGTCATCCATGCCACCGCCAGTGCTGCCGCCACCTGACGCTGCCGGTCCCGGTGCACCGCCGCCAAAGCCGCCGCCTCCACCGCCGCCCATATCGCCACGACCGCCCATCATCTGCATCTCGTTGGCAACGATTTCGGTCGTGTAGTGCTTCTGACCATCGCGTTCCCATTCACGGGTGCGCAGCTCACCTTCAAGATAGATCTGCGAGCCCTTTTTCAGGTACTCGCCTGCGATTTCAGCGAGCCGGTTAAAGAAAACAACGCGATGCCATTCTGTCCGCTCTTTGTTTTCACCGGAATCTCTGTCGCGCCACTGCTTACTCGTTGCCACAGAAACGTTGGTTACCGCACCGCCGCTTGGCATATATCGTGTCTCCGGGTCCCTGCCCAGGTTGCCAACCAGGATCACCTTGTTTATTCCGCGAGGCATTCTCTTCTCCTTTAAGCGCCGCCAGCTCCTGCCGCCGGTGCTATCACCTTGTTTAACTCATTCTCATTTAGTATCGACTCATCGACCTTCAGATAGGCCACCTGGTCTTGCGCGATGATGACTGCATCAGTCACCCCGTGAACGGATAATAACCTCTCCAACAGGTCGGTGTCAGAACTCTGTAAAGAGTCATCAATGGTAACCGTACGCGATGCGATCTGGCCCATATCGGGAAAGCCCAGACACATCAGCAACCAGCCAATGCAGATGAAGAGATTGACCAGTAAATGATCCTCCAAATCGCCGTGCATCAGTATCCAGCCGCTGACAACTCCGCCGGCAAATATACCCATGAACTGGCAAGTTGAGTAAACGCCCATGGCCGTGCCACGCATACCCGCAACCGACATTTTGCTGAGTTGAGCCGGCAGCAGCACCTCAAGCAGGTTAAATGCCATAAAAAACAACACGGCGCCGAGCAGCAGCCACCAGTAGCCATGCAGCGATACCAGCACACCAAAAGCCAGGACACTGAGCCCAACCGTCCCCGCCAGCACGCCCCGATTGTCTTTCAACCTGTCTGACAAGCGCATCAGCGGCAGCATGGCAACAAAAGAAACCAGCAGCAGCACCAGGTAATACAGCGCATGTTCGTCGGTCTCTATCCGGCCGCTGGCTTCGAACAACAGGGGCAGGACAGAAAAGGCACTGACCAGCAGGTAATGCAGCAAAAAGATACTCACATTAACCCGCCAGAGGTTCAGGTCTTTCAGCACCGTCCCAAGGCCCCCTGTCTGCAGCGTGGCATCGAGATTCGTTGCCCGAATCGTCGGCGTGGGTATACGGAACAGCAGCAGAGCCAGGCCCAACAGGCCGAGCATACCCGTCAGATTAAAAATACCCGCCAACCCCCAGGCATTCGCGACAAATGGTCCCAGCACCAGCGAAAGGCCAAAAGAGCCACCAATCGCAGCCCCGATAATGGCCATGGACTTGCCACGCTGATCGACCCGGGTCAGGTCGGACATGAGCGCCAGCAATGTACTGGCGATAGCACCACAGCCCTGCATGAAACGACCGACAATCAGACCATAGATGTCAGTCGAGAAGCCCGCGACGAAGCTGCCCGCAACAAACAAAAGGAGGCCCGCCGCGATAACCTTCTTCCGCCCCAGCCGATCTGACAGCAGCCCGAACGGAATCTGCAGCAAGGCCTGCGATAAGCCATAGATACCAATGGCTATCCCGATCAGAAACGGCGTTGCCTGAGCCACATCCTGCCCCAGCAGCGGCAAAACGGGCAGCACCATGAACAGGCCCAGCATGCGGATCAGGTAAAGCAATCCGATGGACGTCGCCGCGGCAATTTCCTGCTGATTCATATCGATTGATCCGGGTTAGGCGCGAATCACGCCGCCCTGAAAACTTGAGTACGGATAGACTGGCTGTGTAAGCAAAGACGTACGCTGCAGCCGGAGCAGATCATACCAGAATCAGTCCCGGCTGGCGCGCTAAGACGAGATAAACAGCCTGCAGGCAGGGGGCTATGGCAATCGGGCAGCCAGCAGGCTATTAACCCAACCAATGCGAGAGATCTCTGCCAATCAGTGCTGACGTCTTCTCGATGTCGTCGCGGTAACCGGCCAGCAATTGCGACCGCGTTGCCGCTGACAACGGCTCATAGTCGGTTTTCGTGAGGTTAACCGCTGCGTACAACCGATGCAGCAGCTCGATATTGTAGAGACTGTTATAGAGTTCTGGGGATACGCGTTCGATAGACCGCAGCATAGTATGCAGGCCGTTCCGGAGGAACTTCAGACGGGTCTTGCGACTGGGATTCACCCGTTCGTTCACTGTCTCCGGTATATGATCGGCTTCGATTCTGAGAAACTCGCAGAGCCGTCGGTAACAGGTTTCCGGCGATTCTCGGATATCGTCCATCAGAATGACGTGGATCTGATCGGTGGGAAACAGCTGGTAAAAGCGCTGCAGCCGCAGGGAATAGCGGCCTTCATCAACAATTGAAGCCATATCAGCATTAGCGGCTAAAGCATCCTCGAAGCGGTCGGGCAGATCGCCATGATAGACATTGGTTTTGGCCCACTGGAATCGTGAATAGACATAGTCCACGGGGTGACGCAGGTTGACGATGAGCTTGACCTCAGGCAGGTGACGATGAATCAGCCCGGCACTGTGGGCGTTAACCAGATACTGAGGTGAAATTTCACCGCGCAGCTTGCCAGGCGCAGCGTCCGGGAACTGTGCCAGGTACCAGCCCATCCCCTTGTCGTAGTTACACCAGTGATCTCCCTGGTTGAAGAACTTGACCTCTTTCTTAGTCTTGTCGGAGGACAGCAATATCGAAGGATGCGAGGCCAGGCAGCTTTCAACCCAGGTGGTGCCGGACTTGCCTGGTCCTACCCCGATAAAATCAATCTGGTTGCTGGTGTTACCTGCTGTCATGGCAAAGTCTCGTGTGCTTGTGATTTCAGCTGTTCCGGCTGAGGCTCCGGTGCTGATAGTGCGATCATGAGCAGCACCACGACGCAGACCAGGTTGACCACCAGAATAACGCTGAGCACCTGATGCAGCGTTTCGGCGACAAAGTACACGCCCAGGACCTGCACAGCAGCCGCCCCCATCATCACGTAGCTCGCAGCCACGCGGCCGCGGGCGACCTCATAGGTCATGATCAGGTGGACGAGGGTCATCGGTGCGACCGCCAGGGCGAACGGCCCGAGCAGGTGGACCGCAGTCAAAAACTTCTCGCCGAAAAATGTCGCAATCAAAAACTGCGGGTAAAGGTAGAGCAGCGCAGCGCTCGACATTGCGATCAACAGGGTCAGCGTCAGCGAGCGGCTCAGATAGTGCCGCGTGCTGCCACCACGGCGCGTATAAGAGGCAACCATCGGAAACAGCGCGAGTGACAAAGCCGTCGGCAGGTAAAGCACGATTTTTGCGATAATCGCCGCCGAGCTGAAGATGCCAGCGTCATAGGCAGTAAACAGGCGTTTGACCAGAATGATGTCTGACTGTGAGAGCACGGCGAAGGCGAAATTGGCGAGCAGTATCGGCAGAAACCGGTAACCCGCTCCCGCCTCGACCTCGAAAGAACCGAATCCGGAGCGAAAAGCGCGCATCACAGGCACAGAGGCAATGCCAAGAACGAGCATCGATCCCAGCGCGATCCCTGCCATGACGCCCGCCAGCGCATAGCCCAGATAGACCAGCGCGACGCAGAACAACAGCTTTGAGAATCCCAGACCTGCCGGCATGAACGACAACATCCAGAAATTCTGGGTACCCTGCAGCACCCCTCGGGTCACGCTGATACCGAGGGAGAGATAGATCGCCAGTGCCAGCAGGGCAAGCGCCAGGCGTTGTTCCATCTTGAAGAAGTCGGCCAGATATCCGGACAAACCCGCCATCAAGAGACAGGCCAGCAATCCGAGGCTTAATATCCAGCGATAACTGACCAGGACGAAACTGTTGGTTGCTGCGTTCTCTCCCCGCGCCATCAGCCCTGCCACTTCCCGAGCGATATAGTTGGTGATCGCCGCAAACGGTATCCCGATAATCGTGATCAGTGCCAGCAGGGTATTGAGCTCACCGAAAGTGGTGACCGGCAGCATCCTGCCCATGATGATCTGGAACAGATAGTTCGCGCCACCACCCGCGACGGCACCAACAAATAAGATGACTGAACTCCGATACAGGTCATCCTTCGACAGGTTCAGTATTCGTCGCAGCACCGGGGTCATGGCCTTCGATGCCGATTCTGGCAGGGTGATGAGCGCAGCATGCACCGCATCATGCGCTGTCACCCCAGATGCGTCCAGTCCAACCGACGAGAAGCCAATCTGTTATTGCAACGACCAAAGCGCTCTTGAGACACTAGGCCTTTTGGCCTTTGCAAAAGGCCCCGACCCCGCAGGTGCAGCAAAGCAAGATGGATCACATCTCCATACATGGTGCGAAAACCCATAATCTGAAAGACGTCAGCCTTGATATTCCGCGCGATAAACTCGTCGTTATTACAGGCTTATCCGGCTCCGGCAAGTCATCCCTTGCCTTTGACACGCTCTACGCTGAAGGCCAGCGCCGTTATGTTGAGTCGCTGTCGGCGTACGCACGCCAGTTTCTATCTCTTATGGAGAAACCAGACGTCGAGTACATTGAAGGGCTGTCGCCCGCGATTTCGATCGAGCAGAAGTCGACCAGTCACAACCCGCGCTCGACGGTCGGCACGATCACCGAAATCTACGACTACCTGCGCCTTTTGTTTGCAAGGGTGGGCGAACCGCACTGCCCGACCCACGATATCAAGATCGAGGCGCAGAGTTTTAGTCAGATGGTGGACCAGGTGCTGGGTTTGCCGGAGGGCACCCGCGTCAACCTGCTTGCCCCGGTGATCCGTGAGCGCAAGGGGGAACACCTCCACGTCTTCAAACAACTGATGACACAGGGATTCGTTCGAGCCCGAATCGACGGCATCATCACTGATCTTGACGATGCACCCGCACTCGACAAGAACAAGAAGCATACTATCGAAGTTGTCGTGGATCGCTTTCGTATCCGCGATGATCTGAAAACCCGCCTGGCGGATTCATTTGAAACCGCGGTGCAGGTTTCCGACGGGATCGCTGCAGTTTCCTTCATGGATGAGGAAGACAAGCCAGACCTGCTGTTCTCGGCGCGTTTCGCCTGCCCGGAGTGCGGCCATTCGATTCAGGAACTGGAACCGCGCATGTTCTCGTTCAATAACCCTGCCGGTGCCTGCCAGAAATGTGACGGTCTTGGCATTCAGCAATTCTTCGACCCAGACAACGTCGTTGCCTATCCTGATCTGTCGCTGGCCGAGGGTGCGATCCAGGGCTGGGACCGGCGTAACATTTACTACTTCCAGATGCTGGCATCACTGGCGGACCACTACGAGTTTAAACTCGAGACCCCGTTCCAGGATCTGTCGGCGAAACATCAGCGGGTCATCCTCGAAGGCAGCGGCCGTGACGCAATTCAGTTTCGCTACGTCAATGACCGCGGTGATGAGTACACCCGGGCACATCCGTTCGAGGGCATTCTCAACAACATGGAGCGGCGCTATCGGGAAACTGATTCACAGATGGTGCGGGAGAGCCTTGCCAAGTTTCTCTCGACCCAGCACTGCCCTGACTGCCGGGGTGCGCGCCTGAATGCTGACGCACGTGCCGTAACGATTAACAGGAAATCGCTCTCAGACATTACCAATCAGTCAGTCAATGACGCCTATGAGTATTTCACCAGTCTGTCACTAGAGGGTCAGCGCAAAAAAATCGCTGACAAGATCCTGAAAGAAATTCAGGCACGCCTTGGATTTTTAAAAGATGTTGGACTCGACTACCTGACGCTGTCGCGCAGCGCTGACACGCTGTCCGGCGGTGAAGCCCAGCGCATTCGCCTGGCCAGCCAGATCGGTGCAGGTCTCGTTGGCGTCATGTACATCCTGGATGAACCCTCCATAGGCCTGCACCAGCGCGATAACCAGCGCCTCCTGAACACCCTGATCAGGCTACGGGACCTGGGCAACACCGTAATCATCGTCGAACATGACGAGGAAGCCATTCGCGAGGCGGACTTTATCGTCGACATCGGTCCAGGTGCCGGTGTTCATGGCGGTGAGGTCGTCGCCGCCGGTCAGCTCGATGACATCATCAGTGAGGATCGATCCGTTACGGGCCAGTTTCTCTCTGGACAACGCGGCATTGCAGTGCCGGCGACACGGCATCCGTTTGCATCGGACAAAGTGCTGACCCTAGCAAACTGCACCGGCAACAACCTGAAGAGCGTTACTCTGGACATCCCACTGGGCCTCATGACCTGCGTCACTGGCGTCTCCGGTTCCGGTAAATCAACGCTGATCAACCAGACACTGTACCCGCTGGCCGCGAGGGAACTGAACGGTGCAACCAATCCCACGACTGCGCCTCACGACAGCGTCACCGGGCTGGACCAGCTCGACAAGGTGGTCGATATCGACCAGAGCCCAATCGGCAGAACACCGAGATCCAACCCCGCTACCTATACAAACATCTTTACACCGATTCGCGAGCTTTTTGCTGCGACCCAGGAAGCACGCTCCCGCGGTTACAAGCCAGGCCGATTCAGTTTCAACGTTAAGGGCGGACGCTGTGAGGCCTGCCAGGGAGACGGCCTGATCAAGGTGGAAATGCACTTTCTGCCAGATGTTTACGTTACCTGCGATGAGTGCCGGGGCAAACGCTACAACCGCGAGACCCTGGAGATCCTCTACAAGGGCAAGACTATTCATGAGGTCCTCGATATGACCGTCGAGGATGCGCACACGTTTCTCGGCGCAGTCCCGGTCATCGAGCGACGTCTGCAGACGCTGCTCGACGTCGGACTTGGCTATATCAAACTCGGCCAGAGCGCGACCACTTTGTCGGGGGGCGAGGCACAACGGGTCAAACTGGCGCGCGAGCTATCAAAGCGTGACACCGGCAAGACACTTTACATCCTTGATGAACCAACGACGGGTCTGCATTTTCACGATATACAGCAGCTGCTGGAGGTCATTCACCGGTTGCGCGACCACGGCAACACCGTCGTTGTCATCGAGCACAACCTCGATGTTATCAAAACGGCAGACTGGATCGTTGACCTCGGTCCGGAAGGAGGGTCTGGCGGCGGCGAAATCATTGCCACCGGTACGCCGGAGCAACTGGCAGAGACACCCTGCTCTTTCACCGGCCAGTTCCTGAAACAAACTTTGGATAACTGATACGCCATGGACGACATGCATAACCTGCCGCACCCCTTTGCTGACCTGATCGGCTTCGAAACCTCTAATCAGGGCGAGGGTGTGTGCATTAATGAACTGACGATCGAGGAGAAGCACTTTAATCCCCATGGGATAGTTCATGGTGCTGCCATTTATGCCCTCGCAGATACCGGTATGGGCGGCGCCCTCTCGTCGCTGCTTGATGAGGGCCAGATCTGCACCACCATAGAGATCAAAATCAACTACCTGAGGCCAGCCACCCGCGGTCATCTCACCTGCGAGACTCGGGTCATCAACAAAGGTTCTCGCACCGCGGTGCTGGAAAGCAGCGTTGTCGGAGAAGACGGTAAACTCATCGCGCGGGCCATGGGCACCTTCATGATCTTGTAAGAGGATTTGATTCACCATGCAGCTGACACAGGAACAACTCAGCCGGTTCAAGTCAGAGGGATATCTGCAGATCCCAGGATTACTTGACGCAGACCTTTGTCGCCAGGCACAGGACCTGCTGTGGCACTCGCTGCCTGCAGGATCAGATATTCAACGCGAGGACCCCGCTACCCACATCGGGCCTTTCACTGACAAGGACTTCCAGGATGACCCGCTCAACTCGAGGGTAGGATTCCGCTGGCAGCTGCGCCGCAACAGCGCCGATGCTGATCTGATCGAGCTGACTTACAGCGACGCCATCATGGCAATTGCGGAACAGCTGCTCGGTGAGGGCCGCGTCAGCACACCCGTCATCGGTGGCAACGTTATGGGCAGCATGGGCAAGGCATGGCCGGGAGGACCGGTTGATCCCGCCTTAAATTCTGAGGGCATCCGCGGCATCTATGGGACGCTGCCCTATGGTGACGCGGCCTCGGCACCGGCCACTGGCGCCCACACCGATGGCCACCCCTTCATGCTCAGCGTTGTCGGTCTTATTGATGACTGCCCGCCAAACGGCGGTGCTTTCACGGTGTGGCCTGGATCCCACAAACGGCTGTACCCGATCTTCCCGCTGCAGTACGACCAGGCTCGAATACCGTTCTATGAACACATGCCCAGCCTGAAAGGGATTGTCCATCCACCGGCGTACCACGAGGAACTGGCAAGGATACTGGCCGATACAGAGCCGGTTGACTGCTGGGGCAAGGCCGGTGATGTCGTGTTCTGGCATCACCGACTCGTTCATGCCGCCTCAGAAAACCACAGCGACGTGATCCGCCAGGCCGTGCTGGCTGACCTGAATCGCGTCGATCTCGACCAGCTGCGGCTCGACCCGCCCCAGGCAAACATGTGGCGCGACTGGTCTGAAGCATTGAACGTCGCGCCCGACCCAGTTTAGCAATATCGCTCCGGACCGACCCACTGCGCAGCACTGTAGCGATCACCATGGGCCCACCCCACCGGCAGTAATGTCTCGATCCGTGTGAGCTGGGCGTCAGAAAGTTCGAGGTTCCAGCCCGCGGTGAGCTGGTCGAAGTGGGCCGTCGATCGAGTACCGGGTATCGCGATGACATGCTCGCCCTGGGCCAGAACCCAGGCGATAGCCAGCGCTGCGGCAGGGATATCGAGCTCTGCAGCATAGGCCCGAAAGCCTTCGGTCGCCGTAATATTCGCGCTGTAGTTGGGTTCCTGGAACCTGGGGTTGATCGCGAGGAAACTACCGATGTCTTCCACTGCCTGCAGCGTCAGGGGAGTATCCGTGAGCAGTGACCGGCCGACCGGTGAGAACGCTACCAGCGCAGTGCCAAGCTCGGCGCAGGTCTGGATCAGGCCCAGTTCGGGGTAGCGCACACCCAGCGAGTATTCCGACTGGACCGCATCGACATGACACTCGGCCTCTGCCCGCCGCAGCGAGTAAGGCGCAATCTCAGAGAAACCAATACCCCGGGTCTTGCCCTTGTCTTTCAGGACCTTAAGGCTGCCTGCGACCTCCTCGATCGGCAGCTCAGCTTGCCGCCGATGAACATAGAACAAATCAACGCAGTCGACACCAAGCCGCTCGAGACTCTTGTCGAGCTCACTTTCGAGGTGTTCAAGCGTATTGTTAAAGCAGCGGTTGCCGTCAGCATCAAGCGCGATCGCTGCCTTGGTCGCGATATGAAAACTATCCCGAGTCCCGGGGTTGTCGCGCAGGAACTGACCGATGGCTTTCTCTGATCGCCCCATACCGTAAACATTGGAGGTGTCGATATGCGTGATGCCCTGTTCAAGCGCAGCCGACAGGATGGCATAGGAATTCTCTTCCGTGGTGGGACCGTAGAATTCGGCAAAACTCATAGCACCGACACCCAACGCCGACACCTCGGGGCCTAGCTTACCCAGCTTGCGATACTTCATTTCTGTCTCCTTTTTGTCTTCCGGATGCCTGGCAATACGCAAGGGCCCACTCAATCAAACAGATCACGGAACCAGAGGATGATCGGGAACAAGTATTGCGCTATCCAGGGTTGATCAGCCAGCTCTACCAGGATGCCGTCAGGGTCATAGAAAACAACGATACTGCTCGAAGAATCCGGCCCCGAACAACAGGGAGTGATCCCCGAAACAAACTCAACCCCGCGCGCCCGCAGGGCTGCCGTATCCGCCTGAATATCGGTTGTCGCCAGCGCCATCCGATGAATACCGATATGGTTGATCGGAATGGCGTAGGGCGGGGTGGCATCGAAGTGGGATACCCACTGGATCAACTCGAATCTCGAACCGTCAGACGGGTTCACAAGCACTGCACCTTTTATACGGATCTCTTCATTAAAACCCAGTGCACGTGCCACATCGATTGATTCAGTTTCTGGCAGAGAACGCTCGACCTCATAACCGAACATGCTGTACCAGGCGACAGAATCATCAAGATCGCTCACATTGAGGGTAATGGCGCCCAGAGAGTTAATGAAAGTCTTGCCATTACTCTCTTTTTCACCAGGCACCTCAACCAGCTTATAGAAAGTGCCATCCGGGTCCTTGAAAACAACGAATCGAGACCCATCGGCACGAGTAACCGGCGCTGCCAGGAACTCAACACCGATTTCGCGCATGTATGCATAGTCGGCATCAATGTCGTAGGTATGCATATCAGCGCTGACCATGCCGAGTCGATTCATACGAGGATACGGACTCGCCTCATTACGCGGGATAGTAAATTCAATCAGGTCGATGACACCGCCCCTGAATCCATTCACTCCAATCAACTCACCGTGCAGAAGGTAACCACCGGCTTCTCCGCCTTTAGTACCGTCATACTCTGTCGGTACAGTAACCCCAATCGCTTCCGCCATCGCCTGAGTATTGGCGTCGGGAAAACCCGTCAGGGTTTCGAAACCCAGGGCACCATAAAAAGCCCTGGCTGACTCGAAGTCCCTTACATTGGTATTGAAGTGGATGCGTGATGTTACCTGTAGTTCGACATCACCCTGCGCAGCCCTTGCGGCGACCGCTGCCGGACTGCACACAAAACACATCAAAGCGGCCGCCAGGACCGCCACCGATTGGCTCCTCGTAATGTCAGTTAACTTCACCGGCCGGCCTCCCCGTCTCCTGCTCAAGGCACCATTTTTTCTTCGTCAGAAAAAGCAGCCAGGACAGCAGCGCCAGGACAGCATGGATCACTGACCCTGCCACCTGATCACCTGCCACCATTAAGGAGACAAACAGCCCAGTGTGAAATGTCAGGAGTATTCCCAGCACCGGCGATACCAGCGCCGCGTGCTGCCGCTGCGGCCACGCCCAGAGAGACACACTCGCGATCGCGAGCGCGGCAAAACCATAGTGCATGGACCATTGATTACCCAGTCCGATGGCCCTAATTCCCTCCGGCCCTGCAATCAGACTCAAGGCTGCCATCAGCTCAAACAACAGATTCAGGACAAGCAGTATCGCAAACATCTTTTTCATTGATCCCTCCCGAAACGGAGTCATCACGACACCCGAACAACCAATGTACCCGAGATCCAGTCGTGTAAACACCGCCGCTGGCGGCCAAATATGAAAAGCTGATCCAGCAGCGGCAGAATCGTAAAGTACGGAACAATGCCAACAAACAGCAACGGAAAGAAAAGAGCTCTGATGCAGAGCAGTTTCCAGAAGGCCACGGGGACAGTCTCGAAAGTTCCGTCAGGCAGGCCCGTTAAATCCGCCGGCGCACGAACAACAGCGATACCGAGCAGCGCCTTGCCCAGAGTCTGCCCCCTGTGCCAGAGCAGATAGCCATTCAACAATAGGTAACTCGCAATCCCCAGCAGGAGCACGTGGAACACCCACCAGCGATCAACAAAGTCTTCGGCATGCTCCACCACACCCGTCAGCATCACCAGGAACAGCGTCAGCCCCGGTACCAGCATGGCATCGATCGCGGTCGCGAACAGACGACACCAACGGCTGGCAAGAGAGCAAACCGATGGTTTCGGCTCATTCATCAGCATCTTCCAACTGGAAGACCAGCAGCGCATTGCCCCCGCGCTGCGCACCGACGTAACGATAACCGGAAGTCACCAGCAGCAGATCGTCAGCCAGCATGGGGCCATGCGCATCAAAAGCCCCTCCTTCTGCTTTCTTTCCGTTGACGGCTTCGAATTCACGCCAGGCGTCAAATGACCAGAGTTGCCTGCCCGTCTCTGCTGCAAAGATTTCGAGATAACCATCCATCGTGCCCGCGACCACGATATCGTTGGCCGCGATGATCGCGCCGGACAACCCATACTCACATTCCAGATCCGGGCAACGGGAATCCCGGGCAAACTGCCAACGCTGTTGACCCGTCGCAATCTCCAGCGCATAAAGCCCGGGGGCAGGTTCGCCGGGCGAAGGAAACCCCATCACCGCTTTGTCGCTGATCGGCACATAGACCAAACCCAGTGATTCATTTACAGCAAGACCCCAGTGGATGCCGCCGATGATACCGCCTC
>Ga0181568_10004710_pt1 | contig 12109 bp, 10 predicted proteins | sample 101ome_20_FD_133758 | JGI IMG/M metagenome (GOLD analysis project Ga0181568, IMG submission 133758) | Coastal salt marsh microbial communities from the Groves Creek Marsh, Skidaway Island, Georgia - 101404AT metaG (megahit assembly) | ecosystem: Environmental > Aquatic > Marine > Intertidal...
GCCATTTCCAAGCAATTGAAACGATATGCGGGTAACTACACAGTCCATGGCCTCAGAAGTTCGTTTAGGCAGTGGGCTGCTGAGACAACTCAATATCCGGAGCACGTGCTGGAAAAAGCCATAGGGCACTCATCTGGGTCTCACTTAATCGATGCATATCAGAGGTCTGATCTGTTTGAGCAGAGGCGAGACGTTATGCACGATTGGGCAAATTATTGTTTGGGTGAATAAGGGTTAGCCTCTCGCTTGCTCGCCAACTAACTAACTCGAGGAAATTGGCATTGTCATCAATTTGATCGCTTGGGTTGGTATTGGTGCTTATTTAGCTAGGGGATCGAGCTGCGCCGGTGTTTTGCATCGTGATCCTTGTTTACGGGGCTCACGCAGGTACGGAGTTGCGCATCAAAGGTAGTCTGAATACATGGTTGAAGTCGTCAAGAAAAGCATCCTAGAGGTCGGCGCTGACGTGATTGTGCTATCAGCTCATCCTACGCTAATGGCTGGCGGGGGTATCTCTGGTGTTATCCATCGAGCGGCAGGTCCGAGCCTCGAACCAGAGATATCTAGCCGATCAACAAAGACATCAATCACGCGCGCCGCGCTGTCTTCGTCCACATAATCATAAACTCGTTCGGGAAACAGGGTGGTCTGGTATCTATTCTCACCTTCAATGAAGCCGCTCATTGATCACCCCTCAGCTGGAAAGTTGTATTCTACTTCTCAACAAGAGTTTTCACACGGCCTGGACGCGTAGTGGCCTATCTGCATTTGGTCTGTGTGGTGCAGCGTGGCTTGCAAAGTTAACCGAGGTCATTCGACACCTTCCGTTGCGTCCCCGTGAACGGCATCAATCGCTTCAGGTAAAAAGTATCGCTGCGTCGCCATTAATCGTGGCCGGTTTGTTGTGTTGGGTGACAAAGAGTGGAGCACGCGCAAATCCATCAACCACACATCACCTGGCGCGCCCGTGAGTTCAACAACTTGGAGCTCGACATCACCGTCGCGTGCTGGCTCGTCAATATAGCGGCGGCGATCACCGCCATCTAGTTTAAACAGCCCTTTGAACCAGGGGTTAGCTTTGCGTAGTTGTTTCTTCACATCCTTTGATCTGACCTTACCTTGATCGTTTACGTAGTGATGCGAGCCCGCAGCCACCAAGGTACCGGCACCTCCAGGATCGACTTGATCGACAAAGGTGAACATCTGCACGCCTGGGCAACCGATCTTACCCACGCGCGCGATGTCCATGTGCCACACTTTGTGGGGGAGTTCCCAGCGTTCTGCATTGGGTGCCGTGAACAACACTTGTGGGCGACTTACCGTAATGAGAGAACGTCCGTCCATCAGCTGCTCAGCCGCGTTATGCAGTTCGGCAGAACAGATTGCGGCAAACTCAGGGCTTCTCTTGGTGCTGAAGTGGAGCGTTTTCAGCAGCTTTGACATCTGAACGGTCCAGTCCAAAACGCCGTTTAACCTTTCGCCGATCCACATTCCTTGCCGGCACACCTCTTCTCGCTCCAATACGTCGTGGAGAAGCTTTCTAGCAGGGTCGATGAGATCCTTCGACAGGAACCCAGGCAGGTTTATGACACCTCTGCGACGAAATTCTTCGCGTTGGGCAAGAGTGAGGGTTAGTTCGCTGTCTGCTTCACTGTTCGAATCCATCGACAGGACGTGATTGCGCAACGCTAGCCAATTGACGAACCCATACTGCAAAGCTATTGCGTGCTGTGCGTCAGCGAGCACCAGGTCAGCACTGAGAATCTCGGTATCACTACCGCTCTCCCACTTATGAAGCGCCCGAAGGAGATCGCAAGCGCTGGTATCTCCGGCATGATGTGCTTTTAGCAGCTTTTTCGCCTGGTATTTAAGGCTCGAAAGGCTAGGCCGATCAGGTAAACGTAGGGCCACGAAGACCTCCTTTCACGCGTTCGGCGCCTGCAATACGAACTGAAAGAAGGTTCGAAATAGAACGTCGAACAACTGAAAGGTGGTCTTTGGTCCTTTCCGCAGGCGAGGAGGCGCCCTTCAAACGCCAGTGAAGAACCCTACAGGTGCCCACTGTTCCAGTCAAGCGGCGAAGGTCTGCTTTTAGCTGTGGGTTAAGGATAGGAACTATAACCGCGCTACTGAATCCGGCTGTGAAGTATCGTCGTTGGAAGGTTTGGTTTTCGACCAGCGTTTATAAGGGATGTGAGGGATAGAATCGGCGGTGGAGTTTGGCGAAGGATGACGTCGTTTCGGAATAATGTCTCACATTCAATAAATGGCGGTCGAATTCGAGGATGCCCTGCTAATCGAAGCGCTGATTGAAGGTGAGCCAGAGTTTCAAAACATGGCTGACTGGCGAGCCTCTTTTGAGGCAAGAATGGGGAAGTAAACTGTGCTGAAAATTGAGGCAGGGAAGTTCGTGGCAGTAATAGACGACGAGAACTACTACGAATACAGGCGAGTTCTATAGACGCTCGGTGTGGTTTGTCGGATAGGGCATGGTTCAAAAGGCGGGAGCCAAATCGGAGATCAATATAGTCGGTCGTTCTCAGTCCTAAGCCCAATTGCTATGAGTTGTCGCACTGCATCTGCTCTCGAAATACTCAATCCCGGCAGATCTTGTTGCAGCCTCGCGTGGTAAGTATCAATTTGTTCCAGTAATTCGTCTGAGATTCGTAATGGCAGAGCTTCCATCACAGAGCTTTTTTTCGGCCTGCCAAGTTCGGTGTACCAGAACGTGAATAGTAACCAGATCGCCGCTGGCGTGATCCAGAGTAGTCTTCGTCGTGTCATATCAGTTCCAGACGTTTAGACAGTTTCTTTTGGTGACCAGGTTGTTTCGCAATTGATGTATTTTCTCAGGTTAAAGAGCATGGCTGCGATCAAATGAGCGGGGATGCTCTGGCACCTTGCAAATGCCCTTCATTCTGATGTTACCCCGACCTGGATAATCGCCGTCTTCGATGTAGCGTTTCATCACGGTTGGCCCACCAAAAGCCTTGAAACGAAGTTTGTTGTCTTCCCAGACCGTCGTTGCATGTGGCGAGCGCATGCAGAAGGTTTATGGACCGATGTCTCTTGGCTGGACATCAAAGGACGACTTGGTCGATGTATGATCATGGATAATCCCAAGTGTGGTTACGACGACACGATCACCGCACTGTTCAACGCGCTCGACATGATCAGGTAGTTCAGGGTCAATGTTTTACCGCAAGCCGCGAATGTCCTGCGCGCCGTTGGGTTTGGGTTTCGTACAGCCACGCAAGACCGGACATCAGCCTAACTCATCCCTGACCATTCGTTCGAGGTCCCTATCATAGGTATTGAGAGGATTCCGTCGTATGACCCTGTCCAGGGCCTCGGCATCCTCGCCAACCAGTATGCGCCACTCATCTCTTTTTACGGCTTCCAGAATAATGGTTGCAGCCTGATCAGAGGTCAGTCCGCCTTCCCGAAAAGCTTGCTGTTGTTGCTCAAGTTGTAACTGAAGCATCTCCCGGATCTGATCATCGCTGAGTTCTTCAACACCTGTGCGCTCTTTCGCCCAGCGATTCCTGATTGCTTTCACATCATCATCTGACAGTTGCCCTGGTTGGGTGGATCCCAGGACCCGGCCGGTGTTGACTGCAATCTCGGTCCCCACATGACCTGGCATGACAACAGATGCTTTAAGGTGCGGCGCGTTGACGCGGAAATCATTGATCAGCGCCTCGGTGAATCCCTTAACAGCGAATTTGGCTGAGCTATAGGCAGTGTGCGGTGTATTTCCGCTGAGAGATGCCCAAAATCCATTAACGCTGCTGGTATTGATGATGTGCCCTTCATCCGAATTCAGCAACAGCGGCAAGAAGGTGCGAGTCATCAGATAGACGCCGCCCCAGCAGATATCAAAAGTGCGTTCCCATTCTTCCCTGGTGCTGTTGACGAAGCTTCCTCCACCAGCGATTCCGGCGTTGTTGAACAGCAGATTGGTGTGGCTGGTGTCATGCTGTTCCATGACTTCATTCTTGAATCGCGCCACGTCATCCTCGCTTGCCACATCGCAGCGATGTATTGTTACCTTCACTCCCTGTGGAGCCTCATCGGTGGCTATGGCCAGCGTTTCATTGAGGTTTTCGTCAATGATGTCACAGGTAGCAACATGGCAACCTTCCTCGACAAGCTGCCGTACCAGTGACCGTCCCATTCCTGTGCCTCCGCCGGTTACTACAGCTATTTTTCCACTGAACTCTTTCATGGTGAGTGTCCTTGTTCGCTAATGATGTATTTGAACCATGGTTGCCACGGATTAACAACGCTCCTGCGTTGAATCGAGCCACAGGGGTATATAGTGTTGGACTCTCGACCAGGGGAAAAGACAGGAGAAATTCATGATCGCAGGTATCCACCACACGGCACTTTCTATCAAGGACATGGACAAGTCACTCGCTTTCTACCGGGACTTGCTCGGCCTGGAGGTAATGTTTGACAGTGGTTGGGATAAAGGGCTGGCGGTGGCGGACAAGATTCTTCGTGTCAGGGGCAGCGCGGCCCGCCAGGTGATGTTGAAGGCAGGTAATGCCTACCTGGAATTGTTCGAGTTCCGTCATCCTGACCCCGCGCCCATGGCCTCGGACAGGCCGGTTATCGACAGGGGCATCACCCATATCGCGTTTGATGTCAAAGATGTCGACAGCGAGTATGAGAGGCTCAAGCAGGCGGGGGTCGAGTTCCACTGTGAACCCGTTAACCTGGGTGATGAAACCAGGACAACCTATGGTCGCGATCCAGACGGCAATGTGATTGAGTTGCAACAACTTTCCAGCAGTGAAGCTTTCGTGGCGCTGGAGCATTGTCCTCGCATCGCAGCTGATTGAGGTGGGTGGGACGAACCGATGAATGAACAACCCTCTCCATAGCGTCAGGCATTTACGGTCTTCAGCTTCCATGTGAGCCACCGGAGATGACTGCGGATGGACCAGCCAATATGGTGGAGTAACTGAACAACGAGGAGTAAACGTGTGGCCAGACTGTTCCCAAGTCATTCGAATAAACCACTGAGACGTTGTACAGACAAGTACGGGGTATTCATCAATGTCTGAGCTTCTCGCTGAATTCGAGAAAAACAAGGCGATAATCCGCTTTGCTATTCGCAAATATGTCGGCGCAAGCGCTGATATCGAAGATCTGCTGCATGAGACGTTTTTGAGAGCCTTCGCTGCACAAATGCATACAGACCTGAGACATCCAAGGTCTTTCCTTCTCAAGGTGGCGCGGAACCTCGCTATCAGCGAGGCTAAGAAAAAATCGAACTTTTCGTCCATTTCAATTGCGGATTTTGAAGGGTCGGAAGTCTTGTCTTGTGGCGGATCTGAATCACCCGAGCAGAGGCTGTCTGACAAACGAAAACTTGCTGTACTCGTTGATGCAATTGCCAGCTTGCCACCGGAGCTGCGGGAAACGTTTATCATGCGAAAGGTAGAGGAACTGTCATTTCGCCAGATAGCAACTCGCCTTAACGTTTCAGTGAGTACCGTGGAAAAACGGGCGGCAAGAGCGCTTCAAAAGCTGGACAGTCTGCTACGAACGAGAGGCTATGAGCCTAATGAGTATGGTGGTGCTGTTATCAGGGTCGTAGAGCACCACAAACATCAGAAAGCGAGAGAGTACCCTGGAAAGAAAGTGACCTAGCAGAATATTTCACATGGCAGACAATGACCGAATAGTTTCGATGCCGGACCACAAGGCCGTAGATGATACAGCCGCAATCTGGGTGATGCGGTTGGATGAAGGTGACCTCAGTACTGACCAGCAGACACAGTTGAATCAGTGGCTGGCGGAATCAGAGCGCCATGTTGCCGCATTTAATCGACTGGCTGAGCTCTGGAGCGTACTTGATGCAGCTGTCGTTTTGAAAGATTACAGGGCCGCAAACGAGCGAGCAGTTGCCAGCAGCACATCTCGCTCTTCCATCTGGTGGAAAACAGTAGCTGCATCAATCCTGGCAGCGGCAGCACTTGTCTTGCTTGACACCAGCGAGATGCAGCACGGCCCTGAAGTGGTACAGGCAGAACGTCAGGCTGCAACAATTTATTCAACTTATACAACGGCAGTTGGCGAACAGAAAGTTATCACATTGGACGACGGTTCCCTTGTCACACTCAACATCAACAGCCACCTCGAAGTCGTTTACTCTGACCGCTTCAGAAACCTCATACTTCAGAAAGGTGAAGCCCACTTCCAGGTCGCAAAGAACAAAGACAGGCCATTCTCGGTCAGGACACCTCACGGGCAGGTAACAGCGATTGGCACAACCTTTGCCGTGCGTGTTCTGCAGCATGCGATTGACGTTATCGTATCGGAGGGCCTGGTTTCGCTGGAATACCCGGAACACGAACAAACTACTGACAACAGCACTGAACTGAGCCCTCCGGTAATGGTGGCCACAGGGCAGTCGATTGTATTTGACGGAAGTATCAATATCGTCGAAAACGTTCCAGTCGACGTTATCGACAGCAAGCTGTATTGGCACAGGGGGATGCTGAACTTCACCGGGCAACCCCTCGAAGAGGTTTTGCAGGACATCAGCCGCTACACGAACCTTGAAATCAAAATTGAAGATCGTCAGCTCGCAGAACTGCCCGTCTCGGGCAGACTGAGAATCGGGGAAATCGACAGCATGCTTGAAGCACTGAAGATGATGACGAATGCAGAGGTTCAACGGGTCACACCGACAAAGGTGGTGCTGTCACATTCCGGGTAGTTCGCCATTCGACATCAACATCCAGATCGACGCAATGACTGCACCGAGGCAACCATGAAAAATGGTCAGAAAAAAAGTTACGGGTTTCTGTCTTTGACGAGTCTTATCTCTTTAAGACCACTGAATAATTCTCAAGAAAGACAATATTCTGGGTGGGGGAAATTCTGGCGTCGGATTTTTTTTCTGGTGCTGGTTACGACAACATCCCAGCAACCGGTCCTCGGAGAGGTGAGTAAGCGGTACTTCGATCTTCAGATCGATAGCAGCGAGCTGTCCGTGGCACTGGATCAATTGGCCCGGGTAACCGGGATGCAACTGATCTATTCCGAGGAGGATATACGTTCAGCGACGAGCAACAAGGTCACTGGCAGCTTTACGGTTGATGAAGCGCTTCGGGTGCTGCTTGCAGGCACCGAACTTTCAGGAGGTCTGACGAAAAGCGGGGTGATTGTCATCTCGTCAACAAGACCTGAGGAAAGAGACATGAAGATCAACAAGAGCACGACCCTTCTTGGCAGCCTGTTTGCATTATTCCTTGGCGCGGATGGTGCCTTAGGACAATCGGATCCACAGTATTCTGCGAACGGGCAACAGGTGATTGAGGAAATAGTGGTTACGGCGCGCCGGCGCGACGAGAACGTGCAGCACGTGCCGTTGGCGGTGACCGCATTTACCGCCGAAGCCCTGGAAACCAAGGGCGTCGATTCGGTGAAGGATTTGATGTTCGTGTCACCGTCGCTCACCGCCTTGCCGTCCTTCAGCCAGCTTTCCGGCGGCTTCGCGTTGCGCGGTCAGTTTCGAGGAGTCACCACCTATTTCAACGAGGTGCCCATCGGCAGTTCCGGCGAAGCGGGCACCGCCCAACCTTTCTTCGATGTGGCCTCGGTGCAGGTGCTGAACGGGCCCCAGGGCACTCTGTTTGGCCGCGCCAACACGGCGGGGGCGATACTTGTGTCCTCGAATCGGGTGAACCTCAACGAGTTCGAGGCCAACTTCAGCGCTACCATGGGCGATTACTCGCGCGTGGACTTCGGGGGAATGGTCAACCTGCCGATAATCGACAACCAACTCGGCGTGCGGCTGGCCGTGAACCGCGAACGACGTGACGGCTTTGTCGGGGTAGTCAACTCATCCGAAGAACTGCACGAGAACAATAGTGACTCGGCGCGTTTGAGCGTGGACTGGGTGGCCGGCGACTCAGGATTTGCTAACTTCACGACCTTGAGCTACTACAAAGTGGACCAGGCGCCGCGGCCCAACGTGCTCACTGGTTACAACCCTGCCTTTGGCATCTTCAACCTGCCGCCGTCCACCGACACTTTTCTGGGAGGCATCATCGGCCCCATTGTGTTCGGCGGGCCTTGCAACGTGGCAGTCTCCACTGGACTCAGTCCCGACATGAACACCTGCGTTGACGGACGACTGCGGACCGCGGCTTCGATAGCGCCACGGCTCCAGGCGGAACTGGAACGGATTCAGCGCGACGGTGTACGCGAGGTACTAGACATCCCGGGTATGGTCTGGCGGGAACGAATGGAGCAGCTCTTCCTGGTCAACAACATGGAATATGACTTCGGTGACCTGGGGCCGACCACGCTTGTCGCAAACTACATTTTCGGCTACAAGCGCACCCGCGGCCAGGGAGCGTTCGCCAACGACGGCGCCGGTGGTATCGTGATGCAAAACTACTTCTTTGGCTCTGCGGGCGCGTGGATGTCGACCAACACGGTGGACGGCGTGGCGGTGCCCGGCATGGGACCCTGGGCGAAAAACTACTCTCATGAGTTGCGGCTTTCCGGCACCTTCGGCGACGACCTGGTGCGCTGGACAGTAGGCGGCTATCTGGAGCGCTCGCCCGTTGCCAAGTCCACCCGAGGCTCGGCCAATTACTTCCGCCTCTTTGACGGCATCCTGGCCCCCGATCTGGGTTTCACCCCAGTTAATGTGATGAGGGTCGGTGGCAGTGGCGCCAGGCAGGAAGCCTTCTTTGCGGAAGCAACCATCAATCTGAGTTCGCTGGTGCCTGCGATCCAGGGACTGCATCTGACTCTGGGTGGCCGGCGCTCCGATGACGAAAACGAGGTCGAGGGCCGGGCCGAGGTCTCCACCTATCCAAGCGGTTTTGTGGTGCCCGGCGCTGCCTCTGTAACCCGCACGGAAAGTGACGGTGACAACACCAACATCACCCTGGATGCCCAACTCACCGACGGCCTGCTGGTGTATCTGGCCTCTCGCGAGGGGTACCGCCCGGGTGGTTTCAATGACGTCCAGGGCGCTGATGGGTTGCCCCTGTACAGCCCCATCTACGGTCCAGAGCTTGTGGAGGACATCGAATTAGGCGCAAAGTACAACTATAGCCTCGGAAAGGCCAGCGGCTACATGAACGTCGCCTTTTACCGGTCGGATTATACTGACATTCACCGGTCACTGACGGCGACTCCGGAAAGTGGGGGCTTGGCGGTTTATACTGCTAATGTAGCGGCCGCCGAAATTGATGGTGTGGAGGTGCTGGCCGCCCTTAGTCTGGGTAATTGGGACTTCGATGCGTCGTTTAGCTACACGGATGCGGCGTACACGGATTATAAGAGCTCAGACCCGTTTAACCTGATCCTGTCTGGTGATCCACGCTGTCTGCCGGAATCCCCGGCAGCGTTGTGTCTGATCGACCTGGACGGTGATCCGTTTCTTGCCACACCGAAAAAACAGGCGTCGCTGACGGCTCGCTATCAACTGCCCCTGGCGGACTCCCTCGGTGACCTCAGCCTGGCGGTCACCGCCAGCTACCGGAGCAAGATGTACATCGGCCAGTCGCCGCTGCGACAGAAGCAAGAGTTTCCGGACGATGAATCGAGATTCACTATAGATTCCTCCATGGTGGTTAATCTGCGCGTTGAGTGGTTGAACGTGATTGGTACGAATGTGGATGCTGCGTTCTTCATCGACAACGTCAACGACGAAACCTATGCTGTGGACGGGCTGTTTCTTCATCACCTGCTGGGATTCTCATCCAAGGCTTACGGTGATCCACGGACGTACGGCTTGAGCCTGAGCATGTCGTTCTGATGACCGGCGGCGGGTCGCCATTGGAGAAATAGTCAGTAGGTAACCGAGGAGCACTCATGCTGCGCCTGACAATTAGAAACACAACCATCGCGATGGTCGCAATGCTGGTCTGTTATTCATCGCCAAATGCTGATGCAGGAGAATCGTTCATGGTTACGCAGAAGACCTCGGCAAACGCGGCAGAAGATCCTGTCACAATTGAAACGCGGTTAGGCAACATTACCGGTCTCCAGGACAATGGCGTTGTGCATTTCCGGGGTGTTCGTTACGCTGAGCCACCAACCGGTGATCGACGTTTCCTGCCTCCGGTTGCTGCCGTGCCCTGGACTGGCGTTTACGACGCGACATCTTTCGCTCCCCGCTGCGTGCAATCGCCCAGTGCTCTGGGTGTCGTGGGTAATGAAAGCGGAGGGATGAACGAGGATTGCCTGTTTCTGAACATCGTGACCCCCTCCTCAGCGACGAATGCGGCGGATGAGAGGCGCAGGCCCGTTCTCTTCTGGATTCACGGTGGTGCATACGTTGAGGGCTCGGCCAACGACTACGATGGCTCGGTTCTGGCAGCGCAGGGCGACGTGGTGGTGGTAACCATTAACTACCGGCTGGGGCTGCTCGGCTTTGTGAATTTGTCGTCCCTGGGTGATGAATTCGCCGGATCTGCCGGAAATGGATTCCGCGATCAGATCCTTGCGCTCACGTGGGTGCGCGATAACATCTCGGACTTCGGTGGCGATCCCGACAATGTGACGATTTTCGGCGAGTCGGCGGGAGGGGGTTCTGTTCATGCGCTGCTTGCGGCCCCGTCGGCGGACGGGCTATATCACAAAGCCATTGCTCATAGTCCCCCTCCAGTCAACCTTCCGGTAGATGACCATGTCACTGCGCTTTCCGCGCACCTCGGCCTCGCGGGCAAAGAACTGGTGTCGAAACTGCGAAGGATGTCGAGCGACGAAATGCTGCGGCTTCAGGCAATCGTTTACCCCAATGGCGGCCGAATCGATGGAACGGTCGTCACCCGCAACACTAACGAAGCAGTTATTGATCGCGGAACCTCCGGGGTGCCGTTGATCGCCGGAACGAATCGCGACGAAGGCACCCTGTTCACGATGGCCATACCTCCAGAGCAATGGGATTCGCTGGCGCAGGGGACAGCGATGCAAGTGACATCAGGAGCTGATTCCGCAGCCTATCTGGCTGCTCTGAAGTCGGCTTATCCAGAAGATACAGAAAAGGAGCATCACCAGCGAATCTGGACCGACATGTTCCGAATCTCGGCGATTGGCAGCACACAACGATCGACGGCGGTGGGTCCCGGCGGGTGGCTCTATCGTTTCGATCTGTCGTCTACGGTGGCCATGCGTGGGCATCAGCTGGGAGCAACCCACTCAGTTGACATCGGGTTCACGTTCAACCTGTTCCCAGGCACCGGGTTCCCTCTCGATCTGTACGACGGCAACGACCCCGTAGTCAGAGCGCTTGCGGAGCAATGGTCGAACACGATCATTGAGTTTGCAAAGACAGGGGACCCTAATGGCGCTGGCTTGCCGCATTGGCCCCGCTATAGCGCCGAAGATCGGCAGACCTTGATTCTCGATGCCGAATCACGCGTTGAATCGGATCCAGATCGAACGCAGCGCAAGCTGTGGGAGTCAGTAAGCGTTGCTCCGTGAAAATGTGAAGGATGTGGTTGATGTCGGACTGGGAGCAGAGTGCCATTCCTGAGTTCCTGGAATCGATCAAACAACTCAGGGTCAGCTCGCTTGAGACACCAAGATGGGAATGATGACGAGAAGAGCGTCGACTGCAGGACCATTCAACGCGGCAATGACTGGCACTTCGAGACGTCGAAGCGCAATGAATGCCTCTACTTCATTGCGCATATTGAGCCTGCGCCCCTCCGGGTCAGGTTTGTCGTCAACCGGGGGTGGTGCATCGGGGTTAGCTCCACCGGCCATATCTATCCCGGCACAAAATTCGCGACCGGCTCCGGTAATGACAACACAGCGCACTGTCCTGTCGTTTCGCGCAGCTCATCCGATTCTCGGTGCTCACGGCTGGCGCCTCGGAAATTAGCCGGTGGATTATCAGTTGCTGATGGTATTTTCCGCGTGGCGTTCCGCAAGTTGACTCTCCGGTTGTTCAGGCGGAGAGGTGCGGTTTGAAGCAGGGTCGAGCCCTTTGCCCTCACTAGCCTTTGGAAACTATTTATCTCCTCGAGAGTACGAGAAGGCTTTCCCCACGAGTCTGTCGAGTATCGAGGCTTTGTCGCGCAGAATCACCGTGCCATTGACCACGATGGCCGCTTTGACTTTA
>Ga0181568_10004713_pt1 | contig 12102 bp, 8 predicted proteins | sample 101ome_20_FD_133758 | JGI IMG/M metagenome (GOLD analysis project Ga0181568, IMG submission 133758) | Coastal salt marsh microbial communities from the Groves Creek Marsh, Skidaway Island, Georgia - 101404AT metaG (megahit assembly) | ecosystem: Environmental > Aquatic > Marine > Intertidal zone...
AAAGCGCCGTCGCGAGGCGTCGGCGCCCGCGCGGCGGTGGTGTCCGCGGTTCCGGAGGACGCGACGCGGTGTATCGGTCGCGATGCGGGCGCGCGCGGCGGTGGTGTCCGCGACGGCGAGCGCGGGGGGGAGACGCGACGGCGGACGCGGGACGACGGCGACGACGCCGGCGGCGAGACGCGGCGCCGGGAGGGCGAGACCGGTGACGAGAACGCGACGGACGACGACGACGACGACGGTTCGTGCGAGTAAGGGTGGCGGATTCGCGCCGACGAGGAACGAGGCGATCGCGTTGACGGTGTTTTTAGGATGGTGCGCGTACGCCAAGGCGTCTCGCGACGAGAGGGCGCGAGAGTCGCGAGGCGAACGGGGACGGCGAGGCGCGTCATCGACGGCGTCGGCGCCGCCGGTGAGAGAGGAGGAGACGCGCGTGAAGGAGAGCGCGACGGTGGTGGCCAAGGAGAAGAAGAAATCGTCGGCAAAGGCGAAGGATGATGCGAAACAGCAGAATGGATTTAATCCCATGATGCGCGTCGAGGTGGCCGAGGTGCACGACGAGCGCATCGACGCCAAGCTGGCGGCGGAGAAGCGCATCGCGGAGGAAAGGGCGCACCTCAAGGCGGAAAGAGAGCGCATGGAAGAGGAAGCGGCCAAAGCGAAGGAAGCGGCCAAAGCTGCCGCGGAGAAGAAGGCGACGGAGGATGCGGCCAAGCCGTCCATGTCCTCGGCGCCGCCCATGTTTCGAAAACCCGTGGCTGAGCGACGGTTGACCGGGTGGCAGCCGGTGCGAAACGAAGCGGCTGAACAGCTTCGAGATGTGATCGAGGCGCGACGCGCGGAGCGACGCGAGCGAATCGCGGAGATGACTCGTTTGAAGAAGGAGGAGGCGAGAGCAGCGGAGATCGAGGCGCAGCGTCGCGCGGCGGTGAAGCGTGAACGTCGCGCCATGGAGCGAGCGGAGGCGCTCGAGCGCGAACGCGTCAAGCAGATCGAGCGCGAAGAGCGCGCGGCTATGGAACAGGCGAGAGAGCGCGAAGAGCGCGCCCTGGCCAAGGCGCGCGAGGCGGAGGCGACGGAACGCGAACGCGTTCGCGAGATGGAGCAGCGTGCGCGAGAACGGGCCGAGTTTGAACGGCGAGAGGCGGAAGCGGCGCGTGTTCGTCAACAGCGCGCGCAGGAAGAAAAGGAAAAGTTGATTCGCGAGAACGAGCGACGGGTTGTTGAAGAGGAGAAGAGAGCGCAGAAGATTGCCGCGCAGGAGGCGAAGGAGCGAGACGCCAAGGAGAAGGCGCAACGAGAGATGGCGGCGCGCGAAGCGAAGGAGCGCGAAGCGAAAAAGATGGAACAAGAACAGGCGAAAGTGCTCGCCATCAAGGCCAAGGAAGACGCTCGCCTGGCCGTCATCGCCGAGAAGGAGAACGCGAAGAAAGCGCGAGACCGCGCCGAGTTCTTCGAAGACATTGGATATCGAGTGCGCGACGCTGTAGATGACACCGTCGATGCGGTCGTCGATGGTGTGCTTGACGTGAGAGACTTCGTCGAAGACAGATACTACGACGTCACGGATAGAATTTTTGGGAACACGCCCTCCACCGGCAGCGCGAAGCAAACCGCGCCGAAGAAGAAGCAAACGCAGAAGGCGCCAGCGAAACCGAAGGCGACGCCCAAGGCCGTCGAGGCAAAACCAAAGGCGACGCCCGCGCCGGCGAAATCGAAGGCGACGCCCAAGGTCGTCGCGGCTAAGCCCGCGCCCAAAAAGGAGGCGACCAAGCCCAAGCCCGTGCCCGCGAATAAAAAGCCGGCCAAGAAACACGCGGCCAAGACGACGCAATCCGCGTCTTGGAAGATGCCCAAGCTCCCTACCGTCGCTTTCGACGCGGGTGGATACGCCACCGCCGGTTTCATCACCTCCCTTGCCGCCGCGTCTGTCTTATCCGTCGGCGTGCGCGCGTCTCGCCGCAAGCGCGCGCGCCGTCGCGCCGAACGCCAGGCTCGCATCGCCCAGGATAAGCTCAAGCAAAAGGATCGTTGGACTGCCGCCATCGACACCGACGTCGTCAGCGCCGAGGTTGCTGAACGCGCCGAGAAGATGGCTGAAGAAGCCGGCAACGCCGCACGCGCCGAAGACGCCGCCGAGGAAGGCGCGCAAACTGAAAACGACCGCGACGCTCTCCGTCGCGCCTACGACGAATTTTTACGCGCCAGTAAGGCAGATAAGAAGATGTAACGCACGCACGATGACGTCTCAGCTCGCCTCGCGCCCCTCTCCGCGCGCGACGCGTCCCGAACTTCTTTTGGGGGGGTACTCCCCATGGGTTACAAACCGTCGACGTCACTATCCAAAATATAATCCAGTGAAAGATGATCTGCGCGGTCGCCCTCGCCACACGGTGTCGCGTCGCGCGCGTCCGCGAGCTTCAGCGCACACCGCGCGAACATCGATTCTCGGTCCTCTCGCGCGCGTCTCTCGAGCGCCATGCGGTCGTTCGACGCCACCGCGCGCGAGTTTCGTCGCTACCACTCGAACTCGTTCAACGTGGCGCTGCACCTGGTGACGACGCCCACGGCGATGGCGTGCGCGCTGGCCCTCGTCGAGGGACGATTCGGAAGGGACGTCGCGCGAGGCATCGTCTGGGCGTACCTCGTCGCGACGGCGATGACGCTGGATTGTGGAAGAGGGTTGAAGGCGGCGACGTCGGCGGCGACGTGGGCGACGGCGTACGCGTCGACGCGGATGACGTCGAGCGGGATGTCTGAAGGCATGATTTGCGCGACTTTCGTCGCGGCGTACGTCGGTCAAGAGCTCGCGCACATCGCGACGGGTGAGAAGACGTACCAAGGGTCGTACATGAAATTTTCCAACTGGCCGGCGTTGCTCGTCGAGCACACGTTTTATTTGCTTCCGTTGTGCCTGGACGCGGTGATGCACATGAAGGAGAGCTTCTTGTCGTGGATCGTCGCGCACAATTACGTCGTTCGGGGCAAGTTGACGAGCGTTAAGGATCGAGCGGCGATGAAGGTGATTGAAGATTTCGTCACCGAGGAAGATCCGGATCGCAGCTGCACCGCACACTGGTGGCACACGCGTCTCGCGCCCAAGCAAAAAGATGCGTTCACGCACATCGCGCACTCCGAACCGGTCGAGGGCATGTTTGCGAAGAGATTCCGACCCGACGCGTGGGTGGTGAAGCCGGTGTACGGAATGAATGAGATTTACGTCGCGTCGTCCCATCACAACAACAACTCGGACACGGTGTTTTACATGGAACACATCGACGGTCCCTGGGCCGTGTACCCGTTCTGCTTCCTGTACCGATGCATGTTGGCGGTGAACGAAAACGTCAAGGTTTCGACCAACTTCACGCACGAGGGTACCGGCGGATGCCTGTCCAACGGCGACGTCGTCGGCTTCGATTTCCATCGCGAGATTCACGTCATCGCCGACTTGCCGGTGGAAAACCCTGATCGTCGCATCACGATGAAATTGCACTACTGCGTCTATCCCAGGTGCTTCGGAATTTTCGGCGAAGCGCTCTTGCACCTGTCGGTGATGTACAACACCGTCGCCCGACGACTCTTCTTGAACACCATCAAGCCCACGGGAATCTGGCGCTTCATGGCGTTCATGGTGCTCACTGTCACCAACGGCGCGTTCCTCGTGTCCAAGTACGCCGGGATCAACAACATCGCCAGCGTCATCGCCCTTTACGCCGTCGGTCAGTACATTCATCCGTACTTTTTCTTTGCGATCACCTCTTACACGCACTACTGCATGTATATCGCGACGTACCACGTCAGAGATCGCGTCAACTTTGGCATGTTCAAGCGCAACGTCATGTTCTGGAAAACTTTAGCCCTCACGCACTTGGGGACGACGTATCTCAAGAACTTTGAATTCGATCCCGTCTCTTTGGCGATGATCATCGGTGGATACGGTTTGAGCACCGCGGCCACGGTCGCCTTGGGCATCGATCAAACGTACTTCGGCGTGGAGCTCGGCGAAGTCGAGCCCAACTTTGTCCACGGCTTCCCGTACAACGTCGTGCCGCATCCAATGATCATCGGTAGCATGGTCGGGCTCCTCGGTTTCCACAAGATGGCCGGTTTCAGAGCCGCGCTCCCGTACGCCATTCCGGTGCACTGCACCATGTACTTCATTCACATGGTTCAAGAGCAAATCAACGACATTTACGCCACCAACTGGAAGGGAGATGGCGCCGAAGACGCGAAAACGGTCGCGCGTCGTACGCCCGTGCGCAAGTCTTCGAGCAAGTCGCCGAAGAGAACGCCTAGCAGAACGCCGAAGAAGAAGAAGTCGACTTCTTCTCACACTCCGAAGAAGACGCCCTCCGCTCGCACTCCGAAGAGAACGCCGTCGAAGAAGACGCCGGCAAGAAAGACGCCCTCCCGCTCCGCGTCCCGCCGCGCGAGCGTCGCGGCGTGAGTTCACCATTTCTAAAATCGCGCATTAAATAAACATATTACATAGCTTCGTACTGGTACTACAACACGTTCGCTTAGACGTTGATCGCGTCCAACGAATCCGCCATCGCGTGAACGCCGTTTTCGGTGGCTGGCGAGGAGGTGTGCGCCATATTATCTTCGTCATTGCCCTTTTCGCCGATTTTTTTCGCGAACTTTGCATCTGTTTCTGCTTCCCTGGATCTTCTCTCGTCCACGGCTCTTCCGCGATGGCTCTCAACCTCAAGACGCATCTGCACAAGCGCGAACGGGTAAAAGAAGAACGAGACAAACGTGTCGTCCATCAAGTTACCCATAATGCGCCACTTCGCCCGCAAATTGTATCGTACGGCGGTCGTGATGCACGAAAAAAATAAATACATCAACCAGGCGATGGTGGATGTGCCCTTCTTTAAAGGTGAGAGACACAGCAGCAAGATCCAGAGAAAGTGCACGGTGAGGTAACCGTACGAGACCAAACTCAACTGAAGCGGAGGGAACAACTCGAGCGCCGCCGTGATGAGAGTCTTGTGAGGTAGGACGGTCGCCAGGGCGAGAAGCCGCAACCTATCTTTCGTAGGCATGAGTTTCGTCTCCGTCGTGCCGCCTGGAGAAGAGTGAAAGTTTTCAAACACGTCGACCACGGATGTGCTGAAGCTTTTTCGCATCTTTTGATAATTGGCGTCGCCGATGGATTCATCCATGGCGCGGAAGAGTCCGTAACACATATAGCAGAGAGCGATCGTATACGGGAGTGCGGCACAAATACTCACGGACTGAATCGTCGATAAGCCGTTTTTACTCGCGCTGAGAAGTGCTTGCGCGGTGACCCCTTGCGTGACAGCCCACCAGACCTTTTGTAAAGCGGGCGGATTTTCCATGCCGTTGGCGGCGATCATATCGTCGACGTAAGCTCCCGCATCTGCAGACGTGACAAAGAAGGATACAATGCCCACGAGCGTCAAGATCTGTAAGAACGGCGTCAGATTTTTGTACGGCTCCAAGACGTCTAAAATCCGTTCCGTCGACGCTCGACACGAGAGCGCGTAAATGCCGACGTTATCAGCCAACTTTTTCGCGAGCTCAGAGGTTGGTACTCCACCGTCATACCCAAGCTCGCCGCAGTTCACCACGCCTTTCTTCCAGTCCGGTTTGGCGTGCAGAGCTAGCTCCGAGAAACGCTGCATGCGAATACCAAGCGAACCCAGAACCGAAAGCGCGAAGAAGCCCAAAAGCATGGGCGCGATCAAGCCGACGAGGATGACCGATCTGACGGTGCGCCCTCGCGAAATTTTAGCGGTAAACATGCCGACGAATGGAGCCCACGTGATCCACCACGCCCAATAAAAGATCGTCCAGGAATCCATGAACCAACTGGGCGAACTTTCATAGTAGGTGGTCGGATCAGCCAACGTTTGACCGAGCGCTACTTCAATGTGCTCTCGCGTGTGCGTGTCGCCCCATAAAAGACTCGGACTGTTCTGAAACTCATAGTTCAGCTGAGGCAAAGCGTCGTTGTCGAAGCCTGCGAGAATGAAGTACTGCAAATACGTCCCTAACTGCTGGGTGTACGCGTTCGCCAAGTACCAGGTATTGTCCAACATGAACAGAAGCATGATGAAGAAAATCAGAACCGTGAACGCGAACAAGGCCACCATTATCATACCGCGGCCCAGGCCACTCACGAGCGCGCCTGTCGTCAACGCCGTGATGCACCACACGATGAGCGACTCGACGCTCAACGAATTGTTAGGGATACCACCGTGCATGCGATGAAGCGTGGCGTTGATACTACTCGCCCCAAGTCCGAGGGACGTGCACAGACCGAACGTGGTACACGCGATCGATAAGCTGTCGATCAAGTCTCCGAACGTACCGTTGACGAAATCACCGACGATGGGATAAAACGCGCTGCGAATCGTCATGGGTCGTTCGAGACGATAACACACAACGGACAGCGCAAGCGCGACGACGATGTACGTCACCCAACCGTGCACGCCCCAGTGCAAAAAAGTCACGAACATCGCCATGTTTGCCCTCTGATCGTCGTTCAAGAACGGAATCTTCGCCAAATAGTTTGTACCGTCACCGAGAAGTCCCGAGTCTCCGCGATAGTAGTACATCGGCTCGCTCACGCCGTAGTAAAAGATCCCAGTGCCCAGACCGGTGGTGAACATCAAGATGAACCACACGATATCCGAGTAATCGGGATTATCGTCTTCTCTCCCCAATTTCAGATTCGCATACTTGGGTCTGAACAAGATGTAAAACACGACGAACACCCACGCGTTTTGCGTCAGCGTGTAAAACCACGTAAAATTCCTCGCGATCCACGACGTCGCCCTGGAAAACGTCTTGTGCACCTTTTCTTCGTCCGACAACACCGCCGCCGTGAATCCCCACAGTATGCTCGTCGCCAAGAGCGCGACCACCCAATTGATGCGCACCACCTACGCGTCGCCGCCGTCAATCGTCAATCGTCAATCGTCAATCACCTCGTGTCTCGCCTCTCGCCTTCGAACCGTCTCGCGTCGTCCCGCGCTCGAGATATCGTCCACGAGACGCGCGCGTCGGACGCGCTCTCGTCGCTCTCGAATCGCGATTCCGTTCGCGCGTCCCGGCGGTTGGAAAGAGAGAATTAAAGGAACGTCCCCGTTCGACCTTCCCTCGTCTCCACAGCGCCCGAGTCTCCGTCCGCGCGCGCGTCGAAGAAACAATACGAACGCGATCGCCGCATTCGTCACCGCCCACCGGGAACGATGCGCTCGAGACGACGCACCGGAAACGCGCCCACGTTGAGGCTCAACCACCGTTTTTTCTGCACGAATCGCATCGCGTTCTGTTCCTCGCGAAAGTCATCCAGACGCGGGACCTCGAGCGCGGAGCCGGCATTATTCGCACTCTTCTTCCGTCGGCGCGCACTCTCGGTGCGCTCGCGCGCGTACGTCACCGCGCGCTTGAACATGTCGGTGAATGACGCGAATCGATCGCCCGGCGGCGAATGACGACGATTCGCGCGCGTCGCGACCGCAGTCGACGCCGCGTCGCGAACTCGCGCGCGCGCGGACGACGAGGAACTCGTCGCGTCGCGCAGCGCGTGCGAATCGTCGACGATGGGCGTCGCGAAGCGCGAGGGGCGGCGCCGATGTTTCGAGCGGTGGTTGCTCTGGGTCGTCCACGTCTTCTTCGTGACGCGCGCGATCGCGCGCGCCGGGGTCGATCGCGCGTTTCGCGCGCTCGGATGGTCAAGATTTGAACCTCGTCGGGGATTGCGACACGCGTGGCGCGCGGCGAGGGCGGAGATGGCGAGACGGTGGCGAGACGGGTGGGCGGCGTACGACGGCGGCGCCAAGCCGACGCGGGCGCCGGGGACGTTGGCGGTGATCGTGGCGATGGACGAGGACGCGTGTGGATTGGAGACGTGTGCGACGCAGATAAGTAAGATCGTGGGGTGGTGTTCGAGGCGAGGGGTGGGGCGGACGAGCGTGTACGACGGGACGGGACGGATGCGGGACGGCGCCGGACGCGAGGCGTTGGAGCGGGCGTTGCGGAAGAGGAGCGAGGAGGAGGCGTTCGAGTACGTGCTGCGAGCGTGCGATGAGACGCGAGGTGGGGCGGTGCGTGAGGTGGGGCGAGGTGGACGCGCGGGCGGTGGGGGGACGGTGGAGGTGGACGCGTTGGGCGGACGAGACGCGTGCGCGGCGTTGGTGGACGCGGCGAGACGCGCAGATTTAGACGACGATTCGGGCGAGATCGAGGACGAGCGCGAGCGCGGAGGGAGAGAATTTGCGTACAGGAACAAGGTGCGAAAGCTCGAGCGATGGATGCGCGACGAGGGTACGTTTCTCCCGCCGGCGGACGTCGTCGTCGTCTTCGGACCGACGTTTCACCTCGACGGGTACCCGCCGTGGCAACTACACGCCGCCGAGCTCTTCCACGAGGAATCCTTGGAGCGATTCAGCCACGACGATTTCACGCGAATCATAGGTAAATACCTCACCACCGCGCAGCGGTTCGGTAAGTAGGAACTACAGATTTTGTTTGATTATTTGAAAACTAGTGTGTGTGTGCGCGCCCGACACCGCCCCTCTCACTTCTTCTTCGTGCCCGTCTTGGTGTCAAACTTCGGATCGAGTCGCTTAAACATCGGAGCGTGTTTCAACATGTCCGGGATCACCATCATCCGAACCTTTGACCCGCGAATGTACACGTGCTCCATCTTGCTCTCCTTGCCGTCGCGGCCGCAGTGCGTGACATCCTTCATCTGACAATTCCAATTATCCTCGCTCTCGACGAGCTGTCCGCGATATGTCTCCCCAGTCTTCAACTCCACCTGTCGTCATCGCGAAAAAAACCACGCGCACGCGTCGTCAGTCTCTTGCGCTCGCGCGTTCGCGTCGCTCGTCGCCGCCGCCCAACCCTAACCCTCCGACCACCAATCCGACGTCTCGCCCGTCCCTCTCTCGCGTCGTCGTCGTCCGCGCGCGTCGCGCGTCCGCGCGCGCGACGTCACCGCACTCGACCGCATCATCCGTTCGCGCCCGCGCCCGCGCGATCGCGCCTCTCGTCGCGCCGCGTTCCCTCGCGTTCCCTCGCGCGCGATTCCGCACGCACCGTCACCACGTGTCCCTCGCTCTCGTGCAGCAGCTTCACCGGCACGCCGACGCCTTTACCGAGTCCCGAACTCATGTCGTCACCCGTTCGTCCGTTCGCGCTCGTGCGCGGGACGCTCGCAGCGCGATGTGCGGTCGACGCTCGGGACGCGCGCGCTCGAAATCGAGCCGGTGGCGAGGGGCGACGCGTTCCGCAGAGCGCGCCGCCGCGGTCTCGCGCGCGTCCCGAGACATGGGTCGGAATAAATCCGTCAAGAAGGATCGCGGGTACATCACCGCGGCCGAGTGGGCGACCGAGGGCGGCGGCGCGAAGGCGAAGGGCGCGGATGCGCCGTTTCGGCGTTTACCATTTAACTGCTGTGCGATTTCGTTTTTACCGTTCGAGAGCGCGGTGTGCGCGCCGGACGGGACGGTGATGGACATATCGCGCGCGGTACCGTACGTGATGAAGCACAAGCGGCACCCGGTGACGGGAGAGGCGCTGGCGGTGAAGGATTTGATCAAGTTGAATTGGTACAAGAATAAAGACGGCGAGTACGAGTGTCCGGTGTTGAATAAGACGTTTACGGATTCGACGCGCATATGCTGCGTGAAGACGACCGGAAACGTGTATTGCGCGGATGCGATCGATGAACTGTGCGTCAAGGCGAAGAATTGGAAGGATTTGTTGACGGATGAACCGTTCAAAAGGAGCGACGTGGTGACGCTGCAAGACCCGCTGGATTTGCGCGCGAGGACGTTGGATGACTTTGATCACGTGAAAAAGGGAATCGAGGTGAAGAGTTTGGGTCGGGAGGGGGCTGGTGACGACGGTAGCATCAACAAGGCGCAGGTGAGCGACGACATGCGACGGGTGTTGTCGGCGCTCGGGAGCGATGAGGCAGCGAAAATCGGCGCGGGCGGCGGGAGTTCGGCACAACGCGCGGCGCAGGAGGCGTTGGATCTCGCCAAGAAGAAAGACGCCGAGGAGAATAAGAAGCGCGGGATCGAGACGAAACCCGATCCCGTCGATAACAGTCATCTGCTTCGCGGACCCGAATACGTGGCGCCCGCCGATAAGATTACGTTCAAGCCCGGTTCGCACACGTGGGACACGAACGAGAGCGGACGAATCGATTTAGACACGCGCACGGAGAAGGAAAAGGCGAAACGGCGCGCGGAGATGGCACCTTATCTCGTGCCTCTCAAGACGAAGACGAATGAAATGCGCACGACGGGACACAGCGCGATGGGTTTCACGTCGACGACGATGGAGGCGCACACGAAGAATTATCGCGCCGAGGAAATAGTGTGGTACAATCCCACCAAGAAGGGATACGTGCGCGTGCATACCAATTTTGGTGATTTGAACATAGAGTTACACTGCGATAGAGCGCCGCGAACGTGCGAAAATTTCATCACACTCGCTGAGAAGGGATACTATGACGATGTCAAGTTTCATCGAAGCATCAAGAACTTTATGCTTCAGGGCGGCGATCCCACCGGCACGGGCAAAGGTGGGCACTGCATATGGGGAGAGACGTTCAAGGATGAGATTAAGAATAATCCATTCAAACACGACGACAGAGGTGTGCTGAGCATGGCGAACCGAGGAAAGGACACGAACGGATCGCAATTTTTCATCACGTACAAGGCGACGCCGCACCTGGACGGTAAGCACACAGTCTTCGGTCGCGTCGTGGGAGGCATGGAAACCCTGTCAAAGATAGAACAAATCGAGACGGACGCCGCCGATCGCCCGCTTAAGCTGATCAAGATCAAAGCGTGCACGATTTTTACGAACCCGTACGAGGAACTTCGCGAAGAGGATGAACAGCGAGAACGCGAAGAAGCCGCCGCGAAGGCCAAGGCGGAGGATATGAGGAGCGGCAAGGGTGAGGGGAAGAGAGGATCGTGGTGGAGTAATCCCGCGGAGGCGTTGGCTCGAGACGTGTCGACGTCCGCGGCGGGTGGCAATTCTGGTGGCGTGGGGAAATTTCTCGCGTCCGCGCCGAGCGCGCCCGCGGCGAAGAAGGCGAAACCGACCGGCGGCTTCGGTAACTTTGATTCGTGGTAAACGATCGTCGCGCAGATTATAATTTGTACATTACATTCATTAATGAATGATTCATTAAGGAATCGAACGGAATCGAACGGAACGGAATCGAGCGAAAACGACCGTCAATACCCGTCGTCGCTCCACGTCACCTCGTACTCTGGAAACTCCTCCCTCAAAATGATCGCCGTTCGTTCGTTACATCCCGGACACCGCCCGAACGTCTTACTGTACCCGTACACCGATATCGTTTTCCTCTCGTCGTCGCGCGCGATGCGCCCACCGCCGACGACGAACGCGACGAGTTCTCCGCCGTCCGCCGCCCTCGACGACATCGTCTCCTCGTCGCGCAAACTCGCGAAATTATCGGCGTGCCACGTCGTCCCGCGACGCGCGCGAACGACGAGCGCGGCTTCATCGTCTCGTCCCGCGACGCGCACCTGCGCGAGGACGTACTTCCATCGTCCCGAATCGACGATGACGCGCGGGATTCGACGCAATGGAGAATCAGCGCTCGGTTCGCGCGCGTCGACGTACGAGGACGACGTGGCGGCGCGCGTGAGCTCGAACGCGGCCGCGTTGAGCGCTTCGCCCGTGACGTGACAGAATTTCGGCGCGTCGTCGACGGACATGCGCGAACGGACGGGGTGTGCGGGCGAGCTCGTCGGTTCGGTTACACGTTGCGAATGATACGCCGTACCGCCGCGCGGTTCACCACGCCATGTCGCACGCGTCTCCGCACGCGTCGCCCGACCACGCGGTGTATGAGACCGGGAACAAGGTCTCGAAACGCTCGGCGACGCGCGGCGACGCCATGAGATCGGCGACGGCGTCTCGCCAGGCGAGGTAGTGCGGCGTCTCCTTGTGTCTGGCGGCGGCGTCCGCGTCTTCGTACACCTCCACCAAGACGAAAGACGTGGGATCGTCGGCGTTTTGAAAGACATCGAAGCGTAAATTTCCAGGCTCTTGCGACGAGTGGAGGGCGTTTTCGGC
>Ga0181568_10004714_pt1 | contig 12101 bp, 9 predicted proteins | sample 101ome_20_FD_133758 | JGI IMG/M metagenome (GOLD analysis project Ga0181568, IMG submission 133758) | Coastal salt marsh microbial communities from the Groves Creek Marsh, Skidaway Island, Georgia - 101404AT metaG (megahit assembly) | ecosystem: Environmental > Aquatic > Marine > Intertidal zone...
GATGGGCATGGCGGCGGCAGTGATCATCAGCAAAATATGAGGGTGTTGATACCAACGCGATGGTAAAGATGAATCAGACATAGCATTAATTTATGCTTTTTTCCTGCCTTAGCCAAGCGGATTTACCTTATGGAAAATAATAGGGATTATCCCTCATCAGAATAATCGTCACCCTTGTCGTAGCCCTATAATATTCGGCTTATGGACGCGGTCAAAACTATCACATTCATCATATTTTCTCACCACCCCCGATCAGGCCTGTCATTGGTCGAATTGTTGGTGGCAATGGCGCTTTTAAGCCTTGTCATGGGCATGGGTTTTGTCGCCACTAGCGCGATGCAGCGAGCTATTTGGTTGAGGTTAACCTTGCCAGCCATCAGCTTGAGACCGCCAGATCATTACGGCAGGTCATCACCCAGTTTCATAATGACCGTGATTTTATTCTTAACCCTCCTCTGGTTTTTCCACTAGATGACCCAGACACTGATGTTGAGGAAGCGCGCTTTTCCCTTATTCGCATTAGGGGCAGGCAAGCAGGAATGCACCCATCAGGAACCCTAGGTGGGGCCCCCATATGCACGCTCAGCAAAATTGATCCATCGACGGCGTTAATCCCGGTGGCCTGTCAGATCAGCCCCTGAGCACGCAACAAAAACCTTTACATTCACCCTTGGGTTTCCTGTGCGCGATCGCTTTGCCTTAACCATCCATGCGCCGCGAAATTTAGCTTATTGTCAGCAGGCCGTTTCCCTTCCACCAAATTTTCAGTAAAATAAGGGTAATGCAAAGGATTGGTTAAAAATGTCGGACCAGAAATTTCATTCCCGATCACATCGTCGCCGCCCACAGACAGGTCGGGTGGTGCTGAACCGCCGTGGCCGTATTCTTAATAATGCGCCGCACCGGACCACAACTTTATCTCAAGAGGGCACAAAACCTGTTGATGAATTGACCGTAGGAATTGCCCAAAAATCTGTTCTGATCAGCGAGAATGATCCGAATTTCACTATGCTTGATCAAGGTAGTTTTATGATCTTTAAGGCTAATAAGACTGACGACAAAGCAGAGAAGACGACGCGAGATACCACGATAGAAAATAAAGCGATTAAATCAAAAATTATATCAAAAAAACAAATAGATAAAAAATCTTCGCGCGCCCAAAGGCCAGCTGAACATACCGCCCCCGAAGTGATCAAAACTGGTAATAATTCAGCGGATAGGTATCCCCATTCCGCCCCTGATGTGGTCAGTTCAACAGTCATTCCGTTACGCATTATAAACCGAAGAACATCATCAGAAGTATCAACAGATCACCCTGTGACGGCGCCTGTTCAACCTGTGGTCGAAGATATTAAAGCCATAAGCCAACCCGACCCGAGCAATGCTATTCGCCATCAAGCAGAAGCAGAAATTACCCCGGAGGCGGTCGAAGAATCGCCACAATATCCGGCGCCTAAAACCGCCCCCATCACAGATGAGGCGATTTCAAGCGACACCATTTCATCCGATTCGGAAAAGCAAACTCTTCCTGCGCTTCCCGTTAGCGCGTCAGATGATCAGATTTTGCGGAATTGGCATATCGGTGCTGAAATTGGCGCCACAATCAATGCGATTGTTGCTGATGAATTAGGTCAACAAGTCCGCCGCATCACGCGAAGTGTAATCCAAGATATGGTTCGTGATGGAACGCTTGATTTGGGCCAGAAGAAATAATTTCATCTGACCCATATCTGATTGCTGTCTTATGACCCTTAGCAATAAATCAGATTAGTTGTTTAGTGGGAAATTAAACTGTGCGCCTGAACGGATGCCGGTTGGCCAACGTGAGGTGATGGTCTTAAGACGGGTATAAAACCTTACACCTTCCATCCCATAGGTGCCATGATCCCCAAACAATGACCGCTTCCAGCCACCAAAAGAGTGATAAGCCACGGGAACAGGAATAGGCACATTAATCCCAACCATGCCAATTTCAATCTGATCCGCAAAACTGCGAGCGGCATCACCATCGCGGGTAAAGATCGCGGTTCCGTTCCCGAACTCATGCGCATTGATCATGGATACCGCCTGATTATAGTCATCCGCGCGAACCACACTTAGCACTGGACCAAAGATTTCTTCCTGATAAATGGTCATATCCGTGGTCACATGATCAAACATCGTACCACCAACAAAATACCCATTTTCGTAACCTTGGAGTGAGAAGTCGCGGCCATCAACCAGCAACTTAGCACCTTCTTCAACCCCTTTGTTGATATAGCCAAGCACTTTATCGCGATGCTGAGCTGTGACAACAGGGCCCATCTCGGCATCAGGATCATTCCAAGGCCCAATCTTAATATTTGAAACCCGTGGAGCAAGTTTTTCAACCAAACGGTCTGCGGTATCCTGACCAACAGGAACAGCAACCGAAATAGCCATACAGCGTTCGCCAGCTGAACCGAAACCTGCCCCCATCAGGGCATCCACCGCTTGGTCCATATCCGCATCAGGCATGATAACCATATGATTCTTAGCGCCGCCCAAGGCCTGAACCCTTTTGCCGTTTGCCGTACCAGTTTGGTAAACATATTCCGCAATTGGTGTTGAGCCAACAAAGCTAACCGCCTTGATAGAAGGATGATGAAGAATGGCATCAACCGCTGGTTTTCCACCATTAACAATATTAAGCACCCCTTCAGGAAGTCCGGCCTTATGCATCAATTCTAGGATCATTTGTGGTGCTGCTGGATCACGTTCTGAGGGTTTAAGAATAAAGGTATTGCCGCATGCAATCGCCATCGGAAACATCCACATCGGAACCATGGCCGGAAAGTTAAAAGGAGTTATCCCTGCAACAACACCAAGCGGTTGGCGATCTGAATAACTGTCAATGGCTGGACCAACATTACGTGTATAGTCGCCGCGCAAAAGATGCGGAATGCCGCAGGCAAACTCAACCACTTCAATGCCGCGGATGACCTCACCTCTGGCATCTTCAAGGGTCTTGCCATGCTGGGTGCTGATAGCTTCTGCCACTTTATCCAAATTGGCTTCTAGCAGTTCCTTATACTTGAACATGACTCGCGCTCTTTTTAAAGGAGGCGTATTAGCCCATTTTGGCAGGGCATCTAGCGCTGCCGCAACAGCTTGTTCTACCCCTGCTTCACCCGACAAGGTGACTTCGGCGATTTGCTCACCTGTCGCAGGATTAAAAATAGGCTGGCGACCCAGCTCACCTTCAACAGGCTTATTGTTAATGATATTTTGATAAATGGTCATGCTATGTCCCTCAGCTTTGCCGATGTCTTGGTTATCTGTTTACCTTTTCCTATTGGATAAGATCAACCCTTATCCGCGGATTTAATGATATCGGCAACATTGTTGTGAACTTAATCTGTTCCATCGCAAATGAGGATGACACATCAGACAGTTTCACCGAACTGATCAATTGTTTATAAAACGCGTCATAATGTTCAATATCTGGCACCACAACGCGCAACAAATAATCGATTTCCCCACTCATTCGATAGAACTCAACCACTTCGGGCATAGAAGCGACCGTATCAGCAAAGGTTTTCAACCAGTCTGCGTTATGCTCATTGGTACGGACCGAAACAAAAACTGAGATATTTGCGCCAATTTTTTGGGGATCAAGTAAGGCCACACGTCGCCTAATGATACCAATCTCATCAAGGCGTTGAACCCGTCGCCAACATGGCGTTACGGATAGCCCAACACGCTTAGCAATCTCAGCAATAGGCAAGCTGGCGTCTTGCTGCAAGATATTCAATATTTTTTTATCAACCGCATCCATTTAGAATAATTTTCCTCTTTTTGCGTTTCTGTCACAATTTGAAGAAATTATTTTCCTAATGCAAGGGTTTTGGCAAAAGTTTTAGCAAGGAAAGGATAAAATCCCGGCCCCTCTTTTTGGCTTTTATTCTCCGCAAGAAATCGGCGATTCCAGTTGCGCCTTAGGGTTAAGGCTTTTCTCATCTGATGCTGTTGATAAGGAGGCAAATCAGGCCATGTGTTAAGGGCATTAAGCATCTGCCGATATGACCTATCAATCTGGTGGCTAAACCCATGGCTAGCAGTAACACTCGTTTTGCTAAGATAAAGCAAATATGTTGCCTTATCCACAAGTGGCGCAGCTTTCCCATAAGCACCCAGAACCACCATAGCATGAAAAACATCCTGTGCTGGCTGATTGATAAAAAGAGGGCTGTTACTGCGCCGCATGACTGGGTGAAAAGACCCAGGCCAGCGTCCAAAATCTTGCACTCTTAACTGGCTTTGCCCTTCACCCAGAACCAGCACCTTATCCCCTTGAGCTGACCTGATTTCTGTCTTACCAAAAGCCAACCCATGTCGAGACACCAGCGGCATGAGCGCGTCCAAATAACCTTCTTGCCAAGCATCATCTGCATCAAGAAAGGCCAGATACTGGCCAGAAGCGGCAAGGATACCGCGATTTCGAGCAGGCCCCGGCCCTGTGCCCCGCCTTAAACACGGACATATTGTCACCTGAGGCCACATATTTACTGCCCAGCTATAATCCCGACCATCATCCACCGATAGCACAATTTCCAGATCATCCTGCCGCCAGCCTTGATGAACAATGCTGTTAATCGCCCGGCGCAAACTTGTTTCTGCCTGAAAACAAGGGATGATGACGCTAAGCAAAGGCGCCCGAGTTATACGAATTGGTAATAGTTTGTTAATACTTTTCACGAAACATTTATCAAAATGTCTGTCACATTTATTCTTCTTGTTAACCTTTTGTTAACATATTTATGCGATAACAATCATATTGATCCTCCCCAACTGCACCACCATTTTTGGTGGTGCTTTTTTTCGGTTCTGGCTATTGTGTCGCCATGACACAGCATTTTGACTCATCTCAACATCCTCATCATGCGCCACTAATCCTTACACCACAAGGGTGGCATGACTATCGGCTTTTGGATAGTGGACATGGACGAAAGCTTGAAGAAGTAGGCGGTTATCGTTTTATTCGCCCTGAACCACAGGCTTTCTGGGCACCACATCTGCCATCACAGGACTGGGCCGAACCGGCAGGGGTATTCGTTAGTGGGTCGCGTGATCAGGATGAAGGCGGCAAATGGGAGTTATCACCATCATTGCCTGCCGAGTGGTCTGTCAATTTTGAGGATATCCGTTTTCTTGCGATGCCGACCCCCTTTCGGCATTTTGGCTTCTTTCCCGAACAATCTCGGCATTGGCAATGGTGCGCTGATCTGATCAAAGCGCGAATTAAGGCCAGGGGCACACGCCCCCTTATGCTCAATCTGTTTGGTTATACCGGGGTAGCCAGCCTTCATGCCGCCAAAGCCGGCGCTGAGGTGACCCATGTGGATTCGTCCAAAAAGGCTATTGCCCAAGGGTTTGCGAATCGTGATCATGCTGAGATGACCGACGCACCCATTCGCTATATTACTGAGGATGCGCGCAGTTTTGTTGCGCGTGAACTGCGTCGAGGGCGGCGCTATGATGGTATTATTCTTGACCCCCCAAAATATGGGCGCGGGGCAAAAGGTGAGATTTGGCGTCTCGAAGATGATCTGGCTGATTTGCTTGCGGCCATTAAACCTTTGCTTTCGGATCAGCCTCTTTTTATGGTGCTGACATCATATGCGATCAGAGCCAGTTTTCTGTCCCTGCATCATCTCATGGCGGATACGCTTCAGGATTTGGGCGGCTTTGTTTCCTCAGGGGAATTGGCAATTGCTGAGGATCGCCCTCACGGTCGCTGCCTAGGACAAGCCATTTTCTCACGCTGGCAAGCAGAAACCACGCTCTCAGCCTAATAATGGAAAATAGACCTTATTCAGGGGGGTGCTGGTGACGCAAATGTTCATAAAGAGCAACGCCTGTGGCTACTGCAAGATTGAGCGAATCGGAACGCCCTAGCATTGGCATGCGAATCAGTTGCGTTGCCGCCGCCGCCAATGCGTCAGTGAGACCAGCCTGTTCATTTCCCATCAACAGAATTTTTGGTCCTGTCCAATTTGCTAGCCGGTAATCTGATGATGCCAAAAGAGAAGTGCCAATAATCTCACCTTGCCAGTTTTTGACCTGATCAAGAAAGGCCTCTTCTGTTGCTTCAGCTAGGCTGAGGTTAAAACACGCTCCCATTGAGGCACGCACCGCCTCAACAGAAAATCCATCCGTGCAGTCACCGATCAGAATCACCCCTACGCCGCCTACCGCATCAACGCTTCGCATAATGGTTCCAAGGTTACCTGGGTCGCGAACCCGGTCAAGCGCCACCCACAGCGCTTGTGCTTTAATGACCTCATCCATTGGCATCCATTTTTCAGCAAAACTGGCAACAACCGCTTGAGGGTTATCTTTGCGGCTAATCTTGGCTAAGACATCATGGCTGACCGCTAGGCATTCCGCGCCCATGTTTTCGGCGGCGGAAATTAATTTGGCCACGAGGTCATCATCTTGCCGCCCATCAAGAAAGACAAAATGCTGTGGCACCCAACCCAAATCTATGGCTTCCATCACAATCCTCATGCCTTCAGCAAGAAACAATCTGGATTGGCGACGATATTTGCGTTCATGCAATGCTCTTAGCGCTTTGACGGTTGGATTAGTTAAGCTGTTTATGTGCCGCATGATCTGCTTTTCCTGCTCTTTTTGATCGGATGTTTAGGCTAAAATAGCCAAAATACGGGAAAACCCCTTTGCATTGATAGGAATTGCCCTTAACCCGACAAAAAATATATATAATTCGTCTTGCTTTTTTTATCTAAATCTTGTCATTGTGACAAAGGCATAATAGCCCAAACTTAAGTATTGAGCCAATTGAATGAAGCGAACCTCTATTTCCGATTTGATTGCTTCTGCCGATGATTCGGATGTGTTTCGGATAGGCTTCTTTCTTTTACCTCGTTTTTCCATGATGGCCTTTGCTTCTGCTATTGAACCTTTGCGTTCAGCTAACCGCTTGATGGAAAAAACCATTTTTGATTGGGTGATTGCGTCTGAAAATGGACAATACACGATGGCCAGCAATGGCGTAGAGGTGGCAGCAACGACCGATTTAGATGATCTGACGAAGTGCCGAATGATTTTCGTCTGTGGCGGCATTGATATTCAGCGCCACTGCACAAAAAGTGTCATTTCTGCCTTGCGCATGATTGATCGGCATGGCGTTTCTATCGGGGCTATTTGTACAGGCACCTATGTTCTTGCCAAAGCTGGACTTCTTGAAGACCGCCGATGCACTATCCATTGGGAAAACCGCGATGGGTTAATGGAAGAGTTTCCAGACCTTGAGGTGACAGAAGAATTGTTTGAAATTGATACTGACCGAATAACCTGTTCCGGGGGCACAGCGGCACTTGATATGATGTTGCATCTGATAGCACAAGCCCACGGCAACAGCCTGGCTACTTCTGTTTCTGAACAATTTATTCATGACCGTATTCGTGACAGCCATGATCGTCAGCGCATGGAACTGCGCTCTCGGCTTGGGGTGAGTCACCCGAAACTGCTGGCTGTTGTTGCTGAGATGGAAAAAAACCTTGAAGAACCCATGCCGCAAACTGAAATTGCTAAGCGTGCTAACCTTTCAACTCGGCAGCTTGAGCGTCTGTTCCGAAAATATCTAGGCACGACACCAACACGCTATTATCTCAACCTTCGGATTGCTCGCGCCCGTCATTTGTTGCGCCAAACCAGTATGTCAATCCTATCCGTGGCCTTAGCCTGCGGATTTGTATCTGCGTCCCATTTCTCAAAATGTTACCGGGAAACTTATGGCCGCACCCCAAGGGATGAACGCGTCGTTCATTAATCCATCTGATAGACTTATTGCTGAGCGTGATGTTTGGCCGCGTCCATAATTGCTGTCACCATCGAGGCAAGCCCGTTTTTACGCGTCGGGGATAGATGTTCATCCAGACCAATCTCTGTCAAAAAGTGCGGCGGATGCGCCAAAATTTCATCTGGGGTGCGCCCTGAATAGACACGCATCATCAGTGCGATTAATCCCTGTACAATCGCGGCATCACTGCCAGCCTGATACCACATATGGCCATTGGCATAATCTGCTTTGAAATGCACCACCGACTGGCAACCGCGCAGGCGGTTTTCTTCTATCATCATTGCGGCATCTAACGGCGGCAATTTTCGCCCCATACCAATTAAATGCTGATAACGGTCATCCCAGTCGTCCAGAAACTGAAACTCATCCACAATCTCTCTGGCTTCTTCGCTCAGACCTGCCATCTTCTCAATCCTATCAGGTGGTATGTTCTCTGGTATATTATGATTTTGTTTTACGCGACGTTCTGGCGTTTGCCAAGAATCGTCAACAAATTTGCCGCAATGTTTTCGATACTAGACCCCGGAGGAAAGATCGCATCAATCCCGCCTTGTTGTAATTCCTCTAAATCCCCAGGAGGGATCACACCACCAATAACAAGAGGAATAGCATTGCCGCCACGTTGATCAAGAGCCTGACGCATAGCAGGGGCAAACTGCCTATGACCAGCCGCCAGTGACGATAAGCCCACCAAATCCACGGCCTCATGGATAGCCAAATCCGCCGCTTCGTCTTCTGTCTGGAAAAGCGGTCCAATGACCACATCCATCCCCAAATCCGTTAAGGCCGATGCCACTACCTTTTGCCCGCGGTCATGGCCATCCTGCCCAAGTTTAGCAATAAGGATACGGGGCTTACGGCCCATCCGTTCAACGAAACGGTCCATGGCAATGGTAAGGCTCTCTGATGGTGGGTTTTCTTTTTTCCAAACACCTTTGACCCCAGATACCGGTGCTTCATATCGAGAAAAGGCTTTTTCAAGGGCGGATGACATCTCTCCCACTGTAGCACCAACTCGACCTGCCGCTACTGCCGCGGCTAATAAATTGGCTGTCCCTTTCGCCGCATCTGTAAGCGCATTTAGCGCTGCATTTACAGCATCAGCATCGCGCGATTTACGCAACGCCTTAAGCCGTTTGATCTGCTGGTTGCGCACATCATCCGTATTAATGCGCAACACCTCAACCGTTTCATCATCCGGACGCTGTTCGGGCTGATAGATATTGACGCCGATAATGCTTTGCTTGCCTGCATCAATCCATGCTTGGGTGCGCGTAGACACTTCTTCAATGCGTTGCTTAGGCAGGCCAGCAGCGATGGCCTTTGCCATGCCGCCTTTGGCATCAACCTCTAACAACAAATATTCCGCTCTTTTGATCAGGGCATTGGTTAAAAACTCTACAGCTCCACTGCCGCCCCAGGGATCAATCCATTTTGTAATGCCGCCTTCACCTGCTAGATGCAACTGGGTGTTTCGGGCAATACGGGCAGAGGAATCTGTTGGCAGACCCAGCGCTTCATCAAGGGAGTTGGTATGCAAGGACTGCGCTTGTCCACCGACAGCGGCGGCCGCCTCAATCGTTGTGCGGATCACATTATTATAGACATCCTGCGCTGCCAGTGACCAACCTGAAGTCTGACAATGGGTACGCAACATCAACAATTTGGGATCCGTAAATCCAAACTCTTTGTGCAAAAGTTTAGCCCATAATGTTCTTGCTGCCCGAAGTTTTGCCACCTCAACCAAATAGGGCATAGCATTGGCAAAAAAGAACGATAAGCGCGGCACAAATTGTTCTGCGCTCAGACCTGCGGCAAGACCCGCCCGAATATATTCAAGCCCATCGCCTAGGGTATAGGCCAGCTCAAGATCGGCTGTCGCGCCTGCTTCTTCAATATGATACCCCGATATCGAAATGGAATTAAACTTTGGCATATGCTTTGCCGTATAGGCAAAAATGTCAGAAACAATTCGCATCGATTCCAAGGGTGGATAAATATAAGTGTTCCGAACCATGAACTCTTTCAGGATATCATTCTGGATCGTACCTGTTAATTTTTCAGGGGGGACACTCTGTTCTTCGGCGGCAACAATATAAAGCGCCATAATTGGAAGTACCGCCCCATTCATGGTCATGGAAACACTCATCCGATCAAGGGGAATACCCTCAAACAACACGCGCATATCTTTGATGGAGTCAATAGCAACCCCTGCCATTCCAACATCTGAACGCACGCGTGGATTATCAGAATCATAGCCTCGGTGGGTAGCCAGATCAAAAGCAATAGACAACCCCATTTGTCCAGCCGCCAAATTCCGGCGATAAAAAGCGTTGGATTCCTCAGCTGTCGAAAACCCAGCATATTGCCGAATTGTCCAAGGCCGTGTGGTGTACATGGTTGGATAAGGGCCACGGGTAAATGGAACCTGCCCCGGCAAGCCATGATTTGTGTTCTGCGGCGGCACCTGTGAAGGCATGGTAATGCCTTCGGGCCATTCGCGGCTAATGGGGGCCGTCTGCTCTGCCCCTTTGCCATTAGGCAGGGTGTGATCCGGCAAAGCAAAGGGGATCTTAGAAAAATCAGGTATTGCTGTCATCCTGCTAGTCCCTTCATCACCTGTTCAAAAACCATTCGTCTTTTGTCCCCACTGGCATCAAGGGCGGCAAGAACTGCGCCATGGATTTTCTGGTCATTTTGCTGTGCCCAGCTATGCCATGCTGTTCCTAAAACCAATATATGTGGCTTTGCAGAGTTGATATGGCCTGTCAGCTCATCAGCATCTGATGATTGAATTTCTGCCAGCTCAATGCCAAGCATCCTTGCCTCATCACGCCAAGCAGCACGGCCTTTGCTGTTATCTTCTTCATCATAAAGAACAAGACAGCGCAAGCCACGATTAAAAGCCGACTGGCGCAAATCTTCCCATGGGGCCGCGACACGCCAGTAGCCGCCTCTTGGTGCACCTGCCTCAACCATGATGGGGGGTAATGGTTCTGCCGCGACTTTAGGATGATGATTAACCCCTAACATCGGGGCGTTTCGGTTATCCATCTCATGCTGGCGCTGGGTAGCCGCCTGCTTTGCCCATGCCAACACTTGCCCTGATGCTGCCAACGCAAGCGCACCGCCTGATGCCTCAATCTCTTGGAAAATCTGCCATGCTTTCGCCGCCAGCTCTTGGCTCATCGCTTCGAGGGCATCCGCACCATAGGCAGGATCTGCCACTTGATCCAATCGTGCTTCATGGCGCATGATCAGCTGAATATTTCGAGCAAGGCGGCGGCTCATCCCTGTGCTTCCCGTCAGCCAATCATGAGGCAAGGTCGTGATCAGATCGCTTCCCCCCAGTGCCGCCCCAAGGCTAGCTGTGGTGTTCCGCAGGATATTATTCATGGGCTCAATCCGCGTCATCATCCGATCTGATGTCAGGGCATGAAGCATCGGCAAATGGTCTGGCACCACACCCATGACAGAGGCCAAACGAAGCAATAAATACCGTGCCGCCCTTGTCTTTGCTAAGGCTGGATAAAGTTCTGCTGATACTGCTATGCGCATCACCAAACGGGCACTTCCCTGATCAGGGGAACATCCTGCAGCGTCAAGGCAACGCCATTGCCACAAGAGCGTGGAAAGCCCAAATGCCAATTCCTGTGCTTGGGTCAACCCTAACCGATGCGCGGTATCCCCTGATGCAGCAAAAATGCGGCACCCCGGCAAAGCTGAAAACTGATCCTTTTGCCAGGTGGCTAATGCCGCCCCCTCAGCCTCAGCTTCGGCCATGGTTGCTAGACCTGTTATCATATTTGCGATCGGATCAGCCCCAAGATGAACCCGAAGTCCAGCGCCTTTATCATCCATCCCTGACGTAAAATCTATCCAGGCCGCCGCTAACGCTATGCTGTCTTGGCCATGATGAAATCCAAATCCACATGCTGACATGATGACCCCGTCAAGCAAACGCGGGAAATCATAACCTTGATGAACAGCAAGCCCAGATTGGACCATGCGAGGGATCATGACGAAAGTGGTGCCGCCCTCCAATTCAGCAAGAATACTGCGATTAAGCGTTTTAGTGTCTGTGCTATCTGCCGCGTGCTGAGCCATTTGCCAGCCTTGGAACAAAGGTGACACTACGGGATGAGGCGGCACTGCACCACCCGGATAAAGAGGTGGCAAGCGTAGCCCATCTTCGCTTATCGGGGTGATGTGATCTAACCCATTAGCGTTAGTGCCTAAAGTCTTGCTAACCAACTCA
>Ga0181568_10004716_pt1 | contig 12099 bp, 14 predicted proteins | sample 101ome_20_FD_133758 | JGI IMG/M metagenome (GOLD analysis project Ga0181568, IMG submission 133758) | Coastal salt marsh microbial communities from the Groves Creek Marsh, Skidaway Island, Georgia - 101404AT metaG (megahit assembly) | ecosystem: Environmental > Aquatic > Marine > Intertidal...
CATTGGTTTATAACCATTTTTTATAGTCGTTGAATGTTGTAAAATAGTTATTTTAGCTTCAAACTCTCTTACAATATTTTGTTTCCATTTTTCTATAGAATCTAATAATACCATTCCTTTTTTAATTTTGTTTCTTTCTATTGCTTCTTTTTGTTTAACAAATTTTATTGCAAAACATGCTTGAACACTACCTCCTATTTCATTAACATTTTGTCTAATTGAATTATGTATTGATCTTATTATAACTTCTTTAAATTGACCATTATCTGGACCAAAAAACATTCTATCTTTTATTTTAATATTGTTTCCTTTAGTAGTTCCAGATAAAACTAATCCTATACCTGGAACTTGAAAATTACTATCGATATATACCATCGATCCGTTTATTTTTTGTTTCCATTTATCTCTTGATTTAAATTCATATAATAATTTATGAAGATTGTCAATATTTATTCCATTTTTATTTGATACTGATATAATTGGTATTATATCATAATTTTCAATCATATTTTCTATATAATGTTTTGTTTCATTATTTCTATTTTCACTTTCATTTATAAAATATAATACTTTTCCGAATGTTTTTTTGGATAATAATTTTTTTATTCTATTACATAATTTTTTATAAATATGTTTTGGTGCCATATCAATTTTAGATATAATAATTATAATTGGTATTTTCAGATATAATAATATTCCAATATGTTCTCGAGTTAATTTAGTTATACCTGTATTAGCTCCAATAACTACAATTCCATAATCAGGAAATAATCCTGTAACACCATAAACTGTTGTTCTCAAATATTTTTCATGTCCAGCTAAATCAACAAATGATATAATTTTTTCACTGTTTTCATCTGATTTATAATTAATGCTTTTTAAAATTTTATCATCTTTTACTCCACATAATAATAATTCATTTTTTGTTTTTTTATATTTTAGTGGATTAAATGTAATATTACTTGTCCTACCAGTTTCTAATTCATGTTTATGCTTCAAAATTTTCTTTCTACTTTTACCTCTACCATCATCTAATTCTCCACTTGTTAAAACTCCTATTAATGAACTTTTACCTGCATCAACAGGTCCACATACTGCAATTACTGATTCATTTTTATTTTTAATAAAACTAGTCATTATTATATTAAATTGTTTATTCTTATATAGTTTATTAAAAATTGAAGATTTATATTAATAATATTAATTAATTACATTATGTCGTATTTGTGTGTTGATAAAAATTTATTAAAAAATTCAAAAATGTGTAGATATAATTCTTATTGTTTAAATCCAAATTGTAGTTATTCTCATTCACTTCATGAAAAAATAAGATTTAGAAAATTATTTATTGATAATAACAAACATTTAGTAAATATTCCAAACAAATTATTTATAAATACAACTTTTTGTAATTATAATTTAAAAGGAAAGTGTCAGAATGGTAAAAAATGTAAATATGCACATAGTATTTTAATATTATCAAATGCTGTAGATAAATTATTTGATTTTATAATATCTGAAATAAAAAGGAATAACAGTAATAATATTTTGAATAATGAGAATATTTGTTTTGAAAGTATGCATCGTCTTTTCAATTGTGATAATTCTAATAATGATGTTAATAGTGATTTCAATAATACAGGTAGATTAATTTAAAGTTATTTTGTAATATAAAAAAATTGAAATTTTTAATAATTAATGGCTCTATATTGAAAAATCTATTGATGTCACAATTTACAAATAAAAAAAATGCTTCATCAAAATCGGGTTCAAATAGTTTTAAAAAGTCAGGTGGTAAGAATTTTGCTCCTAATTATCTTCGTAATACTAAAATGTGTAAGATTTGGTTAGAAAAAGGGTATTGTCCTCATGGGGATAAATGCAGATATGCACATGGTAAACAAGAAAATTATAGAGGTAAGGTTGATTTTTTGTATGCTAAAGCTAGAAGAGAATTAAATTCAAAATCATCTAGTCCTTTTCGTAAGAAATCTGAAAATAAAGTTAGTAAACCTTCTGCTAAAAAGACACTACAAATCTACAAGTTTAATTATGACTTCAATGGAGATTCGAAGACAAAAGAGTTTTTCTATAATTCCGAAGGTAAGATCACTGAGATAAGTGTAAAAGCTTTAGGATTAAACACAGACTTATGGAAAGAAAAGATGAAAACTTTGAAGGATCATGAAAAATTTATAGCAGATCCTAAAAAATATCTTTTGAAAATTATTGCGTACAGAAAGGCTCATGAGAAATTAAGGGATAAAAAATATCCTAATACCATTTGTAAATATGGTACAAATTGTGCTTGGTACAAATGTGATAAAAAGTGTTGTTTGAAAGGTCATATTGATAAAGAATCTACAACTGTAGAAGATGAGTCTGATCAAGACATAGTATTAGAAGAATTAGAGTCAGAAAGTGAATCGACTAAAGATGTTAAGTCTTCAGATGACGATAAGGATAAAAAGATTGAGGAGTTACAAAGACAGCTAGCTGCATTGATGAAAGAAACTGAATAATTTAATACCAACTGTATTTTTACAACTATTAAATCCAAAAAATAATTAATTATTTTCTAGATTTAATTTATATATATTTATTTTATTGTAAATAAAAGTTGATTATTTAATATATTTAAATATTAATGAAGTTATTAATTAATGAACTTTGGAGATTTAAACAAAATAATTGAATCCACAAAAAAATTTATTATGAAAGAATTAAAGAAAGATAAAAATGTAGAATTAAGTAATGATTATTTATTGGATTTATTAAAAAGAATTAGACCTAAAATATTGAAAAAATATGAAAAAGCTAATTTTGAGTTGATTAGTGATATTTTTTATAGATTTTTTAAATCTAGTTTCACATTTGATAAGAATTTGTCTTTTGAAAATGGTAATAATGGTTTTAGAAATTGGGATGAAAAATTTGTTATTGATGAAATTAACACAAAAGTTATAGATGTACCTGATAATAAAAAAGAATTAGAAGCTCATTTTCAAAAATGTTTTCATACTGAACAACCAGAACAAAGAAGTGCTGAATGGTATTTATATAGATCAACAAGAATAACAGCTTCAGATACTGCAACTGCTCTAGATTTAAATCCGTATGAACCTGTAGAACATTTTATCGTAAAAAAAGTAGACCGTGATAGAATTCCTTTTATTGATGGTATATTTGTTTTTCATGGAAGAAAATACGAGCCTATAGCAACTTTAATGTATGAGCATATATATAATAATAAAGTTACAGAATTTGGATGTTTACCTAGTGAATCATTTAAAATATTAGGTGCATCACCTGATGGTATTTGTTCTAAATCAACATTAGATGGAAAATTTAGTGATAGACTTGGTGTTATGTTAGAAATAAAATGTCCTTTTGTAAGAGGTATTTATACAAAAGGTTTAATTGCTGGAAAGATATGTCCTTTTTATTATTGGTGTCAAGTACAACAACAACTAGAATGTTGTAATTTTGAAACTTGTGATTTTTGGCAAGTAAATATAAAAGAATATGATTCTAGAGAACAATATCTGCTTGATACAAATTTAAATACAAAATTAACAGAAGGTAATGAAGGTAAAAGAATACCAGTTGATCCTAAGATTTGTAAAGGTTGTATCATACAATTATTACCTAAAGTATACGAACCAAGATTTGAAGAAGATAAACCTGAATATACTGGATATCATCTTTATCCGCCAAGATTAGATTTATCAGTAGAACAATATGATAGATGGGCTATTGATACAATATCAAATTGGCAAACAAAATATCCAGAATTAACAGAAAAATTTTATTTTGATAAAATAATTTATTGGTATGTACCAAATGCTCATAATGTTGAAATAAAAAGAAATAGAAAATGGTTCAATCATATTTTTCCTATATTAGAAAGAACATGGAAGAAAGTAATTTATTATAGAGCTAATCCCGATGAAATAGATTTTTTGTTTGATGAAGGTGAGAAAAGAAAGAAATTTTATAGATTAAAAACTAAATTCAAAATAAATAATGATTTAGTAGAAAAAAAAGTATTATTTTTGGATGATATTATGTTACATAATCCTTCAGAAAACGGTGATAATATATGTAATATTGATTGTGGTTTTGTAGACGATGAGGAGGTAGTTGAAAATAAAACTGCAATTAAATTTAAAAGTAAAAAATCAAAAAGTAAAGGATCATATATGAAAAAAAAGTCAATTAATATTGACGATGAATGTGATTTTGTAGACTAAATTATTATATTTATTTTATTTTTATGATATCCACAATTTATTCTTGAACATTTTTCTCCTTTTCTTTTACCTGATTTTAGTATAACAGTACATGTATCTTTTTTTATTTTTTTCTTATGTATTTTACAATTTATTCTATTACATAACTGTCCCTTTTTTTTCCCAGATTTAAAATATTCTTTGCATTTATTATTTATACATTCACATTCATTTGTATAATAATAAGAATAACAAATTTTACATTTTTTTTTAATAGAAGTTTGAGCACAATATGGACATTTTATTTTATTATATTTTTTACAAACTATATTTTCCTTAATACATGATTTGTGATAATTATGATTGCATTTTAATTTTATTATTTTATCTGTATACAAAATATGCAATTGACATATCATACATTCATTTCCATTATTTCTTTCATTTAATTTAATTTTGTTAATCATTTCTAAGATTTTATTATAGTTCATTTAATTAAATTGTAAATATTATCTTAAATAAAAAAAGTGAATTAAATATTAATTAATTAATAAAAGTTATATAATGACTTTTAACAATAGTGTAGTTGATGAAGATTCAAAAAAAAAAAATAAGATTAAAAATTTTAGAGACTATCTAACAAGATTAATAGATAATTATGATATTAACAGATCTAATAATCATGATTTAGTAAATTTTTTAATCGAGTCAATTGATAAATTTTATGTGCATATTACATCTAATACTGATTTAAATGTAAATAAAATATTAGAAAATATAGAAAATAATATTAGTTATTGTTCTGATAATGATGAATTATATAATAGAAACGATGTAGAATTTGTAGATGCATTAACTTCTTCTGATGATGAATTAAATTTAGAATTAAATAATAATCAAGTTGTGAAAGTTCCCGAAGTTTCTAATTTAAATGATAAAGCTATTGAAAGATTAAATATGTTTATAAATGGTAATTTTGAAGATGATAAAGTATTATTATGGAAAAAAAATAATACTGTATTAAATTGTAAAAGATTTGTTGATAAATCAAGATATTATTGATATTATAAATCAAATTTATTAATAATTCTATTTTCTTGATAATCAAATAATATTGCTGTATTATTTTTTACAATATCATAATTAGAAGTTATTGGTTCAGATGATATTATAAAATTATTATCAGTTGAATAATATAGTGATGGTCCAATATTATTTTTATTTATATATCTAGAAACTAGAACATATTTATTATTAGAAAATATTATATTAGCAGAAATTTTTTTATTGTATTTATTTAGAATATTAAAAAATAATATTGTAGCATCATTTATATTATTATTATTTAATAATGATAAAAAAAGATAAAATATAAATTCAGAATCCGTATTTCCTTTTATATTACTAATATATTCTTTTTTTATATTTATCATATTATTTTTTTTAAATTCAACAAAATCTTCTATTATACCATTATGGCACCAAATATTTTCTTCATATTTAAAAGGATGTGTATTAGTTAATTTTTTTTTAAAAGGTAAATTTTTATTTGATCTAATATGTCCAATTAAAATTTTATTAGATAATTTATTGTTTTTTGTAATCTTATTTAAAATTGTATCATTATTCTGATCTTCTGAAAAACATAAAGGTTTTTTATAAATATTCCATTTTTTATCAGATTTCCATGCAAATCCATATCCTTGTTTATGAAAATTTTTGTCATATTTATATTCAATACCTGGAGTATTTTTAATTAATATACTTTGTTTTAAAAATTTTTTAATAATATTTTTATCTAATTTATTATTTATAATCAATAATAATCTACACATTATATATTAATAGATAATAATATAATTATTTAAATTATCTTAATTTGAATGTGTCAATCCAACATTTCCCTTTGTTATTCCTAATATATTATAATTATTAGCATATACAGTTATATTTCCATTTTTAATATAATTCTTAAAATATATCCCTAAATCATCATCATTGTTTTTTCCTATTTTTAGTTCTAATACTGCACTATCAATTTTTGAGAAATTACATGCTCCAGATGGTTGAAATGAATTATTTTCTATTCCGAAATTATATATATTTATTCCATCTTGTATATTATTTTTACAATATTCATAAGGTTTTATGTTATTAAAAAATGTGCTATCTCTTGTATAAAATCTTTGTATACCGTTTAATCTTAGTGTAGATCTTATAATTGGTGAGTCATTACCATTAACAAAATTACCATAATTAAAATAATTAACAATATTAACTTTATGTAAATTTAAAAAATTAGATTGTGATCTAGTTGTATTTGTATCTTTTAATAATTCTGAAATTGTTATTGTCATATCGTCGTATGTGATTTCACTAGATAATAATGCTGTATTAGATGTTGTAGCTTGTGCTACACCTATATCATCATAATGTAATAAATAACAATTAATTTTACTAGCTAATTTATCAAGAATTGAATTTCCAATAGAAATTTTATCTGGATAATCACCTATTTCAAAAAATGAGGGTGAAAATGTAATAGTTTTACCATCTGTACTAAGACCTTTACGTGTAGCTATCCAAACTAATTTAGAAAATTCATTTTTACATTTTTCCCAATCGTTATCAAAATTCCATGTTAAAAAAGAATTTCTAGAATTAAATTTCTCTTGATCTAATATCCATATTAATAAAAAACAGGGGTTGTAAAATTTTAATTCATATATATTAGAATAATTAGGAATTTTAAATTTATTTTTTTGAACTTGTTCTATTAAATATTCATGCTTATGATAAATAAATTTTTTTTTTTCATTTGCATCTATAAAAATTACATCATTTAATAAATGAATTTTTTTTATTGTAGGTAAAACTGAAGGTACGGAGTTACCTTTATAATTTATACAATCAATTGCTTTTCTAAGTTTAACTTTAATTTGTACAGAATTTTTATCTATAGAAATTAATGGTATAGAAGAACCAAAATTTTTACAAAACCAGAATTGTAATGGTATTATCAATGTATATTCTGGATGATCTAAATTAGGATCTTTTAATTCTTTAACATTACCAATAAGTTTATTAAAATATTCATTCATTCTATCATTTTTATTCATTTCATTATTTAAATTTAACCATTCACCTGTTTGTGTATCTATTGTTTGTCCTTTAATAACAATTGATATTTCATCTATGATAGCGTATCCTATTTTTTCAACAAATCCCCAAGTTTTACTAGTATTTTTGTTAAGTGTAATACTTAAGTAACATTTAGATAGTAAATCACCTTCTAATGGTATTGTACAATTTAATTCACTATTAAATCCAATATTACCATCAAAATTATTTTGAAAGGTTTCAAAAGAAAAATTAGTATATCGCATATAAACATTTTTAAATAATGTAATTTTAGGATTTTTTGTAAGATATTTATCTTGTACACCTATTGTGACAAGTTGTAATAATCCTCCACCCATAATATTATATATAATTAGATAGAAAAATATTGTTTAAATTATATTTTTAATAAGTATTAAATTAAAATTATAATAATCTATTAGTTTTTTTGATATATGTTTTTACAAATTTAAATTTATTGTTATTTTTTATAATATTTAAAATATCTTTTTTTGTCAAATTTTCGTCTATTTTTTTCCTGCCATTTTCAGTTTTTTCTAAAGTAAACAATTTTTTATTTTGTTCAATTCTCATTTTATATAATAATTTACTTGTATCAAAATCATGAATTTCGACTTTAAAATATAAAGAATTATTAATATCAATTAATTTTTCCTTAATAAAATAAGTTACATTATCTGTGTCGTAAATATAACTTTTATCATGTTTATAGTCAATATCACTTTCTAAATAATTATCCCAATCCATATATTTATTATAGAAAATAATTATTAATAAACTTAATTATAAATTTTATTCCATGATTCATCCCATTTTTTTTGAATATGTTTTATAAAAATATCTAATGTTGAATAGTTCTCAGGCAAAATTACTTCAGATACATAATATGGACAATCTACATGTGTGGTGTATTTCATTTTTTTTAAAGAAAAAACTTTTTCTTTGTTTTTACAAATAATTATTTGTAATGGTACATTATTTTCATATGCTAATTTTATAACTCCAAATTTTAATGGTTTCGAAGTATTTTTTTGATTTCTTGTTCCTTCTGGATATAAAATAATGTTTCTAATCTTTAATCTTTCTAATATTTTTTTATATAGTTTATGTCTATTTTTAGATTCATCTCTGTTAAAAAATATTATATTTTTTGTTACTATTGGCATTAATGCTTGTCCTCCTAAAATATATTTTATTAGATTTCTTGCTATGTATGCTGCATTACCTCCTACAATATCATAATCTAACCAAAAGTCGGCCCAACTTCTATGATTAATTAAATATATACATTTATCTTTTTTTATTTCATTCGAATTTATTTTTTTCAAATTTGTATTTAGTATTTTTGTCAAATATAATGGATGAGGGTTGAAATTTAATTTGTTAATTTTATACAATAATGCAGTATATAATCCATTAAATTGTGAATATATAAAAAATACTATTATAAAAACAAATTGTTTAATTTTTCTTCCATATTTATTATAAGATAAAATCATTAAAACAATAAAAATTAATAATATTAAATATCTTTTATTCATTTAACATTATTAGATTAGTTTAAAAATATAAAGACGAATAATTTTTTTGTCTTCTTAATTAATGAAAATATATATTTTAATATTATTGATCATATTTTATTTTATTTTGTTAAAAAATAGAAGTAATAAAGAGAATTTTTCTAATAATTTAAAAAAACCTAATATTAAAACTATTTGGTCATACTGGGAACCTTCACCACCTCCGAAAATAATTCAAAAATGTATAAAAAATTGGAAAGAAATAGGAAAATGTGATGATGTAAGATTATTGAATGATAAAAATATAAATGAATATATTCCAAAATCTGAATTAAATATGATTATAAAAAAAAGTCCAAATTTAGCAAATAAAAGTGATTTTATAGGATTATATTTATTAAATAAATATGGTGGTACTTGGATAGATGCTTCTGTATTTTTACATAAACCATTATTTTCATGGTTAAAACCAGGAGAATTTTTTGTTTATAAAGCAAATAGATTTTCTGGTGATTCTTTTTGTATGGAAAATTTTTTCATACATTCACCTAAAAATCATCCAATATGTTTAGCTTGGTATAATAAATTAAAAAATGTTGCTGATAATATTGATAAATTTATAAATGATACAAAAGAAAAATATCCAAATATAACAAATAGGATGAAACATTATAGATATTTATGGGCATATATAGTTGGCAAAGTAGTATTATTAGAAAATCCAAAATTATTAGAATTAATTAATTCTAAAGATGCTGAGGAAGGACCTTATTTAGATTCTGTAAGATTGAATTGGGATTATAAAAAAATTTGTAAATTATTTAAGAAAAAAAATTACTGTCAAGATTGTAATATGACTAAATTATGGAATGAAACTAGAAAAGAGTGTGATCCTGATATAGTATCATAAATATTAAAATTATTTTATCAATTAATGTAATGAAAAAAATATTTAATTTAATATTAATTTTTTTTATTTTTTATCAAATATTAAAAGTTAATAAAAAAGAAAAATTTAGTTCTGTTATTACTGACAGTGAAGTTAGAAGTATATTAGAATCTCCTGAAAGTGATCCTGCATCAGTTATTAATCAAAATCCAAGAATAGATTTATCGATCTTTGGAGAAACTAAATCAAATTCACAAAATAATTCTGTAGTTGTTGAATCTCCTAGTTCTCAAACGGTTTTAGCTGCACCAGATTTACTTTCTTTATCAGGATTTTCTGATATTAATACTATTGGTGATCAATCTGCCTTAGCTGCTTTATCACAAGTAGGTATTGGAAAAGCTAGAAATATTTTGGATGATTCATCTTATGGATCATATGTTTCTGCAATTCCTATTAGAAATCGAGAATCAGATGGTAGAGATTTTTATTTAAGTGATCCTCCAAATTATGTTATTGGTAAATAAATACATAAATTAATTAAATTTATTAATTTGTACATTCATTTGATCACAAAAAACTTTAACTAATTCATCATTTTTATAATCATTAATATATTTTATTTTTTTTATACCACTAGCAAGCATTATTCTGGTGCATATTATACATGGATAATGTGTAATATAAGCTGTACATCCATTACATGAAACACCTCTTTTAGCACAATCAGCAATAGCATTCTGTTCAGCATGTACTGTAGCTTGTTCATGATTGTCTCTAACAATAGATTTATGTGGTGCGGAAGGAAGAAATCCATTATATCCTTGACTAATTATTCTATTATTTTTTACTAATACACATCCTACCTGTAATCTTTCGCAAGGAGATCTTTTTTTTGTCACAAGAGATATTTCTTTATAATAATCGTCCCATTTAGGTCTATTCATTAATAAAAATTAAATTTATATTTTAAATGAATTTCAACTTTATTATCAATAAAATTGAAATATTATTCTAATATTATTATAAAAATATGTATGGGAAATTGTGCCAAAAAGTGTAATATATGTTTAGAATATAAACTAGTAAATTATAAAAAATGTATTCTTTGCACTAATGGTTTAGTTTGTAATGAATGTTATAATAAGATGAATGAAGATCAAAAATCAATTTGTCCATTATGTCGACAACAAAAATGGTTGAAAATAAAAAAAAATAAAATAAAGCCTGAAGTTAATTTTACAAATATTATTATAATAGAAGATTTAGAAAATTCTATTAAAGAAAGTGATATATATGAATTTGATATATTACTATGTTGTTCAATAATTTATAAAATTGGGAAATTATTATGTTGTCTTTTTGTATTATGGATTATAGGTTTTTTAATTTTAATATGTCTTTTTTCATATCCTTATGAAAAAACTAAAGAAGAATCTATTTTTATTTTGTTATCATTATTTATAGGAATTGGAAGTTTTCTATTATCGTGGTGTTGTTGTTGTCCTAGTGTAAATTTATTAGGAGCTATTTTAGCTAATTAAAAAATATTTAAAATATCCATATATATATATGGATAATTTAATTAAAATTATTCTAATAATTATAGTTGTTTTTATGTTATTAGGATGTTCCTGTTCTTGTAAAAAGGTAGAGAAATTTACTGATCCTGATATGTTTAATCGTGGTATTACTTATAAAATGATTCCTTGTAAAACAGATTGTGAATATAAGAATGAAAATGGAGAAGAGTATGGTACATGTTATGTAGAAGAAGGTAAAGGTAAAGAAAAAAAAAAATTTTAAGATATTGTTTAAATAAATCTCAAATAAACGAAACTTGTACATTAGGTAATTTTGATGGTGAAGGAAAAAAAATATGTTGTGGATCATTAGGTGATAAATTTACAATAGTTGAAGCATGGAATAGGATTTTATCATGTAATAATTTAAATTCTGATACTGAATTTATAAATAAAAACCAATATTTAAAATTTTCTGGTGAAAATGATGAAATTCATAAAATATTATTTGATGGTTATAAAAATAATAATAATTTAATTAATAAAGAAATATATGAAAGAATGATATTAAGTAATAGATCAGCATCTGGATCACCATCTGGATCACCATCTGGATCACCATCTGGATCACCATCTGGATCACCATCTGGATCACCATCTGGATCAGTAGCAAAACCAGAAGCACAAGAAGCAGCATCTGGATTAAGTGAATCTGATAAATTGGAATGTCTTGAGCCTAGATTTTCGATGCCATGTAATCAAATTCAATGGAATACTTATTGGTGTAAGAACAG
>Ga0181568_10004718_pt1 | contig 12098 bp, 8 predicted proteins | sample 101ome_20_FD_133758 | JGI IMG/M metagenome (GOLD analysis project Ga0181568, IMG submission 133758) | Coastal salt marsh microbial communities from the Groves Creek Marsh, Skidaway Island, Georgia - 101404AT metaG (megahit assembly) | ecosystem: Environmental > Aquatic > Marine > Intertidal zone...
AGTTTTGCCCGCCGTTTTTATTTTTGGAATTGGGAGCTATTTCCCATCAGGGTTGTAGAATAATTCTCAATTTGGAATATTCGCACAGCTTTGCAGAATCTGTTGGAGACGATCCATAATGAAATATGCCTGATACTTCCAAGGCTGAAAAGGGATAATTTGACCTCTTACAGACTTGGCATGGAATTTGCGAAGCCTAAGGCGATCCTATTTCCTATACTTGAAAACGGCGGATACCAGTTATCCGCCGTTTTTTATTTTATGTGGGAAAACCGATGCTGGGGAATATTTCCCATGTCGGTGTTGAATAATCCACAATGTCGAGAGTGTTGCGAAAAAAGGGTGGGTTCCCTTACTGCTCAACGCCTGATTTTGTCGGGGATCAGTGGCCAATGTCGGCAAAGTTTTGGTTGGCACAGGATATGCAACTGTTCTATTATAACATTCTATTCAATCCCCTGAATCCAACGAACAATGAAGACTACCCAACTGATCCTGGCAGCCATTCTCTCCTGTAGTTTGAGCCTATCCGTCATTGCCCAGAAAACTGACAAACCTGACCGACCAGAAAAGCCGCAGAAGAACCGAGGAGAATATGGTTTGTGGTTGGATGATGACGGTTTTGTGATCCCTGGTCCGAAGACAGCCGACTTTATTGATACAGATCGGGACCAGATTGATGATCGCAGGCAAAGTGCTCCCGGGACGCCTGCGGGTAAAGAGCGTCCGGAGAAGGAAGTGGATCGTCCTCATTTTGGCACAAAGCCCATTCCTGCTCCTTCTAAACCAGATTTAAGTCAGGGCAGCAGACCTTCTCGACCTGAGTTATCGACGGAGTTAAAAGATCAACTGGCGTCTTACAAAAAAGAAAATGAAGCACTTCGCCAAGAGTTGAAGGCGAAGTTAAAAAACTTAAAAAAGCCCACTCGGGAGGAAATTCGCAAGATCACTCAGGCATTTCAGCGTGATAATGAGGATCGGCTGGCGGCACAAAAACAATTGGCTACGCAGATCAAAGATAGCCTTCAGTCCGCAAGGCCCAGCCGTCCGGAAAAGCCCTCTGTGCCAAAGGAGATCAGTGATAAAATGAAGACGCTTAGAGAGAAGCACAAAACGATTGAAGAATTGGTTTTGGCTGGGAAACGGGAACTCAAAGCTCAGCTAGCGACCGCTTCCTTGGAAAAGCGTAAAGAACTGCTGGATTCTTTCCGGGAAGACCAGAAAAAGCTTCACGAGGATCTAAAAAGTGTTCAGCGCCAAATTCGTGAAACTTTTCATTCCAATGCCTCTAGCCAAGGGGCTTCCATTCGCTCTGAAACCCGTCGGCCTCCTTCGCGTCAAGACATCCAGAAGACTGATGTACGGAGAAGTCGTGACCGGTAAACCCACATGGCTCACATCATGTTCCACAGTAAATTCTGTGAGACAAGCGGGTTTGGAGCTACCAAGTTTCCTTCAGCAGGAACCCTCTTGGGGATAATTTCCCACAATGTATGCAGAATATTTCTCAATTGGAGAATTTTCTGCAACGACATTAGATCATGTAACCTTCTCACCATAGGGAAAAACCACTGAAAATCAAAGGAAACTCCTATGAAAACAACAACAGAACTACTTTTGGCATCATATATGCAAGACACTGGTTGATTCTATACCTATACTTTTAAGCGGCGGGCAGCAATGCCCGCCGTTTTGCTTTTTCAAGGTGGAGAATATTCCCCAGCAGGAATGTGAATTATTCCTCAATTGGGAAATAATCCCACAAGAGTCTTCTCGAATAAGATGAGGACTGATATGCCTCAGGCCCCATAGATAAGGGCTTGGGCAGGAAATTGAATCGAGGCTTGAACCTTGGCATAAGATCTGCAACGTTGTTTGTAACTTAGTTTCTATTCTACCCACTACTCTTATCTAAGGTTTCCCCATGAAGAAGACCACATTCATCCTGCTACTCTCGGCTTTTATCGGTTGGAGTTCTCCCGCGTTCAGCCAACCAACTCTACCGCCTCCTCCTGGTGGTGATTCAGATGCCACTGCTCCCGAGCGCCCTGAACGTCCAGCTCGTACCGAATTGACCAGTGACTTGAAGGACAAGCTATCCAACTACAAAGAGGAGCACGATTCTCTTCGTAATGAATTGAAGGCCCTTATCAAGGAATTGAAAAAGCCCACTCGAGAGAAGATCCGTGAAATTACCAAAAAGTTTGAAGCGGACAACCTGACTCGCCTTCAAGCTCAAAAGGAATTGGCCCGGGAGATCAAGACAGGCTTGAAGGAAGCTCGGCCTGAGCGACCTGCCAAACCTCAGATTTCCACCGAAATCAAAACAAAAGTGGAGCTCCTTCGTAAGCAGCACGGTGAAATCAATAAAGCTGTTGCGGAGAGTACAAAAGAGCTGAAAATTCAGCTCCAAACTGCGACTCGGGAACAACGTAAAGAGCTGCTGGATGCCTTTCGCGAAGATCAACAGAAATTACATCAGGATTTGAAAAACATTCAGCGTCAAATCCGCGAAGCTCTTCAACCTACCATTACTGCTTCGGGCACTGGTGTTCGAATCAATACAAGACGTCCCCCTTCCCGTGATGGTGTCGCAACCGGTGACCGTCGGCAGTCGGATCGATAAAACCTTACAACTTTTTTTGAAAAGCGGGTAAGTATTCCTTGCCCGCTTTTTCTATTTTAGAGAAGTGCTTTACTCATCAAGCAGCCAAAGGGGCTATTTAATGCCAGGCAAGACTCGGTTTTTGATTTACGTTCATGAATCGAGGGGCACTGTAGCCTTCCGTTCATGATGCGACGGTCATTATTCTCAATCATTCTATTCTCTCTTTCCTTTTGCTGCTTGGTTGGCTCCATTCTCTATGGACAGGCAGTCGACCCGGAATTGGAAGCTCTCTTAAAAGAGGAGGGTTTTGACCTGGACCTGGATGGGGATTTACTCACTGAAGGAGATTTGGAGGAGTTGCTGGGCAAGGAATTGCTGGATGAGTTATTTGAAGAGTCGGAATGGGAGCTGGACTTGAAATTGAGGGCTGGGTTGGGATATGGGGACAATGTGTTGTTTGGGGCTTTTGAGGAGGTGGACTCTGGATATTTGCTCGGAGCATTCGATGGGTTGTATTATCGAACAGTGGATGATTTGTGGAGTGCTTATGTCTATTTTTTCGGAGAGCACATGGAATATTTTGAAAATGTAGACTCCGGAAAGTTGTATGTAACCCAAGGGCAGGTAAGTCGGCTGTCGGAAAGCCAGGAGAGGAATTACGGCTTGTCGGCCACTCATCTGTTTTATGACCAGGTCTTCGATGCTTCTTTGGATCAGGTGAATTTTGACACTTTTGGGGTGAGTGCCCATCAGGTGGAGATCGAGCCCTTTGTAGAATTTTATTTCGAGGATGGAGATCAGTTACGAGTGGAGTCCTTGTGGGGTGGTTCCCGTTATGAAGATTCCTATGATGATTCTGATAGCCTTGGAGGATTGGTCAGGTATCAGAGGCCGATTGGGGAACGTTCAATCCTGAGCCTGGAGTATTTGTTTGAAGATCGTCAATACCTGGAAAAGGACGCTCGTGATGCGGAAGGTTATGCCGCGGAGGGAGTCACTCGTTTAAAAGTGGGGATGGGCACGATTAGCTTAAGAGTAAATGCTGAGAACGGTTGGCGATTTGATACCAAGTTGAATCACTATACTCAGAGAGATGAGGAGGCGGGTTATTCCGATTATGACCGGATTCGTTTCAAACACACGGTATCCCGAGCATGGGGGCAGTGGGATTTGAAGTTATCCGGTCGGTACTCCTGGTATGATTATCTGGTGAGGCCTGCGGAGTTTGGTGGCGATGCATTACTATACAGAAGGGTTGTGGAGGGTTCAGTCAACTTGAGTCGGACTTTGAATGAAGATCTGGCTCTGTTTCTGGAGTCGCAGGTTGAGCGTAATCGTTCGAACAGTTTGGATAACCAATTCTCTGCTGGTCGTGTGATGATGGGAGTGGAGTGGTCACTATAGCAGTGGAGGCAGGCTGGGTATGATCAATTTATCAGCAGGTGAAGGTCGTTTGGGTCGGTATTTGGCGATCAGTGGAGTTCTTCTGGTCTTGGGGGTATTGGTGATTGGAGTCCTGATCTGGTTTCGGGGAGAGTTGAGGAAAAGGATGATCATCCGTGAAGTTGCGGTAATGGAAAAGCAGGTAAATGCGGTGCTCCGGCAAGCAGAGGAGGCATACTTGCTTAGTGGTGAGTTTTTACCGGAAGATGAGTTGGCATTGCTGGGTAATCTTGCGGATGTGCCAGAGTATTTGGTGGAGGCATTACTGGGAATGCTGAATGTAGATCGTGTGGAGGGGTTGCAGGTTTTTGATAAAGAAGGTTTTTCGCAGGAAGCGTTGTCTGCAATGGAAGGAATGAATGTCTTGCCGGATCATTTCTTTTCCGGGTTGAAGAAAGGGTTTTCCAGGGGGCAGCTCATTGATGAGGGGTTGGAGCTGATGATTCCGTTATTTCGTGATGGCAGTAAAGAGTCAGATTTTTTGGGAGTGGTGACTTTTTATATTGATGAGAGTGAATTGCTTGCTGAATACGAGGGTTTGGATGAGCAGCTTTTGCAACTGTGCCTTTTGCTTCTGGTAGCCGGTGGGGGAGTGATTGCCTGGGTGCTCAGTGTTACGTTTCACAGAATGGAGTCGGCAAATGAATTACTTGAAGAGCGGGGCCAAAGATTAGCGGCAACCAATGAAAAGCTCTTGTTGGCTACCAAGACTTCTGCCGTCGGTTCTTTGACCGCCAATTTGATTCACGGGTTGAAAAACCCGCTGGGTAGTTTGCGGGAATACGTGAATCTGCTTCGGGAAACTGGTGGAATCAGTGACAAGGAGGATGTGGAGCTTGCCCGGGAGTCGGTCCGGCGGATGCAGGATTTGATTCAGGACACATTGTCAGTGATTGAGAGTACTGATGGGGAGGCGATGTTCTCATTCACCCTACAGGAGTTACAGGGGGAGATTCGGAAAAAGTTAGCTCCCATCGCGAAGAGCAAGGACGTGGAGCTTCTCATAACTGGTGAGGATTTAGAGCTGGAAGTAGATAGTGTACGGGGAAATTTGCTGGTATTGATTTTGTGTAATCTGGGCCAGAATGCTTTGGAAGCCAGTCCCCAGGGAAGGGTGGTCCAGATTGAATTCACTTTGGAGATCCCCCATTTGCATTGCTTTGTCAGAGACGAAGGTCAGGGATTGCCAGAGTGGATGAAGAGCGATCCGTTTCAGGCCGTACGTTCTACAAAGCAAGGAGGTAGTGGCATTGGTTTGGCATTGAGCCAGCAATTGTCTCGACAAATTGAGGCGGAAGTGGAGTTGGAGGAGTCGACCACTGCAGGTACGGTTTTCAAATTTTCACTTAGAGTGGCTTGACGAACGTAGCTGTAGCTTCGTAACTTATATTTATACAAATTCACGTTTGTATTTCCTCGTTCTAATTCCCAAGTCATTTATCCCTGTCCACACGGTTTTGATGTCAACCCGTATCAATTTATTTATTGCATGGATTTCCTGCAGCTGGCTCACCATTGTCCAAGCAGATCTGCCTGCTGAACCCTTGAACTGGGAGTACCTGACTGGAGCTTCGATTTACTCCAGCCCTACTTTAAGCAGTGATGGCACCGTGTATGTCGGTTCCGGAGATAACAAGGTTTACGCACTCAATCCAGATGGGACGCTGAAGTGGTCTTATGAAACGGGTGACTGGGTGGATGCCGTGCCTGCCCTGAGTGAAGATGAGTCTGTGGTGTATGCGGCCTCCTGGGATAATCATTTATATGCACTGGATGCGGAGACGGGAGCTTTAAACTGGTCTTATGAAACCGGAAATTTTATCGTGTCTTCTCCTTCCATCGGAAGTGATGGCACCATTTATTTCGGCTCCAATGATAATTTCTTCTATGCCTTGAACCCAGATGGCACCTTACAATGGGAGTATTTTCTGGAAGGTGCGGAAACCGCAGAGATACAAGGCTCCTCCGCCATTGATGAGAACGGCTACATTTATTTTGGGGCGAAGGATGGTAAGCTGTATGCCTTGAATCCAGACGGTACCTTGCGATGGTATTATCAGGTTGTTGCGGATGAAGGGCCCAATGGAGAGGCTGGAAACGGAGAGGTGGCGATCACTTCATCCGTGGCCATTGATGACGAAGGGAATCTTTATTTCGGGGCTGCAAGCGGGAGTTTTTATTCCCTGGATCCTGATGCGATTGACCCTGATACGTTTGACCCGGCATCCCTTGATCCTGAAGTGGGTTTGCGATGGAAGCACCGTCTATTGGACGTGAGTGTAGACGACGAAAGTATTGACAGCTCTCCTGTTGTGGGGCCAAACGGGAACGTCTTCTATGCAACGAGGGAAGGCTACCTGATTGCTTTGGACAGCGATGGTGTGGAGTTGTGGAGTATTTACGTGGGGGATGTCTTTTACAGTGCTCCTGTAGTGGATTCTGGGGGGATTGTCTACATCCCTTCCTTTTTCGGAACGGTCACCAATGCGGATACGCAGGAGTCCGAGCCGGTCAGCGGTATCACAGCTGTTGATCAGGCAGGAGAGATCTTATGGGAGTACTCATTGATTTTTGGGTACATTGATTCCTCCTTGGCCATGGATGAGTCTGGAATTCTTTATTTAGGAGCTTCGGATGGCTCTATCGTAGCTTTTGACACAGGTTCCGGGAATACACTTGCCCAAAGCGAATGGCCGAAATTGAGGGGCAACCGGGAGTCCAATGGTCGATACACACTTTGGACTTATGAAGTGGATGCCAGTGTGGCCGTTGATGGAATTGGCACAGTCACTGGGTCGGGGCATTATGAAATTGGAACCGAGATTTCTCTGGAAGCCGTGCCGTCTGTCGGGTATGCGTTCACTGGTTGGAGTGGTGATCTTACCAGTTCGGAGAACCCACTGACTCTAACGGTTACCGAAGACCTTTCCGTGACGGCATCCTTTGGCTGGGCAATGCCATTCTGGCTCACATTGTCGGATCTCGGAGGTAATTGGCGAAGTAGTGACTGGCTGGGAATTCTCTATCTTGATGAGACGGGTTGGGTGTATCATGAAAGTTTGGGATGGTTGTTTCTGAGTGGGACAAGCGTCAGTTTATGGATGTGGCATCCAGATCAAAGCGGTTGGTATGGAACAGATTCAGAAACTTATCCATTTTTATACTCGGATTCCGATTCAATTTGGATTTACTACCATGAAGAATCCGGACAATTTTATCATTATGGAACCATTCAGGATTGGCTAGATCACCCTTAGCGATCCAATTTTCTCATTCCTTCATCATGAAACGCCACATCTGCACTTTATTTCTATGGGGTCAGATGCTCATGATGATATCAGCAGTCCATGGTGGCGTTATTTATGTGGATGCCAACGCCTCGGATGGTGGAAATGGGAGTTCCTGGGCACTGGCTTACACTCACGTTCAGGATGCATTGCTTTACAGCTCATCCGGAGATGAGATCTGGGTGGCTGATGGAGAGTACTACCCGGACTACGGCGACTCTGTTTTTGAAGGAGATCGCTACGAATCTTTCACCTTAAAGGCTAATGTCGCTCTCTATGGTGGTTTTGCAGGTACAGAAACCTCCCGGTTGCAGAGAGATCCGGATACCAATGTTTCAAAATTAAGTGGAAAAATAGGCACCCTTACCGATGGCAGTGAGGACACCATTCACGTGGTTTTTGCAGAAGGCGTTGATGGCACTGCCATTCTGGATGGGTTTACCATTGAAGGAGGTAGTGCCGAAACGGGTAGTGATGAATATAGTCAGGGTGGAGGGATATACATCTTGGATGCCAGCCCCTCCATAACCAATGTCATATTCAGTGATAATCAGGCGTACAGTGGTGGTGGAGCTTACATTTCCGGACCTTCCGCTTCTCCAGTTTTTACGGACTGTACATTTTCCGGTAATGCTGCCTTTTGGGACGGAGGTGCGGTCTATTCATCCGGAGCAAGTGCCAATTTTTCCAATTGTACGTTTTCGTTTAACTATGCCCTGGATGGGCAGGGGGGAGGAATGTTTGTTACCGGTACAGGAAGCCTGGTTCTTGCCGATTGTAATTTCTCCAACAATGAATCGGTCTATGGTGGAGGAGGTCTTTCCACTTCTTCAGCTTCCCCTGGGATTACTGGATCTGCATTTTCCTCAAATACTGTTACCTCTGGAATGGGCGGAGGAATTGAGATTTTGAGTGGTAATCCAACCCTGTTCAACTGCACAATCAATGGCAATGCTTCCAGTTACGCTGGAGGCGGTATGGCGATCTGGACGGGAAATCCGGTTATTCAGAATGTGACTTTTTCGGAAAATCAGGATAATGGTGCCTACGGTGGAGGAGGTGTCTTTAGCTATGAATCCAGCCCGACTTTCCGGAATGTAACCTTTGATGGCAACTTTGCTGATTATGGCGGCGGAATTTATATGTATGGCCAGTCACCAATTCTGGAGAACTGCATCTTTTCCACCAATACCCAACTGGATAGCACCAATGATGGTGGTGGCGGCGCCATCTTCAATTATGATGCAAAACCCGCAATTACCCGGTGTAATTTTTCCTGGAATTCCGCCAAAGTCGGAGGGGCCATCTACAGTTATTTCAGTGCAGTCGGCACTGAGAATCCCAAATTGGTTCAATGTAAGTTTGAGGGAAATGCGACACTGGCTTCCGGACAAGGAGGAGCGATTGCCAACTGGAATGCTCAGCCAACCATGATCAATAGTGAATTTACAGGCAATACCGCTGCGATTGGAGGAGCGATCTGGAATGAATCTTCCGCCGTCGGCGGCCAAATGGTCAATTGTCTTTTCTCTGGAAACACAGCCACGGATTCGGGCGGTGCGGTTTATTGTCCTCAGGATGCCATCAACTGTACATTTTCGCACAACACAGCGGCTACCGGAGCTGCCATCTACGATGTGAGTGGAAAAACTTTTACCAACTGCATCCTCTTTGGAAATACGGCGACAACCCAAGGCAATCCCATTGAGGGCACAACTCTGCAAATTCAATACAGTTTGGTCGAAGGAGGCTATACTGGTACGGGAAATATTAGTTCCAATCCACAATTTACCAATGCAGAAACCGGGGATTACACCCTCTTGTCGAATTCTCCGGCCCGTGATGCAGGAAATGCTACGGATCTACCCAAGGATACTCTGGATGTAGATGGAGATTCGGATGTGGATGAAGCTTTGCCGACAGACCTCTCGGGCAACGCACGAATTTTTAATGCCTCGGTCGATATGGGAGCCTATGAGTTCTTCTATACCGACAGCGATAACGACCTGATGCCTGATTATTGGGAAGAGATCTATGGCTTCGATATATCTGTCGATGATTCAGCGGAAGATCAGGATGGAGACAGTTTCACAAATTTACAGGAGTATCTCTTGGGAACGAACCCCACCAATAGCACAGATGCCTTTCGGGCAGACGAAGTAGTGGCTTTGGGCAATGGAACCTTTCAACTCACATGGACAAGTGTATCTGGAAAAGAATACAGCATTCAGACCTCAACCAACCTGACGGAATGGGCAGATGTTGTCGGGAGCTTCATCGCCACATCGGATACCACGACAACTTCGGTCAACATTGATCCCGACTCCACAAAAGCCTTTTTCCGTGTAGTCCTTGTCCAATAGTCTGCACCTTCACTCAGTTGACTCATTTGCGGGAAATCTCACGATCAACGCCTCGGATGATGCCATTTCAAAACTTTGTTACCTGTCGTTGTCCCCACTTGGTTTTCCAACAATGTGGCGTAGGGCTTCTGGCAATTGCCTTACTTACTTCCTGTGGCCAAAGTTCGAAGGAAGCTCCGCAAGTTGAGAAACCGGACTGGACAGGCTCCGCAAACGAATTTTTGCAGGCATTTCTTGTAGAAGAAGGCCGGTTCCAACAAAGTAGTTCCGGCCAACTCTATACGGGGAAAATTCATTTGGCCCCAAGCCCCCCACATCCCGCCTACAACATCACGCTATTTGAAGGAACCCCGATTCAATGGAAGGAAAGTTCTTCCGGAAAAAGCCTGCTTCGATGGCATCAACCAGGCCTATGGATTGGCAATGATATCGCTTGGGAGGAAGACTTTGAGGAAACTGCAAATGGTTTACTTCATCGTCCTACCAACCAACTTTTTCACGGAAAACTTTTTTCAATTAATGAGCAGACAGGTTCCCTGGAGGCAGAATACACCTATGCCCAGGGCATCCCACACGGACCTGAGATTTACTATGATGACCAGCACAAAGAAGAGAGCCGGGTCAATTGGGTAAACGGGAAAATTCCCTTACAGAAATTCTGAATCCTTTCCTGTAAAATTGGTGAATTTTTTTGTGGAATGAAAAAAAATTCCCGCCAACCTAGCGCACCATGTCCACACATTACCTAGCTTGTGACTTTGGAGCCGAAAGCGGCCGCCTAATGCTTGGAACACTCAGTGACGATGGAAAACTCGCACTGGAAGAGCTCCATCGTTTTCCGAATATACCCATTGAAACCGAAGAATGCCTCAGGTGGGACATTGATGCACTTTGGGCAGAAGTTCGCAAAGCCCTCAAGATTGCGGCAGAACGCAATCTCCCCATCTCCAGCATCTCTGTCGATGGCTGGGGCGTGGACTACATCCTGTTGGATGAGAATGGAGAAATCATGAGCCCCACCTACTGCTATCGCGACAAGCGAAACCAACGGGGAGTCGACAATATTTTTGCCCAAGTGCCCTGGGAAGACGTCTACGCAGAAACCGGCATACAGTTTTTGAACTTCAACACCGTCTACCAACTTGGTGCCGAAACACCGGAAAGGCTCCAGCAAGCCAAAACCTTCCTCCCCCTTGGTGATGCCTTCAATTACCTCCTCAGCGGAGTTGCCCGATCTGAAATCTCCATGGCCAGTACATCCTCCATGTACGATCCCCAAAAACAAGACTGGTCGGACAAGCTCCTCGCCGCGGCCAAAATTCGCCGTGAGCAAATTGCTCCACTGGTGGAATCCGGTACACCCTTGGGAAAACTGAAACCCGAACTGGCACAAGAATCCGGTTTGGGCGAAATTGAAGTTGTGGCCACCTGTAGTCACGACACCGGAGCCGCCGTCGCTGCCGTCCCAGCAGAAGGGGAGAACTGGGCCTACCTCAGCTCCGGAACCTGGAGCCTCATCGGAGTTGAGTTACAAGAACCCATCCTCAGCGAACGCTCCCGTGAGCTAAATTACACTCACGAGATTGGCCACGGAAACACAATCCGCCTTCTCCGCAACATCATCGGCCTCTGGATCGTACAGGAATGCCGCAGGAATTGGGAAAAACAAGGCACCTCCTATGACTACGACACCTTGACCAAGCTCGCTACCGAAGCCGAACCCTTCCGCTCCCTCATCAACCCCGATGACCAAAGATTCTTCAATCCCGACAGTATGCTCGACACCATTGCCGGTTATTGCGAAGAGACCAATCAACCTGTACCTGATTCTCCTGGTGCCTTTGTCCGCTGTGCCTTGGAAAGCTTAGCCCTGGTTTACCGTTCTCATCTCAATGAGGCTGAACAGCTTACTGGAAAAACCATCGACAAACTTCACATTGTTGGCGGGGGTTCCAAAAACGCTCTCCTCAACCAACTCGCCGCCAACGCCACAGGTCGCGAAGTCATTGCTGGCCCCACCGAAGCCACTGCACTCGGCAACATTGCCGTGCAAGCCATTGGCCTGGGTCACATTCAGGACCTTGCTGCCGCCAGACAAGTTATTCGGGAGTCCATGGACGTGGAAGCCTACCAGCCCCAGGAGCCGGACGCCTGGCAAGCCGCCTACGAACACTTTTCCCAACTCCCCTAGAAGCGAAAAACTTCTGGGAACACCGAGCCCCAACTCGGACATATACTAACTCTCAAAATTTCTTTCCGAAACTCTTTCGTGCTAACTGGAGGGGCGGTTTCCTAACCGCCCGTACATTAGGCGGTTAGGAAACCGCCCCTCGTGCGCCAAGGAGGGCGGGACACCAGGAAGGTTCAAGTCCTTCCCTGGCAAGGTGTTGCTTGCCA
>Ga0181568_10004719_pt1 | contig 12098 bp, 15 predicted proteins | sample 101ome_20_FD_133758 | JGI IMG/M metagenome (GOLD analysis project Ga0181568, IMG submission 133758) | Coastal salt marsh microbial communities from the Groves Creek Marsh, Skidaway Island, Georgia - 101404AT metaG (megahit assembly) | ecosystem: Environmental > Aquatic > Marine > Intertidal...
CGCCAGCACAGATAACCCACCATCACAGACCTTATCCAACGAGGGTTTCTCAGACACGCAGGTCCGTGAAAGGAACGAGTCATACTCGTAATCACGGTTTTCCCACGTATCGTCATCACCTGCATACGACTCCTCACCGTAATCTGACTCATAGTCAGACTCCGACTCATAGTCGTAGCACCCCTCGCCATCATAGGCATATCCATATCCGTTTTGAATGTCATACATATCCATAACTAATTTCTCCCTCCCAAGTCGCCCTTTAAATTCAACTTTATTTTGACATAATTTTTGATATATTATCATCGGAGATAATATATCAATTTCTAATGGTCCCGACATTGCCTTCCATCACCACAGTACCATCTTTTACCGTCCCTTGAACGCGAATCGTCTCCTCCTACCCACGCACAATCGTGCCTGTGTCCAACAACGGGATTCTTAGTCCTCATGGCGCAACCAACTTGAGCATCATGTAGACTAGCAAAGTAGATATCATCACAACTGGTTCCAACTGGAAGACGCCAGTGTTCGTTCATCCATGGAGGTGCAGCACAATATGGTAGGTCCGAACCTACAGGACGCGGAGCATTTCCCAAATAATTTACGATTTCATAACTATTAGGATCTTTAGGATTTTGCATTTATATTACCACAACAAAAAAAAATCGTACGCAAGAAAGCCACACCCCGAAGGATGTGGCTTTCCATACGCCCCTAATGGGGTTAGTGGTGTGCGCCCCAACCATCGCACACACCTGTCACCATCTTCATGGCGTCCATCCACCTACTTTACCTAACCCTCTACCTAACCCTCTACCTAACCCTCTACCTCCTCTTCCGCCCTCTGCTGCCAACTCGCCTTACCCTCCTCATCCATGTCCTTCCAAGCCTTGGCCAACTGCTTCGTAATCTCAGCACCAGACATCTCTGGATTCTCTTCCTTCATCTCCGGACGACGTGCCTTGACGAAGCAAGTGTAGGCACTCGGCTTCTTAGCCGATGACCCCTTAGCCGATGACCCCTTAACCTCGCTATCCTTACCCTTCGCCTCCGCTTTCACCGCACCCTTCTTAGGAACCGCCTTCTTCTTGGGCTTCTCCTCTTCCTCATCACCATCCTCACTTGGCACATACTCCTCCATCTCCGCCTGATAGCGCTCCTTGTCGTCCGCAGCCATCTTCTCAAACTTCTCAAACTCCTTCTTTTTCTTCTTGTCCGTCTTCAACTCGTTCCACCGACGACCCAACTCCGCAGTCACATCCGTAGGCTTCGGGTCATCCAACTCCTCCTTAACCTTAGCCCGATACTCAGCACAGAAAAACATGTAGGAAGACTTGCCACGCTTCGGCGCGTTAGGGTCCTTCTTCTTCTTCTGCGAAGACAACTTCTCACTCAACTCCTCCTCTGTCAAAGGAACGTATTCGGCCTTCTGCGCTTCGTAGCGCTCCTTATCGTCCGCCGCCATCTTCTCAAACTTCTCCAACTCCTTCTTTACCTTAGAGTCGGTCTTAGCCTCCTCGCAAAACTCACGCCACATGGCACCCAACTTCGCAGTCACATCACTCGTCTTAAAGTCATCACCCTTCGCCTCCATCACCGCCTCCTTCGCTTCAGGTCGCTTAGCAGAACTAAAGAAAATGTAGGCGGACTTGCCACGCTTAGGAGCATCCGGGTCCTTGGGCTTCTTCGCCTTCTTCTCCGACGACTTCGCAACCAACTTGGAAAGCTCACTCTGATTAGGCTTCGCGCTCCAAGCCTTAACCAACAACTTAGTCAACTCATCAACAATCACACCAACCTCCGACTCCTCATGTTCCTCATAGAACGTCTCAAGATCATCACCGCCATGCTCCTTGATAAACGCAACCATGTGAGCGTTGATATTTTTCATCTGGTCCGTGGAAGACATTATACTGATTTTAACCTACGAAGTTGTCCGAAAAAATCAAGTTTATTTTTCCCACAACAACCCCCAATATCAACTCCTTGTCAAAATAAACAAGCACTCTAACCACACCTACAGAATCCACCATCGCCGAAGCTGCCACCAGGTTGTTCCGCACCACTCATACATTTTGATAATCCACCAAAGGCGTCGGCACAAGCTCCGTCAAACGCAGCACAAGAGTTAGAACCACGTGCCTTACACATATCAAAATATGCCAAGGCCTTGGCATTAACATCTTCTCCCGCCTCTAAAGCCGCCGCTATTTCTGGAACAATCTCATCACATCTCTCATTCTCTTCCTGTGTCAACGTTCGAAACATACAAGCCGTTAAAACCTCATGCTCAGTATCACTTAAACCAAGACTCTTACACAACATGTTTTCTTCTTCAGTTCCAAACCCATCTGCATCAACCGTCACACAAGCTCCAGCATCAGTAAACGGATCCGCACCATCCGAAAGAGCATCACCATTATCATCCAACCATTGACCTGTTTCATCCACCCGACGACCACGAACTATACGTGTTAATCCAGCCTTGGAACCCCTACCCACTTCTACAGCATTAGGATTCATACGAAGCATCTGAGCCTCCCTTTGTTCATCTGTGCATACAGGTTGCCCATCAGCACCCACTCTACGAGGAAAAGTTCCATCCTCATTCATAGGTCCCGTATCACAAAATCCCTCACTATTATAAGTTCTGATAATTAAAAACAACAATGTCAAGAAAAGAACCGCATTCAATATTAGTCCCAAAGTTGGCCAACAGTTATTTTGATTACACTTCACACAAAGATTAGATAAAAACCTTGACGACATAGCAATACCAGTATTACTAGCAAACATTAAGAACAAGAGAAAGATTATAACTGGAAGTATCCATTGATTTTTCATTTATATTACCTCAACAAAAAAATCGTACGCAAGAAAGCCATACCCGACGTGGGTATGGCTTTCGTTACGCCCCGAAGGGATTAGTTTGGGCTTCGCCCCTTGGGTGGTGTGTGCCCCAACCATCGCACACACCTGTCGCCGACTCAATCAGCGCCCACCAAACCTAAACTCAAACCTAAACACAAACCTAAACTTTACAAGGCCAACTCTCACGCATCTCAGACCAACCAGCCATCCGCCTCATCTCCGCATCCGCCCACTCCCAATCCGCCCACTGCTCCTTCTCTGAACGAGTCTTCTTCTGCCACCCAGCAGAAATCTTCCTCGTGATATTCCTCTTAGAAAACCCCTTACCCTTGAAATGCTCCCTGTAGTGATAGGCATAGTTATTATACCCACGCTTCACCTTTGACTCGCCACGCGGAACGTCCCACACTTGGACTGACGAATTCCAATACAAACCCGGATGCTCCGGAACAGTCCCAACAATACGACCACAACACACACAGTTATATACACCACGAAGATTCTGCTTCGTGCAAACCAAACACGTCCATGTTTTCTTCTCATATTCACTACCCCGCTCACCACCATCTGCCACATCATCCATCAACTCGTTATGCTCGTCAATCCTAACCACCCTCTCCTTTTTAGCACTATACTCCGGCACCGAGACACAGTTAGGATGGGGGTAGTTGCCATCTTCATCGCAGTGCGCGCAGGAACTATCTACACCCGACTCACATCCAGGACACACATCATCCAACTCGTTGCTAACCACCCTCTGCTTCCTCTTGTGCTCCGCCAACCGCTCCTTCCACATCTCAATATAGTAACTAGCTGGAAACACAGTCCCCCCAACATTCATCCTCATCAACCTAACACCATCATCCGTTGTCAAACCAACCCTCAACGCCTCACTAAACAAGTCCTCCAACTCCTGAGGAACCTCAAGTCCAGAGTTTGCGACGTCATCCGAACGCCGCAACTTCGGCTTCTCTAGCACCCCCGCCCACTTCAAACCACTCATTGAAGTAGCATCCTCCTTCAGATACGGAACATGATACGAACGAAACTCGTCATAACGAGAGGCATCATTCTTCAACGCCGTCCAACGAGGACCCAAAATACGATATGTCTCCTTCCTGTTCGCCGGGTCAGGATTCTCCTTCTCCGCTTCACGAAAATTCTTAGCGCAAAACAAATTATACGCATTCTTAGACTTATCCAACATCTCTTGAATCTCCTCATCCGTTACACCCGCACTCCGAGTAGGCTCCACCGGCGCCTTAGCCATCTTACCAACAATCTGACCTGCCACAACCACATCCCAATCCATACCTATCTTTCCAAGCTCCATGAGATTTTCCACAATACCAACCATGTTGGTAGGGATATTCATAACAGTCGTGTTAGAAGACATATTTCTAACCTTAGCCTACCAAGTTGTCCGACAAAATCAAGTTTATTTTTGGCACAAATTACCTAGTTAACAATTCTTTTTTGGTTCCTCAAGGATTGACGTTTTTACTCTATATTTTTTTAATTGTTTAATATAAATGGAAAAATTATACACCATAATTATTCTGATGTTTTTATTAGTATTAATAATATTTTATACAAATTTTTATTTCGGAAAACAATTCTACTCATGTAGCGATTGCGAAAAGAATGAATATTTCTATATAGACGTAAAATTACCAAGCCAAAATAGTATCAACAAAATTGAAAAACTATTAAACAAAGGAACATTAATAAACCCAAAATCAAACTTCAATAACGCACAAGGGAAAAAAATTAACAGCCTAATACTTCCACAAAATATTAAAGAATTTTACATGACAGATAAACTAAGACAAGAAGTATCTGAAATTATAGGTGAAGAAGTATACTATGCTCCCGAATCAGAAAAATATCGTATTTTTGCAAGGATTTATGACCAACCAAATGACTTTTTGGATTGGCACTATGATAATAACTTTACTAAAGGCAATAGATACACATTAGTGATACCTATATCAGTATCAAAAGGTAATACATCAGAATTTATGATTAAAGACCGGAAAACTAAAGAAGAAATTATAGTTCCGATAGAAATCGGAAAAGGCGTTATATACAATGGCAGTGAAGTTTACCATAAAATATCAAAACAAACAAAAAATAACAAAAGAATAGTAATTATAATACCGTTCTACACAAATTATACAAAATCATTGATAGGAGAAATACGAGAAGTATTTAGAAATTTTACCTATAAACATCTAGAACTTTTTACACACTTCCAATAAAACTTAGTACGCAAGAAAGCCATACCCGATGTGGGTATGGCTTTCATTACGCCCCAACCATATTCGGCTCAAGGGGTCATACTTAGATTGGCTACCTACATACGATAACCATTCAACCGGTCTTGCTCGTTGAAGTAGTTTCGCAACTTCAACAGAGGACCCATCGGAATGTCAAACACATGCCCGACACCACGATGCCATCCCCACTCCTCAATCACCACCTGATTGACCAGGTCGTTAATCGTCCCATCAGTATTCATCAACGCCCGCGCCCGAGGACCTTGGACCCGTGCCCCAACCACAATCTTCTCAATGCCCTTGCTCCGCACAGAACGCATCAACTTCTTACGCTCATCACCATACACATCCCGCGCCATCAAGTTGATCTCATAGACCAACTCATCAGGCAATGCCTGGAACAGCGAATATCCCATGTTTGTCGGTGTAGACATCATAATCTACCTTTCTCCCCCATAGTTGTCACAAAAAATCAAGTTTATTTTTGACGTAAAATTTGACTAGGGTGCGTTACACTCAGTTCCAGGTTGACACACCCATTGTAAATACTCATTTTGATACGGAGTTCCATCACAAATCTTTGCGCTACCAACCCAAGGGTCATTATACCAAGAAGAACACACCTCCCTCTTGAATTCTTTCATCTCTTCGTATGTGTGAGTTTTTCTCCAAGAAGGAGGATCTCTGGGAAACACTTTGGACGAACAATCATCCCAAAAGTCTGTTTTGTTTCTGTTTGCTCCAAGCCAATCAATATAAGCATCACATGCTGGTAATTCTGCAGATGATGTTACAAAATTATGCGTATCGTATGAACTCCTTGACATTTATCTTTACCAACATTTTTTCCGTACGCAAAATAGCCACACCCCGAAGGATGTGGCTATTCGCGGGCCGCCGCCTATTTCACTTCAAGTCCACTAATTACTTAGAGAGGTCGCGCAGGTACCTACAAATATATACATACGATCTAGGGTCGTCAAGATCTTTATAAACTAAATACGCACGAGTTCCACCCCCATCCAAGTTCATAGTTTTACGACGCATACCATTATCTATACCTTGCATCGCATCAACAACACGCTCATATTTCAGAACTTCCTTCTTGCCAGTAAAACTGGATTTATAAAACCCTGGCTTGTCCGGATCTTCTGTAAAATTCTTTATCGTCTTACGCTTATCACTTACCTCTCTCAACCACTTCTCTGCCAACTTCTTGTTCCTAAACTCCTTCCACTTATGTTCCCAACTATTAGGATCATAAGTAGGATCAAACTCCATATTTATCTGACTGATAATCTGTTCCACCTTTCCATCAGTCAGTTCCCTGACGTTCTCGTCAGGACTTTGCCCCAACTCCAACAGCTTCCGTAAAAGAGACTCATACTTTTGCATGCTATTAAAGTCATCCGCAGAACAAACTAACATAGGTTTGTTCGTGGCATTCCGCGTATAACCAGCCAGACGATTGAAGAGCTGATATTTCTCCCTTACCTGTTTGCTACAATACGGTCCAAATAAACCAACAGAAATATTACATTCGTGGGAAGAAAACGTTATCCCACGCCCCAGACACCGATTACCAGTGATTACCAAACGCCGTTTAAAACCCTTTTCCGACCAATAATTCTTCAACCACTCCTTGATTTCCACATCCACCGCGACCTTGACCCTCCCCCACATCGTTTTGTTATCGTAACTTTGAATCTGTATTTCACTTTCACATGCATCAAAAAACTCATCATCTTCATAGTCATCGTCCGCGACGGTATTAGAAGACATTTCTTTCGTCTTGCTATTAATAACAAGAATATCAGTAAAATACGGATCCCCAGTCTTCGGATTATCTGCCATACACAACTCAGCAATCTCTTCATGAGATTGGACTTTAGTTGCCCCTGGAATCAACCACACCTCACCATTCACCGGTGATTTCTTAGCCAAATAACTTCCCACGTAGTTGCGAATATCCGATTCGTCATCATCATCGTCCAACTCGTGAGGGACATGTTTGCTGGCAGAAAGAACATGATAGTTTGGCCCATGCAGACTATCAACATACTGAATACGAATCTTACCATCCGGAAGATGCTTCCCAACCCAATTTTTCACCTTGCCCCAAGCTGGAGTAATATCACACGGTGTGGCAGTTATAAACTTCAACTGCTCCACAAGAAAACGCCCACTCTCAGTTTTCTTTGACAACCACTTAGACACAGAAGTCTCAAACATTTTTTGACTAATCACCTTGTCCGCCTCATCAACAAAAATCGCAATACAATACTGCTTTGCAAACCTACCAAGGGAATCCAACAAATTGTTAATATCGCCATCAGCCCGAGTGCGAGCGGAATGACCACAATAGAAAAGAGTATTCCTATCACGGTTTTCCAAATACTTGAAAACCTCATCATTCACAGAATTCGGATAGTTCACACCCCTGCGCAAAGGCTTACTGGAAATCCGTAATGTATGCAACACATCAATCTCATCTGCACGCAAACACGTCTGATTATTCAACAACAAACTATTGTCCGATACCACAATACCAATCGAAATAATAGGCGTGTTTTGATACTTCTTATGAAAAGCAACCAAATCACGAAGCATCAACCCCGTCTTACCAGCCTGAGGAAACCGAACTATCAACTCAGTTTCACGTCTAAACTCAACCATCTCATACCTCTCTATCTCAGGATCACGGCCTTGCTCCCCCCGAACAACCACTCCACTCACATTCCTACCAACCCCAAAAAAATTCCGCCATTTTCTCATGTATGAAGGTCTGTTAAATTCAATCGTGTCTAAACGAAGATGGGTAAGAACCGTAAAATCGTCCTTCAAATCTTCAATCGTATCTTTGGATATATCAAAATCAGTCGAAAGATAATCACGAAGGGAAATCATATTTCCCTCATGCTCCACTTGAGCCGTTTGGAAACCATGTTCCAATATCCACATCTCGATAGTTTGAGAATTATCCATGATATCTACCTTTCCCCCATGGTTGTCCCAAAAAAATCAAGTTTATTTCCACCACAAAAAAACCACGTAAGAAGACCCTCCGTACGCAAAATAGCCACACCCCGAAGGATGTGGCTATTCGCGGGCCGCCGCCTATTTCAAATCCCCAACCCAGCCCTAAGAACCCACTCTGGCTTCGCTCATCTTCCCTACCACCTTGTCCCAATGACTACGCACCTCCCCATACACCCGACCCTTCGCCAACTTCGGCTCCATCCCCCTCTTGTCAAACATCACCACCGCACATCCCACCGCATCAGCCAACGCCGAGTGCGCCACACCACACACCGTGTCAAACGTCCCCTCTCCCAACCCCAGGTGGATCTTCCTACCCCGCAACGCAATCCGCTTCGGGTCCTTCAACAGCACATTCACTATAGCACTACAAGTCAAACGAGGCAACCCCGTCGCCGTCCTCTCAGGCCATTCCTCAACACCCAGCTTCTCCACCGCGTTCGGACAGTAGGGAATGTCCTTATACTCCCGAATCACAGACAACGTGTCCAACGTGTAACGCACCTCCTTCGGCATCGTCAACCCCCACCGCCACATCTCAGCACACAGAAACTGGAAGTCACAGGAATCACCGTTGTGCGCCACCAACACTCCCACATCACCATCTCCCAAAAACGACTCCATCCACGTCACAAACTCAACACCTACAACACTAAAATCCAACTCAGTCTCCAAGTCCTCAGCACTGATGCCATGCACCGCCTGAGCCCTAGGATTGATTGGCACGGTCGTCCCAATCCGCTTGCTAAACTCCTTCCCATACACATCACCCCTCGCATTCACCGCTATGGCCGACAACTCAATTATGCGGTCCGCCGTCTTACTCATACCCGTCGTCTCTATGTCAAACACATAATACACCACCTTGCCCTCCACCTTGGGCAACGCCACAAACTTCTCCCGCACCACCTCCTTCTCCTTGGTCACAAACCTAAACGCGTCAACCAAGTTCGAAAAGAACTTGCTACACTTCGCCGGACTATTCTTATCCTTCATAAACTCCTCATACGTCGGCAGGTCAGAGTCGTCCAAAGGTTCGGACCGCATCACCTCACCCTCTATCATCACAAAGCCAGATGGGCTCGGTGTCAAGCTGTTCTCCGCCGCCTTCAGCCGCTTCATTGGACGAAGTGAAGAGGTGGGTGGCTTCCGGGACCCATCCCGCAGAATCCGCAACAACTGCTTACACCACTCCTCATTCTTACGAATACTATCCCATAACTTGGTCGTGTCTGAAGAAGGAAACGCCTTACCCATCGCCATAGCAAACACAAAACTCACCACCATCTCCGTCAAGATGGACTGGATCACCACGATGAGCAACTTGGCCGCCATCAGCACCAACAGCATCTTGAGCACGACCTCATAGGTCCGCTCAACCGACACATCGGCAGGCACACCGCTCATAGCGGTAGGGCACCGGTTATTCGCCGAGTAAGTAGTATTCGACATTTCTACCTTTCCCTCCAGGGTTGCCCTAAAAAATCAAGTTTATTTTTGACAGGAATTTGACCGCCGAGGGAGCTCAGCCAGACTCCGTACGCAAGAAAGCCATACCCGATGTGGGTATGGCTTTCCTTTGTTTGGTATATGCCCCAACCATCGCATATACCTGTCACCACCTTCATGGTGCCCATCCATATTACATCCTACTAATTACATCCTACTAATTACATCTATCCCCGGGTTGGCATTGCCACCACAAATAGTCGCCTGCATTATTAGGAACAAACCTACCATCTACCGTTCCCCAATAGGCTTTTGGTTCACCATTACAGATTACATCGTTACCAATCCAAGGCGCATTATATATTTGGTCACACTTCTTCCTAACATATTCTTTTTGAGCATTAAAAGCATCTGGATCTATATTCCACCTAAAATTAATATCTGCGTCGTTTTCCTCTATCCACCAATCTTCGGGTTTCTGACTATATGCCTTACAATCCCATTTATAACCTGCTTCAAATCTATCAAAACCGAACGCAGACTTCCCCTCGCAACTCGGCAAACTCCCTGATGAAGATTTCAAATTAGAATTTCTACAATTTCTACAATTTTTGTTCTTGTACATTTATTATTACATTTTTTTTAATTATCTTAATTATTTCTTACCCAATAACATTGTCAGCCCAACGCTCAAACATAGAAATCTGCTCTACACCAACAGGCTCCGGCTCCTCATCCTCCTCGTCATTGTCAATGAATTCGTCGTCCTCGTCATCCTCCTCGTCATCCTCCTCTTCGTCGTCCTCTTCGTCGTCCGAATCCTCGGAGCCGAGGTCCTCTTCATCTACCTCTTCCATGATGCGGTGAATCAGGTTGGGGTGACACATCATAGGCTTGAGGGCGTAAATCACACCGTCGTCGCAATGCATATCAAAATACTGAGCAAACCTCCAAGGCTCCTTAGACATCATCACAGCCAACCACGCAGCCACCAAATCGTAAGCAGGAGTCATTCCAATCGTAGGGTTGGACTCCATCTGTCGGATGAACGTCTGAAACGGACCAGACAGAGCACCATCCTCAAGCCCCTCCACACTAAACTCCGGAGCAGATGAACTCCACACCTCACTCACAGGAACACCAAAGAGACGATTGAAAGCAACCAACATCCTAGCCATCCCATCTACCTGCTCCTCGTTATACGAGGTCCCGTAAGCCTGCGCCGCCTGTCGCGCCGCCCTCGTAATACGCAACCCATCAAAGCTACCTTCACCCATAATACCATCCGTGATAGACTTCGCCGTCTCGTAGTTCGCACCACCCGGACCGACCAACTGATTCAGAAAAGCCAAACTGGCTGGCGCCCTACCCAACGTGTTCTTGAACCCAACCCTCATAATCTCCTTATACACACCATCAGGAAACCACTCAGCACTCCGAGCAGTGAAAAGCGGAATCCGCGTAACACCATCCACTTTGGTGGCAACGACCAACGCCACCGTCGCACTCTCCAACATCTGCTCAGCGAAGTGACGAGGAGCACCTTTCGACGAATTGGTAGTGCCCAACATTCCAAGAAGGATATAGTTGTAAGGACCACCAATACCCGAAATGAACGCACCCACACCCACCTCGTCATTCACAGGTCCAATTTGCAACACCATACGCCTCGACGACACGTGCGACCACCTAGGAAACCCACTAACTGGACCCATCTTGAAGTTCGCTGTCTCTTCCAACCCGATACAGTTCCTACACCGTTCCAACCGCGCACTCTCTTCCATCTTCCCACCCACACACAACACCTCCACAAACAAATTCGGAGTCGTAGCCGTCGCACGATAAAGATAGTGAAGCGCAGACTCATCGTCGCACTCCTCACCGACATCGGTGATGACCAACACATAGTTGGTGTATAGTTCGGTTGCGTTAAACGAAGCCATATTTTAACTTGTCCCTAAAAAGTCGTCCTGAAAAATCAAGTTTATTTTGACAAGACCCAAGGGTCGGGAGCCCGTACGCACAAGAGCCACGACCCCCTAATGAGGTCGTGGCTCTCAGTGTGCGTCCCTATACGGATTTTTGTTTTGGGTGGTGTGTGCCCCAACCATCGCACACACCTGTCGCCACCTTCATGGCGTCCATCCACCTATTCCTACCTAACAGTCATCATCCTCATCCTCATCCTCATCCTCACCCTCGTCGTCACCCTCATCCTCATCCTCACCCTCGTCGTCACCACCCTCATCCTCACCCTCGGCCTCCGCCCACTCCTGCCTCTCCTTCTCGTCCAGCTCCTTCCACAACTCGATGCACTTGGATGCGAACTTGCCCGGAGTCAGCTTGGGGAAGTCCTTCTTTATCTCCGCCTCGTTCTCCGATTTCCAAAACGCAAACCCAGACTTCTCGTCCCCCTTGCCCTTAACTACCGGCTTCTTCGGTGAGGGCTTCTTCGCC
>Ga0181568_10004728_pt1 | contig 12090 bp, 12 predicted proteins | sample 101ome_20_FD_133758 | JGI IMG/M metagenome (GOLD analysis project Ga0181568, IMG submission 133758) | Coastal salt marsh microbial communities from the Groves Creek Marsh, Skidaway Island, Georgia - 101404AT metaG (megahit assembly) | ecosystem: Environmental > Aquatic > Marine > Intertidal...
GGAGAAGTCCATCCTGGCGCTCGGATATGCGGGCTGGGGTCCGGGACAACTCGAATCGGAGTTCCACGACAACGCCTGGCTGTCGGTGCCCTACGACGACGCACTGATGTTCGAGGTGGATGCGGCCGACAAGTGGGAGCGCGCCTTCAACAGTATCGGGGTCGATCTCTCGGTCCTGTCCGGCAGGGCCGGCCGGGCCTAGCGCATTTCCTCCCGCGCACCGAGCAGCCGCCGCCAGACAACGATCGCCAGGAACATCGCGCTCATCGCCAGCAGGAGGTAACCGCTGACCAGGAAGGCGTGGCCGACACTTCTTGCCGCAGCGATCGGCACCGCCCAGACCGGCGAGAGAAACTGTCCCATGAAGAACGACGTGGTCAGCGCGCCAAGCGCGCGACCGCGAACGGCCATCGAGGTGCGCGAGATGATCGCCAGATTGATGTTGGGCAGGAACGCCCCCATCGAGAATCCGCCAATCCCCATCGCGATCATCGTGCCGGTGAAGCTTTCGGAGAACCCGGTCAGGACAAAGCCAAGGCCCCCGACCGCAAACAGCAACGCAAAGATGGATTCCGGGCTGACTCGGGACCTCAGCCATCCGTAGGTCAGCGATGCGGTGCCTGCCGACAGGTTGAACAAACCGATCGCCAGTCCCGCGCGGGTCGGATCCTCGACGCCGATTTCCACCAGGAAGAAGGCGGTTTGCGACGGGATCATGAACATGAATATGAGGGTCACGAATGCGAGGCCGCAAACCAGGCCGATCGCCGACCACTGGCGCAACGTCGGTGGCGGTTCGGAACCGCCTACGGTCCTGGCAACATCACGGTCAGGCTCGTACAGGCTCGCGAACATGAGCGGCAGGAGAAGGAAGGCGACCGCGAAGAGCGTAAATCCAACCCGCCAGTGAATTTCGGCGAGCAGTCCCGCGATTACAACAAATGTGAGCGTGCCGAGCGACATGAACGCGCCCTGCAGACCCGCAACCCGGTTACGTTCCTCGCCCACGAAGTAATCACCGACCAGTGCGGTGACACTGGTCATGATCCCCGCAAGAAACACACCGAGAAACGCGCGGCTCGTGAGGAGCGCGAAGATCGACTCCACCGCGAGGCCCGACACGCCGGCCAGGCCATAGAGAAATGTCGAGACGATGAGTATCCGCCGCCGGCCATAACGGTCCACGGCGTAACCGGCGAACGGACTGGCAAGCGCGATGAACAGCATCGGCATGGTGAGCACCAGGGGCGACAGGAACGCCGCGTTGTCCACATGCGCGAAGTCCGCCTGGAGCGCCGGCAGGCCCGGCGCGATGGCCGATGGCGCAAGAAACGCCAGGCTGCTTGTCAGCAGGACCGTGAGAACGCGCAGACGCTTGCGGGCCAGAACCTTGGCGGGCGCGGGGCTCATGGGCGCGGAGGAACCGGGACCGTCAGGCCCGGGGCGTTTCGAGGGCGACGGCACCCGCCGCCTTGAAATCCTCGGCCAGCAGCGAAAACAACAGGTGGTCATGCCAGACGCCGCGAATCTTCAGATACTTGCGCGCGAAACCGTCTTCCGAGAAACCCGATGCCATCAAGAGGCCGCGGCTGGCCGCGTTGCTGGGCAGGCACGCGGCCTCGACCCTGTGCAATGCCAGGTCCTTGAAACAGAAGCCGAGCAGCAGGCCCAGCGCCTCGCGCATGAGGCCCTGCCCGGCATAGGCCTCGCCGATCCAGTAACCGAGAGTGCCGGTCTGCGCGACACCACGGCGCACGTTCGACAGGCTGATTCCGCCGAGCAGCGCTCCGCTTTCCTGTCCGAACACGAACATGCTGTAGCCGGTGTCATTGCGCCAGTCGCTCGCATACCTGTTGAGGCGCCGGTGAAACGCTTCCCGGCTGAGCGCATCCGACGGCCAGGTCGGCTCCCATGGCTCGAGGAACTTGCGGCTCGCGGCGCGAACCTCCGCATAGGCGCGCCAGTCGCGTTCCCCCGGCGGGCGCAGGAAGGTGCGGGCGCCCTCAAGCCGGACACTTCCGGCGTTGCCCGACAGGGAACGAAACAGGCGCATTCGGACCGTTAGGCCGCGAGCCGACGGCGCATGGCATCGAAGGATTCCATGCGGGTCGCCGGGCCGATCGTCGCCAGGCTCGGCGTCGCCTCGAGCAGCCGGTGCGCGTTCGTGGACAGGGTCTCCAGGGTCACGTTCTCGATCTTTTCAACCAGTTCACCGACCGATACGACGCGATCATACAGCAACATCTGCTGTCCCGCGCGCTCGGCGCGCGCACCCGTCGATTCCATGCCCATGAGGAGATTGGACTTCAGCTGCGCGCGGGCGCGGGCAATCTCCACCTCCGTCAGGCTCGACGAAAGGCGGGCAATCTCGTCGCACAGCGCGGGGACGAACTCCTCAACCAGATCGGGGCCCGTCCCGGCATAGATGCCGAAGACGCCGTCGTCGGAGAATGCCGACAGGAAGGTATCGATCGAATAGACCAGCCCACGGCGCTCGCGGATCTCCTGGAACAGGCGCGACGACATGCCGCCGCCGAACAGGTTCGAGAGCACCGAGAGAGCGTAATAGTCATCCGAGCCGACCGGCGCGCCGCGGAAACCCATCACGAAATGGACCTGCTCCAGCGCGCGGGTCTCTCGGCTCTCCCCACCCGCATAGGACGCGGCCGGAACCGAAGGCGCCGCACCGGCCCCAAGCTCCGACAAATGCTCCTCGGCCAGGGCGACGAGCGTCTCGTGGGCGATGTTGCCCGCAGCCGCGACGACGAGCGAACCGCCGTGATAGTGCCGATCATGGAAACCGACGAGCGCGTCGCGCGGCATGGCGGAGACGATTTCCGGGCGCCCGAGCACGGGCCGGCCGAGCGCCTGATCGGGATAGGCGACCGCCTGGAAATTGTCGAATACCACGTCGTCCGGCGTGTCGTGCGCCTGGCCGATCTCCTGCAGGACGACCGAGCGTTCCCGGCCCAGCTCGTCCTCGTCGAACAGCGAGTGCTGCAGGAAATCCGCGATCACATCGAGCGTGAGCGCCGCGTCGTCCTTCAGCACCTTGGCGTAGTAGGCCGTGACCTCGCGCGCGGTATAGGCATTGATATGGCCGCCGACATTCTCGATGGTCTCAGCGATCTGCTGCGCGCTGCGCCGGGGCGTCCCCTTGAACATCATGTGTTCGAGCAGGTGGGCGGCACCGTTGATCTCCGGCGTCTCGAAGCGGGCGCCGGCCTTGACCCAGATCCCGATGGACACGGACTCGACGGTCGGCATCCCGTCGCTGACGACCCGCACGCCGTTCGCGAGCGTGGTGACCCGGATACCCGACACCGATTCGCTCACCTTGCGGCCGCCGCGTGGGCACGCACGAAATCTCGCACCGCATCGACGTCGTTGTCGATCGACGCCGCCGCCTCGGGGCGCGAGAGCAAGTCCGACAGGTGCGGCGGCAGCTCGGGCCGCACACCCGTGGCCTCCTCGACGGCGTCTGGAAACTTCGCGGGATGGGCCGTCGCAAGGACAACCCGCTTGTGGCCGTCGCGCGTCGTCTTCCGCGCGGCGCCGACCCCCACCGCGGTGTGCGGATCGAGCAGGATCCCCGTCTCGGCATGCACGTCGCGGATCACACCGAGAGTTTCCGCGTCATCGACACGTTGCCCCTCGAACAGGGCACGCGCACCTTCGCGCAGCGCCGCCGCGCCCGGCAGGGTGCCACCATCGCGGAAAGCCCGCATCGCGGCCGCGACCGCCGCCCCGTCCCGGTCCATCAGGTCGAACATCAGGCGCTCGAAGTTGCTCGAGACCTGGATGTCCATGCTGGGCGACAGCGACGGCTCGACCCCCGCGATCGACATGTCGCCGTTGGCAAGGAAGCGATAGAGGATGTCGTTCCGGTTCGACGCCACGACCAGCCTATCGATCGGCAGGCCCATCTGCCGCGCCACATATCCGGCATAGACATTGCCGAAGTTCCCGGTCGGCACGACGAATGTGACGGCCTCGTCCGGCGCGCCGAGCCGGGCCGCGGCGGAAAAATAATAGGCGGTCTGGCCCATCACCCGCGCCCAGTTGATCGAGTTGACCGCGGACAGGCCGAGCGCATCGCGCAACGCGTGGTCGGCGAACAGCGCCTTCACCAGGTCCTGGCAGTCGTCGAAGGTGCCGCCGATGGCGAGGTTGAAGACATTGTCGGCGACGACCGTCGTCATCTGCCGCCGCTGGACCTCCGAGACGCGCCCCTCTGGATGCAGCATGAAGATGTCGAGATTGCTGCGCCCCCGGCACGCCTCGATGGCCGCCGACCCGGTGTCGCCGGACGTCGCCCCGACGATGGTGATACGTGCGCCGCGGCGCGCCAGAACATGCTCGAACAGCCGGCCGAGGAGCTGGAGGGCGAAGTCCTTGAACGCGAGGGTCGGGCCGTGGAACAGCTCGAGCAGCCAGGTGTCGTCGTCGAGCTGGCGCAGCGGGGCGACGTCGGGGGCCGCGAACCCGGCATAGGTCTCGCGGGTCAGCCGGGCGAGCGCCGCGTCGTCGAGGAGGTCCGTCTCGATGAAGGGGCGGATGATCCGCGCGGCGACCTCGGCATAGTCGAGTGTGGCGAGCGCCCGAATATCCGCGCCCGGAACCGAGGGCCAATGCGCGGGCACGAACAGGCCGCCGTCGCGGGCGAGCCCGCTCAGCAACACGTCCTCGAAGCCTGGCGCCGGCGCGCCACCCCTGGTGCTCAGATATTCCACATCCGTTCCTCTGCCGAAAGGCGCGCTAACCTATCCAACGGGAAATGCCGATACAAGGCGCAGCGGCTCACACGTCCGCCAGATACCGGGCTTCCAGGTGATCCAGGAAGATGTCGGGATTGAGCGCTTCTCCCGTCGCACGGATCAGCAGTTCGTCTGCGGTGTGGCAGGCCCCGCGCCCGTGCACGTTCGCCCGCAGCCAGCCGAGGAGCGGTTCGAGCCGCCCGGCCGCGATGTCGCCGTCGAGATCCGGCAGCGCGCGGCGCGCGGCGCGGAAGAACTGGGCGGCCGCCATCGCGCCCAGCGTGTAGGTCGGGAAGTAACCGAAGGAGCCGGCCGGCCAGTGGATATCCTGCAGGCAGCCCAACCGGTCGTCCGGCGGCGTGATCCCGAGCAGATCACGCATCGCGTCGTTCCAGGCACCCGGCAGATCGGCCAGGTCGAGATCGCCCGAGAGCATCGCGCGTTCGAGCCTGTAGCGCAGGACGATGTGCAGCGGATAGGTGACCTCGTCCGCGTCCACCCGGATGAAACCCGGCTGAACCTGCGTATAGAGCCGGTAAAGATTGTCCGCGTCCCAGGCGGGCCCGGTGCCAGCGAAGACCGCCTTCATGCGCGGCAGGGCGAAAAACAGGAAGGGCCGGGACCGGCTGACCTGCATCTCCACCAGCAGGGACTGGCTCTCGTGGATCGCCATCCCCAGCGCCCCGCCCACCGGCTGGAAGCGCCATTCCGCGGGCAGGCCGCTCTCGTAGAGCGCGTGACCCGTCTCGTGCAGCACCCCCATCAGGGACTCGGTGAAGTCGTCCTCGTTGTAACGAGTCGTGATCCGTACATCCCCCGTCGCGCCACCGCAGAAGGGATGGTGGCTGACATCGAGGCGCCCGCGCGTGAAGTCGAAGCCGAGCGCCTGCATGAGTTCGGCGGCGAGCGCGCGCTGGTCGGCGACCGCGAACGGCCCTTCCGGGCGCACCGGCGCCGGCTGCGTCCTCTGATGCTCGAGGACCCGCGGCAGGAGTTCGGGAAGATGCGATGCCAGCCGGTCGAACAGCGGATCGAGCCGCGCCATGCGCGTGCCCGCCTCGTATTCCTCCAGGAGCGCGTCATAGGGTTCCAGCGCGAGCGCATCGGCCCGCGCCGCCGCCGTCTCCCGGACAAGGTTCACGACCTCGCGCAGCGCCGGCAGCAGGCCGGGATAGTCGTTCTCCGCGCGGGCGCGCCGCCACTGGATCTCGCACGCCGCGTTGGCGCGCGCCGCGGCCGCCACCAGGTCCCCCGGCACTGCCGCGGCGATCTGGTGCGCCCGCTTCATTTCGCGGAGATTGCCGCGCCGCCATTCGGCGATATCCGTCTCGCCGGCGGCGTCGAGCTCTCGCTCCGCCGAGGCGATCGCCGCATCGACACCCGGCGCCACCATCAGGTCGTGGCGCAGCACGCTCAGGGTCGCGATCTGCTCCGCCCGCCCCTCGGCGCTCCCCTCGGGCATGGTCGTCGCCTGGTCCCAGTCGAGAATCCCGAGCGCATCGCCGATCAGGGCGCGGCGCCGGAAGCGTTCCTCGAGACCTGCATAGGCCGTGGTGTCCATCATGTCTCGTCCCGCCGCCAGTGGAACACCACGAAGATCACCGCCAGGACCGCGGCGAGCGCATACCAGGTGACGGCATATTCGAGATGCGAGTTGCGAAGATTGACCTCCGGCACCGCGCCCGCAGGGAACGTCTCCGGCGGCGATGCGGCCGGCCCGGCCTGCACGTAGAACCCGACGGGGCCCGACAGGCCGGCGGCGGTCAGCATCCCGGCCTCGTGCATGAAGAACCAGTTGTTCGCCGCCGGCTCGTTGGCCGGCACGAAATAACCGGGCATGACGTAGGCCCGCACAAACCCGTCAACGCTCGCGTCCGCCTCCGGGCCGGCGGCGAACGCGCGCAGCGCCGGGAGCGGCATCCAGCCCCGGTCGACGATCACCGTGCCCCGCCCGTCAGCGAGCTCGAGGGGCACGATCAGATGCCCGCCGACCCGGCCGCCGCGCACCCGGTTCAGCAGGACCATCGCCCGGTCGTTGCGCAGGATGCCTGTGACGGTGATCGGCCGGTACTCGACCGTCGAGACATCAAACCCGCCGGCCAGGAGCGCGGCCGGTTCCACCGGGGCGGCCTGCACCCGCATCACGCGGGTTTCGATCAGCTCGTTCTTCCAGGCCAGCCGCTGCACCTGCCAGGTGCCCAGCGCGAGCAGGACGATCAACGCCGGCAACGCCAGGGCGGTCGCCCAGAATGTCGGTCGGAAGCGCATGGTCATTCGTTTCGTCGCGCGCCGCGATGCGATCAGCGGGTGAAGTCCGCGTCGGTCACATTGTGCTTGAACTGCTGCGCGATCAGCCATGCCTTGAACGGGCGCATCAGCGCGACCGCGCCAACGACGATCACCGGAATCCAGACGAGGAAGTGAACCCAGATCGGCGGCGCGACGGCAAACTGGAACCACGCCGCCAGCGGCAGGATGAGCGCGCTGTAGAGCACGATGATGAAGAAGGCCGAACCGTCGTCGGTGTTCAGGCTCGAATAGTCGAAATCGCAGACAGGGCAGCGATCACGAACCGTGAGCAGGCCCTCATAGAGCTTGCCCTCGCCGCAGCGCGGGCATGCGCAATGCAGGCCGGTCCTCACACTCGATTGACGCGGATAGTAGGTGCTCACACCGCGCGCCCTCTTCTGCGTCCCATCAGGCCCCGAAGGAGCTCCAGACATAGACGAAGCAGAACAGGAACAGCCACACGACATCGACGAAATGCCAGTACCAGGCCGCCGCCTCGAAGCCGAAGTGATGGTCGGCCGTGAAGTGACCCTTCGCGCAACGCCACCAGCACACGGCGAGGAACACCGTGCCGACAATGACGTGGAAGCCGTGGAAGCCGGTCGCCATGAAGAAGGTCGACGAGTAGATGCCGTCGCGGAACCCGAACGGCGCGTGGGCATACTCGAAGACCTGGAGGGCGGTGAAGATCAGGCCCAGCAGCACCGTCCAGCCCAGCATCCTGGCCGCGTGGGACATGTTGCCCTCGCGGATGTCATGATGGGCCCAGGTGACCGTAAAGCCCGACGTCAGCAGGATCAGCGTGTTGAGAAGCGGCAGGCTGAACGGATCGAAGACCTCGACACCTTCCGGCGGCCACACCGAGCCGATGAATTCCGTCGGGAACAGGGCCGCGCCGAAGAACGCCCAGAACCATGCCGCGAAGAACATCACCTCGGAGATGATGAACAGCATCATCCCGTAGCGCAGGCTGATCTGCACGACCTTGGTGTGCATCTTCTGGACGGTGGCCTCGTCGATCACGTCGCGCCACCAGCCCATCATCGTCATCATGCCGAGCACAGCACCCGGGGCGACGGTCCAGAAGCCGATCGTCTCGAAGAAGGGCTGCATTCCCGCCCCGAGCGCTTCGGGATGCATCGCGATCACCAGGCCGGCCGCCATCAAAAGACCGCCGATCGACCCGACGATCGGCCAGTGGCTCGGCTCCACCATGTGATAGGGGTGGTTGCCGTGTGATTCCTCGTGGGCGTGATCGCTCATTTGCTTTTCTCACTTTTCGCCGGGCGTGATTGCCCGGGTTGAAACAGCTGTCAGTTCACGTTGGTCGGTTCGTCCGTCCGCAACGCCGCCGCCTTGCGGTCGGCCTCTGCATCGCGGTCGCGGAAGAAGGTGTAACTCAGGGTAATTTCAGTGACGTCGCCGAGATTCTGGTCTTCGGCAATCGCCGGATCGACGAAGAAGGTCACGGGCATCTGCGCGGTCTCGCCCGGCGACAGGGTCTGCTCGGTGAAGCAGAAGCAGTCGATCTTCACGAAATAGGGCGCGGCCTTGAGCGGCGTCACGTTGAAGGTCGCGGTGCCCGTGACCGGTGCGTTGTCGCGGTTGGACGCTTCGTAGAAGGCAAGCCCCGTCTCGCCGACATGCAGGTCGACGGAGCGCTGCACCGGCTTGAACCGCCAGTCGAGCGCCGGCTCAACATCGCTGTTGAAGCGAACGGTGATGGTGCGATCTGCCAGGACTGCGTCGGCCTCGGGCGCGCTCGCCTCGACAATCGGGATGCCCGCGAAGCCGAACGACTGGCAGAAGGCCCGGTAGGCGGGCACGGTCGCATAGGCGAAACCGTTCATCGCGACGACCATCGCGATCAGTCCCGCGAAGACGTAAAGGTTACGGCGGCCACGACGGACCCTGATCTCGTTCCGGTTCATCCGAGCAGCCCCGCCCGCGCGATAAACACGAGATAGAAGATCACGATCAGGCCACCGATCACGGCCAGCATCGCGTAGTTCTTGCCGCGCTGCTCGCGATGGCGCTCGCTGTATTCCCGCTTCGCCATGATCAGACCGCCAGGCCCAGCAGCGAGTCCGCGAGAAGAAGCGCGAACACCAGGAACAGGTACAGGATCGAGAATCCGAACATCCGGCGCGCGCGCCGATCGCCCGCCTCCGCCGGCTCCCGCAGCACACCGACAGCGCTGAGGACGAATATCGCGCCCAGAACCGCGACGCCCACAGCGTAGAGAAGACCGGCACCACCCAGCGCAAACGGGACGAGGCTCACCGGCACCAGCGCGACGGTGTAGGCCAGCATCTGGCGCTTCGTGGATGCCGCACCGACAACTACGGGCATCATCGGCACGCCCGCGCGCTCGTAGTCGCCGCTGCGATAGAGCGCGAGCGCCCAGAAATGCGGCGGAGTCCACAGGAAGATAATCGCGAACAGGCTCAGCGAGACCAGGCTGACATCGCCGGTCACCGCGGCCCAGCCGATCATCGGCGGGAACGCGCCGGCGGCACCGCCGATCACGATGTTCTGCGGCGTGCGCCGCTTGAGCCAGACGGTGTAGACGAAGACGTAGAACAGGATCGCCAGCGCGAGCAGGCCCGCCGCGGCCCAGTTGGTTGCCAGTCCCATGAGCAGGACCGAGAACAACGCCAGGACGGTCGCGAAACCGAGCGCATCGCTGGGTGCCACCCGGCCCGCCGGAAGGGGCCGGTTCGCCGTGCGGGACATCAGCGCATCGATGTCACGCTCGTACCACATGTTGATCGCCCCGGCCGCGCCCGAGCCGACGGCGATGCACAGGATCGCGACAACCGCGAGCAGCGGATGCAGGCTGCCCGGCGCGACGAAAAGGCCGACCGCGCCGGAGAAGACCACAAGCGTCATCACGCGCGGCTTGAGCAGCGCCACATAATCCGAGACGCGCGACGACGGCGCCGAGGACAGCGCGGTCTCGCCGGTCTGGCTCAGATATGCGGCATCAGCCACTTCGCGTGCTCCGGTTCGGTCCCGCGACGCCGGTCAGTGCGCCGGTGCCGGCTTGATCTCCGGCAGCTCTTCATGGGTGTGATGCGGCGCCGGCGACGGAACCGTCCATTCGAGCGTCGTCGCACCCTCGCCCCAGTAGTTCGCCTCGACCTTGCGGCCCGAGGTGAGAGTCTGGAAGACGATGAAGATGAACAGCAGGATGCCCACGGCCGAGATGTAGGAACCGATCGACGAGATCTCGTTCCAGCCCGCAAAGGCGTCCGGATAGTCCGAAATGCGCCGCGGCATGCCCGCGAGACCGAGGAAGTGCTGCGGGAAGAAGGTGATGTTCACCCCGATGAAGGTGATCCAGAAGTGCAGCTTGCCGAGGGTCTCGTTGTACTGCCGGCCCGACATCTTGCCGATCCAGTAGTAAAAGCCCGCGAACATGGTGAACACCGCACCCAGGCTCAGCACATAGTGGAAGTGCGCGACCACGTAATATGTGTCGTGGAGCGCCAGATCGAGACCTGCGTTGGCAAGAACCACGCCAGTCACACCGCCGACGGTGAACAGGAAGATGAAGCCCACGGCCCAGAGCATCGGCGTGTCCATACGCACCGACCCGCCCCACATGGTCGCGATCCAGGAGAAGATCTTGATGCCCGTGGGCACCGCGATCACCATCGTCGCCACCGTGAAGTAAACGCGCGTGTCGACGTCGAGACCGACCGTGAACATGTGGTGGGCCCAGACGATGAACCCGACGAAGCCGATGCCCACCATGGCGTACGCCATGCCGAGATAGCCAAAGACGGGTTTTCGCGAGAAGGTCGAAACGATCTGACTGATGATGCCGAAGCCCGGCAAAATCATGATGTAAACCTCGGGGTGCCCGAAGAACCAGAACAGATGCTGGAACAGGATCGGGTCACCGCCGCCGGCGGCGTCGAAGAAGGACGTGCCGAAGTTGCGATCCGTCAGGAGCATTGTGATCGCGCCCGCCAGAACCGGCACCGCCAGCACCAGCAGGAAGGCCGTGACCAGCTCGCCCCAGATGAACAGGGGCATGCGGTGGAGCGACATGCCCGGCGCACGCATGTTGAAGATCGTGGTGATGAAGTTGATCGAGCCCAGAATCGAGGACGCGCCGGCGAGATGCAGCGCGAAGATCGCCATATCGACCGATGGTCCCGGTTGCCCCACAGCCGATGACAGCGGCGGATAGACCGTCCAGCCGGTGCCGGCGCCGCCGCCCATGAAGGTCGAGCCGACAAGCAGCAGGAAGGCCGGCGGCAACAGCCAGAAGGAGATGTTGTTCATCCGCGGGAACGCCATGTCCGGCGCGCCGATCAAGAGCGGGATGAACCAGTTGCCGAACCCGCCGATGACCGCAGGCATGACCACGAAGAACACCATGATCAGGCCGTGGGCCGTAATCACGACATTCCAGAACTGACCATCGGTCGAGCCGTCGCCGGCCAGGAAGAACTGGGTGCCCGGATCCTGCAGCTCGAGCCGCATCAGGATCGAGAAGATGCCGCCGATGATGCCGGCGATGATCGAGAACGTGAGATACATCGTCCCGATATCTTTGTGGTTGGTCGAATAGACCCACCGGCGCCAGCCCTTCGGAGTGTGATCGTGGGCGTGGTCGTCTGCGTGTGCGTGCGCGTCAGCCATCTGTAAATTCTCCTCGCCGCGCTACTGTGCGGTCACAGGCGTATCGCCCGCTTCGTTGCGTGTGATTCGGATCGGCCGCGGTGTCAGTTCGTCGTCGGACTCACCGAACCGCGCCTGCGCCTTGGTGACCCAGGCGTTGAATTCGGCCTCCGGCACCGCCTGAATGGCCAGCGGCATGAAGGCATGACCGGCGCCGCAGAGCTCCGAGCACTGGCCGTAATACATGCCCGGCTCATCGATCTGGAACCATGTCTCGTTGGTGCGGCCCGGGACCGCGTCGACCTTCGAGCCAAACGCCGGCATCGCGAAGGCGTGCAGAACGTCAGACGAGGTCACCAGCACCCGGATCTTCTTGCCGACCGGCAGGACCAGATTCTCGTCCGTCGCC
>Ga0181568_10004729_pt1 | contig 12090 bp, 8 predicted proteins | sample 101ome_20_FD_133758 | JGI IMG/M metagenome (GOLD analysis project Ga0181568, IMG submission 133758) | Coastal salt marsh microbial communities from the Groves Creek Marsh, Skidaway Island, Georgia - 101404AT metaG (megahit assembly) | ecosystem: Environmental > Aquatic > Marine > Intertidal zone...
ACAAAGGATCAAATGAAAGTGATGCTGCTGCATTCTACTGCCCATACATTCCATTGATGAGCAGCGGAACAGTACTAGATCCAGCTACGTTTGAGCCAACTGTAAGTTTCATGACAAGATATGGATATGTAGAATTAACAAATACAGCTTCATCTCTTGGTAATGCTGCTGATTATTTAGGATCAGTTGATATTGCTGCTGGTGTATCATTTAGCTAATCAATACAGTTAAAAAAATAAATTAGGTTCTGTAAATAGTTGATATTTACAGGACCTTTTTTTATGGAGAAAAAACCATGGCTTACACAGAAGCAGTGTTAGAACATTATAATAATCCTAAAAATGTTGGCAGTTTAGACAAATCAGCAGGAGATGTTGGCACAGGATTAGTAGGTGCACCGGAATGCGGTGATGTGATGAAATTACAAATTCGCGTGGAAAACGATAAGATTGTGGATGCAAAATTCAAAACATTTGGTTGCGGAAGTGCAATTGCAAGTAGTAGTTTAGCAACAGAATGGGTAAAGGGCAAGACAATTGACGAAGCTTTTGAAATTAAAAATACAGAAATTGTAGAGGAACTAGCACTTCCTCCAGTAAAAATTCATTGTTCAGTTTTAGCAGAAGATGCAATAAAAGCAGCAATAAAAGATTATAGGAATAAGCAATGCACAGAGAAATAAAAGAATTACCTAAAGTTGATCATGGAGTAGATGTTATAGGCGATGAATGGGTACAAGACGAGAATGAACAAATAGGATTAACTAATTATTGTTATAAAGATTTACCACAATGGGCAAAAAAAGCTTGGTTAGAACAAAAACAAAACAAACATAAACGGTGATAAATACTTTGTACGATAGTGTGCCACACAGGTGGACTTATGCTGCCCCACAGCGTACCGGCTAGAACCCGGATCGGACTTCTAATAAGGAGAAAAAAATGGGAAGACCAATTAACAAAAAATTCTTTGGTGCACCAACAACTGGTGGAAAAGAAATAAAAGTAAGATATTATAACGGAACCGGAGATACAACAGGTTGGATAGTAAAACAACTTGGATCTAAAAAATTTAAGGTAACCAATGGTGCTAGCCAAGAAAAAATTGCTATTTTAGTTCCTAAACCTGATACATTTACAATGCACAAAGTGACAGTTAACGGTGTTGAAACAGATCACCCTAGTTTTGTTGAAATGGGTATTTTAGTTCAATTAGATTCAAATGCAGATGGTGCAGGTGCTGTGCATCCAATAGAAAAAATAGCCGGTAGAAAAATTACAGCGGCTGGAATTACACAACGTTGGAATTTTGAAGCTAACACAGGTGACCCTGCTACAGAAGATGGTGCAGTACAAATGGAAGAAGCCGGCGACGATGATGGTGTAGGTGCAGACGATTTTACAGTCTAATAATTAAATAGGGAGGGCAATGCCCTCCTTTATAGGATAAAAAAATGTCAAAAATTGTTAATGTAGAAAATGGTGGTTACTCTTTAAGAGTACAACCTGGACAAGATATTATTTTAGATACAACAAGAGGTACAGCTCAAAGTGGTAATGTTGTAGTAAAAGGAAATTTAGAAGTAGGTGGTAGTACTTTTAACATCACATCTACCGATGTAAATCTAATAGATAATGTTATTACTGTAAATTATGATCCTGACAATGCAGCTATTAATGGTATTCCAGCGAGTAAAAATTATGTAGCTGGATTAACTGTTGCTAGAGGTACAGCACCTGAAGGCAGATTTTGGTGGAATGATCAAACGATGGTAACAATGAATGGGTTAAATTTACAAGGTGCGTTTGAATTTACCCGACAAGATTTCGGTTATACTCCTGTTGTAATAAAAAGTATACATTCTCAAGGAACGCTTTATCTTAATACTGGTAACGGAGCAATTTCAGTTCAAGATAGTAATTCATACGAAGATAATGTCTATAATTATAATCAAGATAAAACTGCAATAGTAGAAGCCTATAATGAAGATACAGGAGAAACTACAGCTTACAAACATCCAGATCTTATACCTAATGCAAAAGGTGTAGCAGATTTTGTAGATTACGTATTATCAGCACAAGGAACAAATTTAATATCAGATGTAGATACTACCATTGAAGCTAGAGATCTTAGCACAACAGGATCTGTAAGTGATATAACTTTTGTTGTTGACGGAACAGAAGTTATGAATGCTAATCTAACTGCAGTAACTATAAACGATGTTGTAATTGCTAATAACACAATAAAATCGCAAACAGAAACTGATCTTATTTTAGGTTCTCCAGGTGATTCATCGGTGAGAATAGATGATAGTTTAATAATTAACGAAACACCAGGCGAAAACACTAATGCCACCGATCCAAGTGCTCCAAATGAAGGTATTAAATTGTATAGTAAAACCGAAAACATTGGTAAAACAGGTTTATTTTTTGTTAATAAAGACAACAACAGAGATGAAATAGTTAGTAAAAATCGTGCCTTATTGTTTGGTATGTTATTTTAAAAAGGATATATATGGCAATTAAAAATTTAGATTTAGATACAACAGCAACTTATGTGTTTGATTCTGTTACAGGAGCACCGTCAAATACTGCTATAACCACTATTATAGTTTGTAATAATAGCGCAACTGTGCCTGCTATGTTTGATTTACATTTTGTTGAACAAGGTGTACCTTACGATAATGACAAAACAAGAGTAATTAACAATCTAGAACTAGAGCCAAAAGAAACATTTAGTTTTGATAGTGAAAGGGTTGTTTTATCACAAGGTGATAATATTTATTTTATGGCAGATGTTGTTAATCCAGGAGATACTCCTAATCTGTCTGCAACGATAAGCTATTTGGAAGTATAATGAGATTAATCAAAGCACAAAATACTAATCTAAGATCTATAACCGGTAAAGGAATCAAATACACAATTGATAATGAAGTTATTTTTGATACTTCAAAAAGTCTCTTAATAGCTAAAGGTACAACAGCAGAACGACCATCTAATCCATCTGCTGGTGTAATGCGATTTAACACTGATTTAAACGAATTTGAATTTTACCAAGATGCCGCATGGAGAAAAGTAAGTTATAAACAGCCTAGTGATGCAGGAATTTATCATCAAGATTTAGGTGTAGGAGATAATACCAAATACGTATTTGGTCCAGTATTAAGTAATGATGCAGATTATCCTGTGCCAGTAAATGAATTTAGTATAGTAGTTTATGTTGATAATATTTTCCAAATACCTAATACAAATTTTGAATTACAAACTAATCCTGTTACAGGAATTGGCGAAGAAATACCTATAACACAAATTATTCCTGGAGAAACATATTATATATTTGACAATACCAATGCTGATTTTATAGGAGAATTTGGAACTTCTAGTAACGTAATTGGTACAGAATTTACTCCTTCTAATGTAGGTACCGGTCCTGGTATTGTAAAAAAATCTGGAAAATATTTATTTTTTGGATCACCTGTAGATATAGGAATAAAAGTTACAGCTATACATAATATGGACAAATAAAAAACGATAAATATCTAAAAGGGAAGAATATGGCATTGACAAGTGTTGGTAAAATAAAAGGTACTTCTTTAGAATCAAATCTAGAAAGAAACAACGAAAATTTAAGTATAGAAACAGACCTACTTTTTATTGATGTACAAAATAGTAAAATAGGCGTTGGACTTAGCGGAAATCTTGCATCAGATGCAAAACTTGAAGTAAACGGAAACATAAGAGCATCATGGGTCTATGCAGCTAATATTGACACATCAGGAACTGATAACAGATTTGCAGGTTTAAAACTAAGTTCATTAACTGAAGGTAGAATCATTTTTGCAGGTGTAGACGGAGAATTAGTAGACCATGCCAATCTTACGTACGACAGTACCCAATCTTTACTAACACTTACAGGTAACCAAGACATAACAGGATTATTAAGGTTAACATCTACATCAGCAGTAAAAATACCAGTAGGTACAACAAATGATAAAAATAATTTTACTGCAGAATTAGGCCAAATTAGATACAATACTACTGATAACCAATTCGAAGGTTATGTTGGAAATAATAATTGGAGTAGCTTAGGTGGTGTAAGATCTGTAGACGGTTTAACTTATATAACTGCAGAAACATCTCCAAATGCTTCAGATGACATATTAACATTTGTAGTAGACGGTACGACAAGAATGACTATAGATACTGATAGTGTTGATATTTTAGAAAATGTAGCTATAGATGCAAATACAGACATAACAGGAATTCTAAGTTTAAATTCTACAAGTGCAATGAAACTTCCTGTAGGAAATTCTTTACAAAGACCAACTGCACCTATTTTAGAAACTGGAATGATACGATATAATACTCAAGATAATACATTTGAAGGGTATGACGGTAGTAATTGGGGTTCTTTAGGTGGAGTTAAATCAGTAGACCAACTTACATACATTACAGCAGAATCTGCACCAGGAATTTCTGATGATACATTAACATTCGTAACAGATAATGTTACACGGATGACAATAGACACTACAGATATTAATGTGACAAACATGGCTGTAAATCTAACAGGAACTTCAACTTTAACATTAGATAATCAGCTTACAGTTGCAAATGGTGGAACAGGATTAACAACTGTTACTCAATACGGCATTGTATACGGGAATACAGCAACAGCATTAAATTATACAGCAAATTCGCAACCTGGATCAAATGCTACAACAAGTTATGGAATTTTAACAACTGATGAAAACAGCATTCCTGTATGGACCGATATATTAGATGGTGGCAGTTTTTCATAAAAACAATACACAATTAGGGAGTTAGCCGGATGGCATCTAGAATAAAATTAAAACACTCAGATCAAGCTGGTATTAAACCGCAAGCATCAGATTTGATACAAGGTGAATTAGCAATAAATTCAGCTGATGGAAAATTATATACTTTACAATCAGATAATTCGACTGTAATAGATACTACAAAAAGAATATTTGAAAATGATACAGAAGTTGTAATTAATGATGATGATAGCTCTACACCAGCAACTATACAAGCCAATGTCAACGGTCAGCAAAAAGTAGAAATTGATGTCAATGGTGTAAAAATAAATGGCCCAATAACAGTTAACGATGCAGAAACTATAATATTTAATGACCAAAATAATGATCAATACATTGCAATTAAGGCACCTGATGTAATAGATAACTCATACATTGTAAAATTACCAAGTGTCTTACCAAATGAATCAGCTGTTTTAAGTATTAATAGAGAAGGTACTTCAACTTGGATAAATCCAGATGTATATGGAGGGAATAGGATTTATGTAAGTGACGAGTTTGGAGACGATAAAAATGACGGCATATCTTTACCTGTTAAAACTCTAAAAAAGGGTATAAAATTAGCAAGTCATTTAACGAAAAAACCAAAAAATGATCCAGGTGTTGCATATTATAATGCAAAAAAATTATTATATGATAATAGAGAATATATTCAAAAAGAAACTATTGCATGGATCGATTTTAATTTTGTAAATTTTTCAAATAATTATGACATTGTTAAGTGTGAAAGAGATATAGGATATTGGATTGAAGCAGCAGCATATGATTTAGTTTTAGATACTAATTATAATGCAGTTACAGCTGGCCTAGCTTATACTAGAGATAATTCAACGTATGTAACAGGTAAACAATCTTTACAAACATTATTCAGCATAGACTATGTTAAAGGTAGAGCAAACACAACAGTTTCAGGAGATGCTACTGCACAAGCAAGGAGTGATGCAGCCTTTGACGAAATAACTGACATTTTTTCTAACGGTGCCTCTGCAGCAAATGCATTATCATTTACACCGTCGGTTTACAGTACCGCAGCTAGAGTGATTGCAAAAGATCAATTACAGGGAAACAAAGCATTTTTACAAGCAGAAGTTTTAGAGTTTATTAATCAAAATTATTCAGACGTTTACCAGAATATGTCAGACACGGGAACACTATCAAAATGTTCGCGCGACATTGGATATATTGTTGATGCTCTTAGTTATGACATCATGTATGGAGGGAATTCAGCTACAATAAGAAATGCTACTTCATATTTTGTCGACGGAGTAAGTCAATTAGGAGCAGGAGAGCAAACTGCAACGAGTGCAGCATACACATATTTAGGATCAATTACACCTTATATAATTCAAGAAAATACAACATGGACTCCGTTACAAAATGCTGTAACACAGGTTCATACTGCAGGTGCAGGCACAGCATCTGACGGAATTTTAAGCACAAATTTAGTAAACATTATAGAAGATGTGATAACAGCAGGTAATACTACAAATTTACCATCTACAACCTATCCAGATTTAACTAGTCAACCATTACTTACATATTTTAATATTTTAACAGATAGTACTACTGTTGCAAATATAAAAAGTGATACTACAACAGAAATAGCTAATAATTTTAATTTAGGTAATTTTTACAATGCATCTAAATGTGAAAGAGATGTTGGATATATAATTGATGCAGTAATATTTGATTTAATTGTAAGTGGTAACGAAAAAACATATGAGGCGGGCGAAAGTTATATAGGTGTAACACCTGTTGTAGGAGATGCAAATCAAAAATACGCAACTATAGAATCTTTAAAATTTGCAAGAGATTTAGCAGTAACTATAATCAATAATGATGATTACGGATTTGTTTACAATAGTAGTAATATCACACAAATTAAATATGTAAATTTTGCAGGATCTGCTGTAGAAAATGATTTAATTTCTTTAATGAACGATATTATCACAATTATAACAGATGAAGCAACAACAAATGTTACTTTGGTAAACGGACAATACACCGAAACTCCTGTTACTGTTAAAATAAGTTCAGGAGATTTTTATATAGACAATCCTATAATTGTACCAGATTTTGTTTCTATAGTTGGAGATGCACTTAGAGCAGTTGTAATTAGACCATTAAATGCAAACGTAGATATGTTTAGAGTTAGGAATGGTAATTACATTTTTGGATTGACTATGAGAGATGGATTAGATGAATCCAATGTGGCTGTTAGTAAATTTGATTGGGGAGTAGCTTTTGATGACCCTACTGAAGTTGATTTAGATAGAGGTGGATATTTTGGGTTACGGAACGATAAGCCTATAATCACATTATCTCCATATGTGCAAAATTGTTCTATTATTTCTTTCCTTGGTGCTAATGGTGTAAGAGTTGATGGATCAAAAGTACTTACGCCAAACACTCCAATTATTCCACAAGAAGTAGAAACTCCTGTAGTGCTATCAGATGGTGTACCTGAACAAGGTAGATCAATGGTAGCAAATGCATTTACAATGGTTTCATTCGGAGGAACAGGATGGTTAGTAACAAATGAAGGCTATGCTCAGATAGTTTCGTGTTTCCAAATATTTTGTACAAATGGGTCTTACTGCCAATCAGGTGGGTATTTGTCTATCACAAACTCAGCAACAAACTTTGGCTTGTACGCTTTGCGAGCTTCAGGTTTTTCATTAAATGCTTTCTCATTTGATAAAGGTTATATAGCTAACGTAGGTTCACAAGACGGAGTAACGACTGTAACGTCAGTTGGAACCTTAAGAAGACCAATTGAGCAGTATGTTTTAGTTGTTAAAGACGATAATGATGTAGATATAACATCGCAATTTAAAAGTTTAGGCAATGAAATTACGTTCGATGCAAGCACTGGAGTTAATGTAAACCTTAACACTATAACTACAAGTACACCACATGGATTACAAAACATTGACAGCATATATTACGATAGCAACAGTAACTCAGTGATAACAGGATTAATCCAAGGTAGTAGTTATTATGTTAGTAAAATAGATGATTATACATTTAAATTAGCATATGATGAAGGTTTAGTTTCTCCCGTTGATATTTTAGCAACAAGTACTGGTACTCATAAGTTTATACAAAATCCCGAAGAATTTGTAATGAGTAGCATTACAGAATCTCATAATAGATATCAAATCTTAACATTTTCTCAAGATCGTTCATTTGTAGAAGGAGATGTGGTAATAGGGCAAACAGGTGCTTTTACTAATACAGCTTACATTGCAAATTGGAATAGTACTACAAGAGAACTATTATTGTCAATTGAGCTAACAGATTCAGAACCAGTTTATTTTACAAATTCAAGCAGTATTACAACAGTAGCAGGAGTTCCTGCTACAATACCAGCAGGTTCATTTACTGTAAGCTCTACTGCAAATTATTTTACCTGTGTATTCAAAATACAATCAACAATAACAGGAAGTTTATTTCAAAATTCTTCAACAGCAATAGGTAAAAAAATTAGTTTCCATAGACCAAGTATTGTAAACTCATCTGCCCATACCTGGGAATATGCAGGTTCAGGAATAGATTATAATGCTCTACCTCAAAATGGAGGTATAGGAGGAGGCGAAGCATTTGAACAATTTGCAGAATTACCAGGGCAAGTGTATAGTTCAGGCACAAATGAATTAGGAGACTTTAAGGTAGGAACATTTATTGTTGCAGAAAACAAAACTGGAAATATTACGTTTACAAGTCAAGTATCAATTGGTGAGTTAGAAGTATTAAAATTATCTTTTTCAGATGTAGAAATCCAAGCTATATCATCTGATATAGGTTTAGGAGATAATGAACCAGGAGGATCACTTGACACACGAATTCCTACCCAACGAGCAGTTAGAACTTTTATATCTAACAGATTAGGTTATGTATTAGACAAGCAAGTATCATCGAATGCTGTTCCTGGAGCAGTAGTCCAATTAAACTCGTTAGGACAAATTAATTCAGATTTACTACCTGCATCAAGAGGAGTAAGAACGTACAATACTACTAGTTACGGCGGTAGGCTTTTATTATCAGAACAAATTCCGTCAATAGAAGTATTTAGCGGAGACAATGCAACAGAATCATACAGCCAAGTTACTCTAACTTTAACAAATAATATAACTGTATCTGCAGGTGAAGTTATTACCCAAGACCCTACAGGTCAAACTGCAGGCGCATCGGGAGTTGTTAAAAATGATGTTACAAATAGTAATGAACTTGTGTTAATTGCCCCTCTAACTGGAACATTTAATACAAGCAACGAACTTAGAATTGACGATAGCACATCTTTAGGAGCTGCAAATTATCCAACAAATGTCAGCGAAGTTACTAATATAGTAGATAATTACTATTTAAAAACTGATACCACTAATCAATTTTTATTACTTCAAACTGGCATAACTTACGATTTTACTGGTATTACAAGCGTAGAAGGATCTATTTCGGGTGCAACAGGAAATATAGATAGTGGACCAATATATGGTATTGCATATTCATTAGATACAACAACGTTAGTTGGAGGATCAGGTTATCTACCATCTTCGGGCGATCCTGTTACTTATTATGATATTCCTGTTACTGGAGGAACAGGTACTCTTGCAACTGTAGATGTAACAGTGACAGCAGGATCAGTAACAGCAGCACAAATAAGAGATGGAGGAACAGGATACGTAGCAGGTGATACAATATCTGTAGATGCAGCAAATATAGGCGGAATAGGATCTAATTTTAGCATAGATATATTAACAGTTCAAACTCGATTATATGTATCTTTAACAGGTGATTATGGAAAATTTACAGCCACAACAACAAGCTATGATTTTATAGAAGATGCCAATGCAAATATTAAAAATATTGCTGATCTAACAGGATATACCGATGTTACATTTGATGCAGCCGGTGCAGGAATAATCGACTATGTTAACAATTCAATTACTATTGCAAGCAATGGATTTAGTAACAGTGATCCAATAATTTATTATAATGGTGCTAATACATCAATAGGCGGATTAACAAGTGGCAATACATATTATGTAGAAATAGATAGCAATGATAGTGATATTTTCTATTTATACACAAATTATGCCTTAACATCAGGTTCTAAAATAGATTTAACAGGATCTGCTACTGGAACGCATGTTTTCCGCACAGAAAAAGTAATCAACGAAGATACTGATAGAGTATTCCTTGCAAACCATAATTATTCAACAGGACAATTAGTAAGATGGGCAAGCGCATCTAGTCCGTCTGGACTAAACAATAACTTTTTCTATTATATTGGAAGTGTGCTTAGTAATAGTTTTACACTACATGAAAGCTATTCGGATGCTCTTGCTAGTGTAAATGGTGTATCTATAAATGCAGTAGATATGACAACTACAGGAAGCGGAAGTGCAACTATTACAGAACAAAATGTTATAGTAATAGGAAATGTAAATGATAGTAGTAAGATAGCTACAAACTGGGGAGTACTTGCTCAGGCTACTATAGATGCTTCTAATATAACTAGTGGGGTAATTGCTACAAGTAGACTTGCTTCTACTGGAACAGCAAACAGCAGCACATTCCTAAGAGGAGATAGTGCATGGGCAACAGCAGTTGAGAATGTTTATCTTCCAACTGACAGTCCAGTACAATTAATTGGCAATTATACTACTAATAATGCAGTAGATTATTATTCAGGTAGCATACAGCTAGATATTTTAAGAGCAGATACAAGTAATGATCATCCTATTGATGGATCAAATTACAGTAGTGAAGGTATTTCTTCATTTGCAAAAAATCAATTTGTCGTTACTAATGGAAAAGTAAGTACAAAACCGTCAGCAAATGGAGGTACAATTGACGCAAAAACCCTAAATGGAGAACCTGCTTCATATTATCTAGATTTTACAAATTTTGATACGCTAGAAATTGATAAAGGAGGAACAGGGTTTACTACATATACCCAAGGTGATATAATTTATGCAACCGCTATAACAACTTTAGCTAAATTAGGTATTGGAACTAATAATACAGTTTTGACATCAACTGGAAGTGCTCCGACATGGAGTAATAGTTTAATTTTAAGTGGAACATTTCAGTCAAATGGTGCTGCAACAATCAATAATACTACATCAAGCACAAGCACAACAACAGGAGCTTTAAAAGTTTCTGGAGGAGTAGGAATTGCAGGAGCAATTTATGCTGGCTCAATACAAAACACTGCAATAGGGTCTGTTGCAGCATCAAGTGGTGCATTTACTACCCTTACAACAAGTAATGGACTTACTGTTACAGATGCAACAAACGCAACTTCTACAACAACCGGCTCGGCTAAAATTACTGGAGGTTTAGGAGTAGCAAAAGATATCCATGCAAATAAATTATATGTTACAACTTTAGAAGCATCCAATGGTGTTACCCTAGTAGACGGTACAAATATTGATCAACTTAAAACATTTGATGTTGCTATGACTTTAAACACGAATTGGCAAGATACAGGAATAAACCATACAGATCTAGCTACAGGTTCTTATTTAATGCAAATATTTGCTAATGATTCTGCTGTAGGTGGAGAGCATGTAAGTGTGTATTATACTGGTTATATTAGTTGGTATAGCGGAACAACTACTGAAGACGATTGGGATGAAATCATCCTAAATAGAGCAGGTAGTAGTGCAGGTACAGGAGTAATTTACTGCAGACTTTTACGTACCCAAGGATCTGCTGATAATTTAAAACTACAGATAGCAGGTTCGACCACTAATACAGGAAGCAGTACCTACACATTTAAATTTAGAAGATTAGTTTAAAATGTCAATACGAATAAAAGAAGAATTAGCGTTAGAAGGTAAACTTTTAATAGCAGGTGCAGAAACTTTATCTGGCACGACACTTGGAAATAATATAATATCATCTAGCTTAACTTCCGTAGGAACACTTACATCCGGTACTTGGCAAGCTAGTACTATAGCAGGAAAATATGGTGGCACAGGCATAGATAATGATGGAAAAACTATTACGTTAGGAGGAAATCTTACAACAGTAGGATTATTTAATACTGTATTAAACGTAACTGCAGCAACTTCAGTAACTCTTCCAATAAGCGGAACACTTGCTGCTGATACAAATACCCTTACTTTTACAAATAAAACTTTTAATTTAACTAACAACACCCTTACTGGTACTTTAGCTGAATTCAATACTGCACTTAGTGATCAAGATTTTGCTACATTGGCTGGTACTGAAACATTTACCAA
>Ga0181568_10004732_pt1 | contig 12088 bp, 13 predicted proteins | sample 101ome_20_FD_133758 | JGI IMG/M metagenome (GOLD analysis project Ga0181568, IMG submission 133758) | Coastal salt marsh microbial communities from the Groves Creek Marsh, Skidaway Island, Georgia - 101404AT metaG (megahit assembly) | ecosystem: Environmental > Aquatic > Marine > Intertidal...
ACAAGTTAGGTTGAATATAGGTATTACGAACATCCTGTTTTGATGGGGCCTCTAAAACTAGTGGCCTACTTTTACTTACTGTAGTAACATCTTGGTATGAAGTTTGCATGCTGCATTGCTAAACTAAATCGCATCACAGATCAATGAAAGTATAATAAATGCCCAAAGGGTGCCAACATTGTAAGAAAATGCGACTTCAGCTAACGGTCTTGTTTGGCGCCCTAATTTTAATTAATTTTACTATTTTAAAGATTTTAAACATGGAAATTTCCGGTGCAAATCAAATTCTATTTATGCCAAGCATCGTGGTAATTTGTATTGGGGCTATTCAAATTTTTTTTAAAAAAAATAAACCTAAATAGATATAGTCTGAATCAATTGATCTTTTTTTCCAACTGAGTCGTTCTTAAATCTGTTTAACTTGACGAACGTTTCAAATTTGTTGGTTTCTTTTTCACAATCTTTTTCATCAAAAGTTTTGCATTCAAACATCAAGCGCAAAACATTATTAGTCAAAGGCTGCGATATGACTTCATGTTTCATTTTTTTCTCCGTTTTATTTCCATATGATCAGCAAAATAGATGCCAATATTTACACGATGTTAAAATTAGTGATGAATACACCTGTTATGCCAGGGAACATGTCTTCTGACTCTAAATAGTTATTAAGATGATCTTGGATAGCTAAACTTAACTTCTCTCGTCCGTCAGTCTCCGCAAGTTGTTCAGCTGTAACTTCCAGGATCACCTTTGTAATTTCAGCAATTAAATCATTTTCCATCTCATATAGGGCTGAAATAAATAAATCAGACGAAATGGTGGGCTGTTTTGTAACCAAAGCAACCTCAATGCTAAAAAGTTTTTCTGAACCAACTAACTTTCCTGAGAAAACGTTCTCAATTTTTAAATAGTTGTACTTATCCGGTAATATTTGACCAGTTTCGGGGTCAATGTCTAAAGGATTCACATCGGGATCAATTTCAACAACTTTTTCTTCTGGGACGTAGCTCGTTTCAGGCATGTATATTCCTGAACCTTTACTGTTAATAAAGAAATGTCCAAAAATAAAAAGAAAAAATACCAAAAATGCCGGTACAACTATCTGTAGCAATATCATAACTTACCTCACGCTTCCGAAGAAGCAGGATCTGTACCATGTAAGCACGCAGTCTATAAAATTTCCGTCAAAACACCGAGTTGAGCTTCTTTAGAAGTAATATCATCCGAGGAAGACAGTTGGGTTAGACCTTCTAGATCAACAATTTCAAAGCTAACCTTTGCCTCTTTGTCATTGATTTTTTCAACCACCTCATTTCGGACAAATTGATCACGCTTGCTTTTATAGCTATCAAAAAACTCTGCCCACTCGTCAAAACTTGAATTATTAATCGTAACTTTTGCCACTACTTGCATTATTTTTCCTCACTAACCATCTCTATTGTATTTTTATACACCATTTGTGTCAAAATTTTTTAAATCATTTGATTTTAAAGCATTTTTTATTGATGGCACATGACTTGCTACGTTTAACCATGTTTATTCTTAATTAACAGATTATTTTTAAGGTACCAAAATGCATAGTCTTTTGAGTCATATTTTTATTAAGGTCGCTGCAGCTACTCTTTTTTTGTTTTTTTCCTTATCAAATGTATTCGCTGAAAATATACCTAGCTGCCCAGCAGAAGATACTAATTGTATGACGAGCAAAGAGTTGGTGGTTAATATAAATGAAGATTTTAAAAAGATATACTCCTTGGGAAGTGCTGCGGCGATTAGCCAGCCTCCGCTCGTCATTATACCAAAAATCACTAGCGACGCTCCTAATGTGAGCAATACTCAAAAAAACCTCAACAGTCAGATTAATCGGCCAGCACAAAAACCTTTAGTTGCCCAGAAAAAAAGATTAGACGCAGCAAAGTTTTCGCATATTGTTTCAATTCTAGATGCAAAAGGTACTGATCAGTTACATCGATGTTTAAGAAAAATTAGCCATAAAGACAAACAAAACTATTTTTCAAATTTTTCAGAAGAACTTTCTGCTTTAGAAGAGCTTTCTACAACCAATAAGAGAAAATCTTTATCAATAAGAGATTTGCTTGTAAATTCTCCATCGAAAGATCAGTGCATTAATTATTTGGATTTTATTTTGATGGCAGGTTAAGCTAAACCCAGGGTAATAAACAAACAAATATTTACAAAATCGCAACAGAATTTACTGAAGGAAAATAAAGTGGATAATGAAGAAAATTCAGAAGAGGTGAATAACTCAGCTGTTAAGAATATCGTCCATATTGTTGAAGACCAGAATTCTTATATTAACAGTGCTAAAGAACGTATGAATGATGTTATCGAGCTATTTCTTAATAATGCAGAAAACTCTGTTGCTCTGAATGATTTTTCTCAAATATTCAAAACTGTAACTGTTTGGATCAAGTTCAGACCCAGAAAACTAGGGCAATATGTAGAAATCATTAAGGAAAGATCAACAGCTGACTCAATCACAGTTAGATTTAGTAGCGATGAATATATTCCCCATATCAAAGAAGTTTTAAAAGAGCACCGACTAAAAATTATGTCGACAGAAAATAATATTCTTATTTGTAAGACCCCAAGGCCAAGCGACCAAGACATAGAAATAGCTCTTCAAAAGATAAAGGTTTTAGCAAACACAGCTAAGAACTCTCTCTCTCAGGTTAAAGCGGATTCAATCCAGCGGCTTCAAGCTGCATTAAAGAACGAATACCTAGAAGCAAAAGATGTTAAATTCGCGATAACAAATATTGAAAAGGTAGAAGAAAAATTTACCGCTGTTTTAATTTATTCGAGGTTAGAAGCAGAAAAGAAAATTGGAGGAAAGCTTTTCAGGTATGATAGTCCTGAGGCAAAGGATGTTCATCAAGGTCTTATTCGACGAGTGAAAAAGAATACCTATGTTGAAATTTAGAACTCCTATATTTTTTACCCTTTTTCTTTTTCTTTTTAATTCTACCGTATTTGCTAATAGTTATCTGAAACCCGAAGATTTAGATAATATTCAATACGGATGCTTTGTAAAAGAGAAAGAAATTGTTTTCTGTTCAGAAAAGGATATTTCAAACCCCGATGTAGTAGTACGGCTACCATTATTAAAACCTATAGTGCTATCAAATGGAAAACGGGCGTTTCGGGTGATGGCAACTATCGAAAACAACACCAAGCATAATTTGTATGGTGCTCGAGTCAAAATTTATTTCAATAAAAACGAAGAAAATTTTCTTGATATACTGATCTCAGAAAAGATTATTTACAAAGGGACTTCCTCAACTAACAGATCCCACTTAATACGATCAGACGTCGCAGCGAATATCCCAATATATAATGCTTTGAATGAAATTTATTTATCCGCAGATACGTCCTCAATAAACATTAGGTTATATGAACTTATTTTTGGTTGAATTCAAAAAGAAAAACCTAAAACTTCGCAATATTGAATCGAATTTAATCCCTTCAACTGAGAGTTAACAATTTCGGTCCATTTATTTACGCCGAAAGAGTTGATGTATTCGCCATCGACCCTCTGGAGAATTCTAACGCACTCCCCATAGCTTCCTGGTTTCACTCCCAAGTCATTTTTTGCGCAATCTAACAAAGAATTACCCAGGACACGATTTTCTTCATCTCTGTATATAACCGAAACACCATTTATATTGCGACCTGTGGTGTTTTTAACTTGAAGAGTTAAAATATAGTTTGCCAACGAGCCCTTACCATCGCTATCAAAGACCAATCGCACGCCGCATCGATAATCACCTTTAGCCGACACGCTATCGACGGCAAAAGATAGAAACGAAACAATCAACAAAGATATATGGAATAATCGGGTGAATTTGTTTGCTCGAAATAAATCATTCAGCATTGTACTAAAACCAAAAAAACCTTTCATTATCTTTTCTCCATGTCCACAGTTTGGCTCTGTTTGGATAAATAAGCCTGAAAAATTTCTCCTTCCGTTATTATCGCTTCGGCTTTATTTGTATGCCGGTTCACAATAGGTATTATTTCCCCTACAAAACTTGACGCAACTTCCATTGCTTTTTGAAGGGAGGCATCATGCTCGATTGTAAGGCAATCCTTGTCAATTACACCGGAAGAACCAATAGACCCCTTTTTACCAAAAAGAGAAAGTGAACTTACTTTACCAACAAACTCTTCCTTTTCACCAACTACTATCAACTCAGATTGTTCTAAATCAGACATCATCTTAATCACATTTTCCACTTTAGTATTTTCACTGACTTTATGAAAATTTGCTTCTGCAAATTTTAGAATATCAGTTTCATTCATAAATAATCCCGTTCGTCCATCTGAAATATCAACTCCACGATTAAGTAATTGGACATCAAAATATGAAGAACCAAACCTTACCTGAACGTACCCTACTGAAATCGCCAAGCCTACTAAAGAAGCTAAGGCATAAGCGTATGAATTTGTTAACTCTAGAACAATAATTACCATACAAATTGGCGCTCCAATAACTGCACCAGCAACAGCCGCAATGCCGCTAATCACCAGTGCTTGTTGGAATTGATCAAACAAACCCAACATGACAAGAAAAGCTGAAGCAATTGCTCCTGCAGACGCGCCAACCAAAATAGCTGGTGAAAATACTCCACCGAAGAAACCAAAATTTAATGAAATGGCCGTAGCCAATATTTTTCCAGCCAAGACAATTATAAGAATTAATAAAGTATACTTAATTTCAAGTATGCCAGCCACAGTATCACTCCCAAGCCCCATTACTTCGGGTACATAGTGACCAATTATGCTCAGTGAAAAAATACAGATACCATATTTTAGATATATGTTTAATTTTTCGGAACCGGCTAACTTAGCAAAGAATAAAAGGCTTCTCATGTACAGTATTGCTATTAGACCAAAAATAGGACCTGCCAAAAATGAAACCAAAAGTATAAGCAATAAATTAAATTCATTTGCAGAAACATTAATAATGTTTACATCGCCCCAAATCGCCGTTGAAACAGCATAAGAAATACCAGATGCTGTCGCGATAGCCAAAATTGACTTGTGCGAATAATGGCGCAGAATAGCTTCATGGGCAAAAATCATACCGGCTAAGGGCGCTCCAAAACCCGACGAGATAGAAGCGGCAACCCCTGCCCCAATATAAAGATCGGGGGTAAAAGCAAAAGGTAATCTTTGTTTGAGCCAAGCCCCCAAAGTTGTTCCAAAATGAACCAGTGGCCCATACTGACCAATACTTGCGCCGCCACTGGCAGAAACAAAAGCGGCAAGAGTGCTTATCAAGCCAACTTTAATATTAGTTTCATTACTGGACTTGTGAGCGAGATAAATACTGTCAGCAACACTTTCAAATGGCTTTCCCTGGAGCAAAGTTCTCGCAAAGTGAACGATTAACAGCGCAACAGTCAGACTGATAAAATAGAAAAAAAAGTTTGGGTCTTTTGCAAATATTAATTCAGAATAATCTGAAATAAGTACGATACCCAAACGAAAACCTTGAGCAGCAAAAGCACCACTTATTCCAAGTATTGTCCCAACTAAGATCGAAGCAATTAAGTATTTAAATACTGTCTTTGTTTCTTCTAAATTCAATAAAACCTCTTTTTAAGATTGTCCCTTATTTTCCTTCAGACTTTTAACGTGTTCAATAAGTGCATCAGCTTGAATTTTTGACATTCCAAATTTTTTCCGAAGGGCATCCAATGATGCTTCTTCATCACTATCCAACACACCATCAAGCAAGGCATCTCTCACCTGATCCTCAAAAATTATTTTTCTTCGTGCCATTTGTGCATTAAACGCGTTCGCAACTATACCAGTTAGCAAAGCTACGACGACCACCCCAAAAATTGCGGTGATTGCCGCTATGCTTTTCCCAAAAACTGTAATTGGACTAACATCTCCATATCCAACGGTAGTCAAAGTAATAATTGACCAATACATGGCATCAGGAATAGATCTAAACGCCTCTGGTTGGACTTTATGTTCAGCGTAGTAAATTAAAGATGAAGACAAGACAAATGCTACTGAAAAAATATATAACGTGGTCATAAACGATTTTTTTTCTTCCATTATAGCTCCGAAGAGGTCATCAAGAGCTGAGTTGTAGTGATTTAATTTAAGTATTCTAAGCAGCCTTAGTGCCCTTAATACGCGCAAGTCCAGTCCAGGAAAGAACGCTTGAATATAAAAGGGTAAAATAGCAACTAAATCGATTAATCCATAAAAGCTAAATATGTAACGGAGGCGCGCTTTAACAGGTGAGCTGGATACGTCGACTTCCTTTTTTGCCGGTGCTGACCAAACCCTGGCGATATATTCTATCGAGAAAACGATAACCGAAAAAAGTTCAAAATTATAAAAAGAATTGCCATAGCGACTTTGCAAACCCGGAACGGACTCTAGAGCCACAGCGACTAGATTTAAGATCACCAAACTAAAAAGACTAATATCCCAAAGTCTGGACGCTTTATCACCCAGAACTGCAGGCTCCAAGATTCTTAAAACATTTCCCTGCAATTTATCATAACTGCTAGCCATTCTTTATGATCAGATATTTTTATGAAATATTCTAGTTTTTATTTTAGATTAATTATCAAGAGCGCCATCGCCGATAGGGGCCAGTATCTATGTGAATGAACCCTGAATAAACTCCTAAACCGCCTGGAGTTAACTTTACCGCCACTTTTTCTAGATCACGCATTGACCTATTTGTGATCTTGAAGTCTATTGCGCGACCCAGAAGATGCATTGAATTTTTTGCTACTCTGGAACTATTCATCCTTAACTTTTCATTAGTCTTCCTTGTCCTGTAACCAGACGTAATTATTACTTCTAATTCGTTGCCCGAACCAAGGAGACCTTCACAAATTTTCAAAAAGTTGTTGATGGCTGCTCGATCCATTGTAACCTGCTCATCTTCACGCCAATCTCGTAAAAAATAATCAAGTTTTTCATAATCAAAGTAGTCGTATAAAAAAGATGATCTAACTGAAAAATTTGTTGTTTCAGAAGTGTTTTGATTAACTAGACGTATTCGAAAATTTTTAGATGGTACGTATCTAGTTGTTTTTTCTGATCTATTTTCTTTGCTAATATATCTGGAGACTTCTGGCTCTGGATCAAAGTAAAATCCATTTTTTTCTACAAAATAATTATTGGTTCCCAAATCAATAAAGCGAGTTTTATTTTCTTGCTCTACGAACGGCTTTACTTGGCGATTGATATCAATAATAGGCGTCGCAGCTTGGCACACGCCAGTTGTAAAACAACCAAACAGAAAACTGCGCCGAGATACTTTCGATAAACCTAACATGCAGTTCTAAAGCAAAAAAAGTGCCAGATATTAAAAGGTTTTGCTGACCATATCGTATTTAAAATGTAAAGAAGTTAATTTAACTTACGACTAAAGAAATCAAGTTTTCTGTCGTATTTATTTCTATGGAAAACGAAGACACAACAAACCATTTTGAATGGGCAATAATGTTATTAAAAAATCAGTTTGATAAAGATCCTTATTCTTTAACAACAGATCAAATAGAAGTGCTTAAGTTACATCATCAAATTGAAACAGACAATTCGTCCAAAGATTAATCCACTTCGATTGAAAACTCAATTTCGACAAAATATGTGACAACGTGAAGATTCTTTTCTACACTTCAGATAAGCGTTAACTTTACTGGTGAAGTAGAAAGAACCGATCATGGCAGAAAATAATTGCGGTACCTGTTTATTTGCCTTTATTGAAAAGGACCGTCACAATGACATGCAGATAGAGTGCAGAAGGTATCCTCCAACACTCTTTAATAGCGGCAGTCTAGCAAAATTCCCCAAAATACTACCTCAGTGGGCGTGCGGCGAATACAAGCAAGGGCAGCATGACTATTGGGATATTGAAAATAGTTAAAACCTAGCGCGCCTTAAGTTAGTTTATGAATTTAAATGCGAGAACTGAGCATTTAGATAGGTTCGATAGGATCCATCAATCAACGAAACAAGGCCTGTTTGTACTTTATTAGCTTGCGCCAACATGGCTGTTGCCACATCTTGTTGCATTTGTCGCCTTGAAAGGTGCGCTGTCTCCATCGAAAAGTTCAAATCACTCAGAGTACCACTGCCAAGTGCCAACTGGGACCTTAAGTCTGTTGTGCTGGCAATAGCCTCTTGAAGAGCGGCATATTGAGAACCAGCCTGAACACGTGCAGCATTTAGACGCTGTTGAACTTCCTCAATTTTTGACGTCAGGATACTGGCATCATCAACTGCCCCTTCACTTGGTGTTGTCACAAGGTTCAGAGAGGGTGCTATAATAAATGGTCCATCGGTTTCATTTGTCAGCGTAAAACCTTCCATTCGAATGACTGCATCGTCAGTTAGAAGGTGACTGTCATCGGAATTTCGCAAGGTTGATGTGATTGTTTTTGTTCCCGTTGCCGCATCGTTGCCATTTTCATAATGAACGGCCTGTAACATAGCAGTAACAGCATCTTCACTAATGTTGTAGGGAAACTCTGCAACAATATTATCAATTGTCATACTCGCGCCCGCGGCTTTGCCCCCGGTTTTATCAAAAGTTCCAACGATAAAGACAAAGCGATAATCACCTGCCTCCTCAATTTCAACAGAGGCTCTGCCGTCAAGAATTGTCTTGCCTGTTTCGCTCAACGCCATGACTATTTTAGGATCACCGTTTTCATCAAGTACAGCATTCCCATAATTCGGGTCATTCTCATCAGCCTCAACTTCATAAATATATCCAGCGACATGGTAATTATCAACATCACCTTGTGCGGTATAATTTAATCTCAAGAATTGACCAGCTTCGGCCTCAAATTGATCACTCACCACTGCGGGTCCATGGTATATTCCGAATGCAGCTTGTTCGGCAAATTCTATTTCGCCAGTGAATAATTCCATCGCTTTACCTGCCACTCCCTTGGTTACATTATTTATAAGAGCAACATCATCATTTGGAGTATTGGGGTCGCTAAAATCAGGATTTCCTACAATTGGAGCGGTAACTGCGTCGTCTTTATTTTGGACATTGGGATTGCCAGGTTGCCCATTGTCAATTCTAATAAAATCTCCATAGTCTGGCAGGGCCATCTCTTCGATGCTCGGCGTAATTATTTCTCTATCTGGTACAACAGCAGTATCATCATATTGCCCTGTAGAAAGATCATGAATAATAGCCTCTCCGTTATTTGTATCTCTAATTGTAAATGTTGAGCCAAATTCAACACGACCATCGTAACTTGTCCAATTGTTGATAAAGACCTGGCTGCCTGTGTATTCGTATCCTACATGGGCAGATGCATTGTTATCGATTGTTTCGTTACCATACCCAGTGTAAACCTGAGCTGTACCACCTGAAGCTTCGGCCGTCCGAATTTGCTTTTCTCTGGTGTAAAAAGCTATTTCTCTTCTTGTTACCGATTCAACCAGCCGACGATCATAATCAATCAGCGTATTTTTTTCATAATGGCTTGTTTGATACGCCCAATTTATTTCAGGTCCGGCCTCGACTGTGTAGAAAGCGTCTTTTTCGTTTTCTTGACCTGCATTTGTTACATAGACTGTAGCACCGGCTGGAGCCACGTCACCATCACCAAGTAGGCCAAACTCGAGAACAACATCACCCCCTGCCCAATTCAAATCGGCAGGATTAAAATTTGTACCGTCGGGTATGGCCCAATCGTATGTTCCACCATTTGGATCAGTATGACGTCTTAAAGTAAATCCTTCTCTAGCGTTTGGGTCATTAACTTGAACTTTGACTTGATCACCCGCCTCATATCGGCCGCCTCCCCAATCATAAACACCACCAGCGTTATGTGTAGCAATTACCCTATTAGCTCCGTTGGTTCCCTCAGGTACAATTTGGACATTGTAATTTGCATCGTAGTCATATTTGCCAGGATTAGCCGCCATTTCCGCTTCAGCAACATCCTTATCTACATTTCTTTCCCAGTTGCCGTAGTTTCGAACATCAACAAACTGATTTCCACTCTCCGCTGCATTCCAGTCTTCCCAAGAGTTAAAAGTCGTGACTGTATCTCCATCAACTAGGTTACCAACAAAAACTCTTTGATCAGAATTATCATTCCCGTTAGCAACAGAGATTTGCTCCAGTAAATTTTCTCCAGCTGCAAACTCTGGGTTATAATTTACAATCAATTGATCTGTTATATTGCCATCAACATCATATGTAAGCACTCCATCATCACCAAGATCATAAACATCTGTCCAAACTGCTGTTGTAACACCACTGTCTATTAAATCTTGATGAAGCACTGGCTGACTATTAGGGTCGGCATAATTACCACTAGTACCCTGCTGATGTAATATATCTGTAAGGGTTCCACCATTGTTTATCTCACGTACAGCTTCGCCAGCTACAAAACGTTCACCCCACGACGCGTAGGTTTCAGGATCCGTGTGCTGAAGCCGTACTGATACTTGGTCGAAATTTGGCGTCGACACTTGATGCACATTATTATCATTGCGGCTTGCAGGAAATGGATCTTCATCATTCGCATTCGATATGGTCGCCACTGTCATACTAAAGCCATTACCCTGCAAAAGCTCCGTTGGGCGCGCAACCGTGCCGTTACCCCTATCATATTCTTCCGCACTTATCGTTAAAATATCGCCAACTTCGTAATTTTTACCCTTATCCAGAACCTCAACGATACTTAATGATCCATTTGTAACCCTGACGTTTGCCCTAAAACCTGTTCCAGTACCCTGAGAACCATCCGCTTTAGTGCTATCAAAGTTTATACTGTACGTGTTACTTCCTCGCGCTTGATTAGTGGAGAATTGATCTCCAGCATCCACATAACCCGCACCACCACTGGTAATGTTGTAGGTTTCGATCATGCCATCTCTATGTTCAACGCCAGTTTGAATAATATCTCGAATGCCAGTATATTCTGTCCGAGTTCCACCCTCAAAATTTCCATTTAAAAGTTTACCAGTCCCAGGCGTCGTTGCATCATCAAAAATATTGATTTGTAATTTTCCGGTGGTCCCATCCTTAGTTTCATCGATTTGACCAACTTCGACGCTAACCTCTACGTCATTTCCTTGATCATCTACACTCATAAACTTATAGGTTAGGACATTATTATCATCTATAAGAATATCATCCGTCTCTTTAATTGTTAAAAGATCGCCCACTTCAAAATTTTTGGAAACTTCTATATCCAAAGACCCACCACGAAAATCACCCTCAACACTAGCGTTTGCTGTGGGATCTATTCTTAACGGCGCCTGTCCATTTTGATATGCAACCACGTTACCACTGTCATCAAGTACTTCGATAGAGCCTTCGCCAATGTTCGCATCTGCCGGAGGAGTGGTAAACTGTAGGCCTGGAACAAGCATGGATTCACTCATTTCAGGGGAACGTGCAAGGATGAGGGCCTTTTCTTCTGGGCTTAAGTTTCTAGTTATCTCGTATGTTACACCTGCATCTAATGACGTCAGTTGCGGGTTTGTATAATCGTAAAATAGATCATAATCGACTTTACCAACTCCAAAATTCATATAGTTGGATCTTCCACCAGCTGATAAGACAGACGTATTTGGATCATCAGTGAAAATGGGCTTCCCTTTGTATTGAGCAGCCGTCATTGCCTTATGGAAAGTGTCCGCTAAAGCCTCTGCCTCCATGTTAATGAGCTTGTTATCTTCATCACTATTAGATCCATTTGCACCCATTACTGCCAGTGCATGGATTTCCTTTAGAATTTCAGAAGCGTTGTCGAGAGTACTAATCGCAGTTGATAAGTAGGCTTGAGTAACAGACATACTCTGGATAGCAGCACTTGCAGATACCACTTCAAGCTTAAAAGTATTCTCCATACTTGCAAGAGAAGCCAAATCACCATCAGCAATTCGTTCCTTGGCTTTGGACAGTTTTTCAACACTATTTCCAACATCACGATTTAACTTTGAAATTGATGTATCAGCAATATAGCTAGCTTTTGTAATTCCAATATTTGCCATTTTTTTATCGACCTTGATCGTTTATTTATTTTGACGTGAAACAAACAACGACCAA
>Ga0181568_10004733_pt1 | contig 12087 bp, 7 predicted proteins | sample 101ome_20_FD_133758 | JGI IMG/M metagenome (GOLD analysis project Ga0181568, IMG submission 133758) | Coastal salt marsh microbial communities from the Groves Creek Marsh, Skidaway Island, Georgia - 101404AT metaG (megahit assembly) | ecosystem: Environmental > Aquatic > Marine > Intertidal zone...
GACTCCCTTCGTTGATGATATGGTTAATGTTCGATGCATTGCTTTCGTTGAAGGTGGTGTACTGGTAGTCGAGTCGGGTGCTTTGTGGTTGTGTAAAGACAAGGATGGAAACCTTCGATGTGATGAAAGGGAAAAGCTCATCGATTTTGCCACTGCTGCCCACAGCAATATTGAACACGCGGAAAATGCTCTTAATTACGCCCTCGATAATTGGATGTATAATTCCAAATCTTCCCGAAAACTAGCCTGGCGAAATGGAAAACTTATTGAGATGCCAGCCAAGGGAAGAGGGCAGTGGGGCATGGCCAGCGATGCTTATGGACGGTTGTATTTTAATGCAAATAGTAACTGGTTTGAAGTGGACTGGGCGACTTACGATCGACAATGGCCAAGCAACGGTTCAAGTGTGAAACCTCCGACAAATCGTGTATTCGCTATTCGTCCAAACACCGCCCTTAATCGGAATTACCGGCCCGGGCGTATTTTGAAGGACGGCCGGGTAGCGAGTGTAACCACAATCAGTGGTCTGGCGGTGCACAGTCACGGAGCGTATGGCGAGGAATGGGAAGGTGCCATTTTCTCGATGTCCCCCGGAACCAACACGGTGGGTGCATTTCTTCCCGAAAAACCATTTCCGTCATCTGATAAATATATTCATCAACTTTATCCCGATGCAATTTGGAAAGAGCGGGAATTTCTTGCCAGCACGGATGAGCGTTTCCGTCCGGTCAATGCATCGATGGGTCCCGATGGCTGTCTCTATGTGGTCGATTTTTACCGGGGTGTTATTCAGCACAAACGTTTCCTAACTTCCTATCTTCGCCGACAATCAGCCGAGCGTCAGCTTGATAAACCAATTGGTCTTGGGCGAATTTATCGCATCGTTCCTGAGAATTATAAAACACTTAATTCTCCAACTGACTTGGTGTCCGGGTTGTCTCATCCACATCTCTGGTGGCGCTTGCGCTCCCAAAAAAGGATTGTGGAAGGAGATCGTCAGGATTTAGTCTCGGATATACGAAAACTTGCTGAAAATAAAGCTGCTTACCCCTATTCCCGTGTACATGCAATGTGGTCATTGGTCGGGCTTGGTAAATTGAAAGAAAGTACCGTTAATCTTGCCATCGATGACAAACATTGGTTTGTTTCCATGACCGCTCTTCGCCTGGCTGGTGAAAGTAAAGGCGTTGCGGATTTCTTTCCAGATGAATTTAAAACATCTGCTGAAAGGATTTCCAAACGAAACGATCATCCAGTAACCCTCACAAAATATGCTGGCATGTTAAGCGAATCAGGTTATCCGAAACGTGCGGTTAAGACATACAAGGATAAGGAAGCCGATTGGGTGAGAAAAGATAAAGATCTACTTTCTGTTTATCGCAAAGGTCGTGATCAATATTCGGTTAGTTGCGGATATTGCCACCAAGCGGATGGTCGGGGGCTTCCCAATATGGCTCCCACACTGGCCAAGAGCGATTGGGTGACCGGTGATGCCAAACGATTGATTGGTGTGGCCGTTCATGGTCTAATGGGGCCGATCAAAGTGAACGGTAAACCGGTGGAAGGAGTTCCTCCTATTATGCCTCCGCATGGCTTTATGAAGGATGAACAACTTGCTAGTATACTTACCTATGTTCGCAATGCCTGGGGTAACCGAGCAGGCTTAATTTCCAAAGAAGACATTATTGGTTATCGAAAATCTCAATCTGCCAGGTTAGCTCCCTGGACGGAAGCTGAATTTTAAAATCTTTTTTTCTTTTCAACTAATTGTTACCAGATGCCTGCTATTTGATAGACTTGATTAGGATATTTTTACCTAAACAAATCCCTTAGTACTATCTCCGAAAAAATAGTTCAATGTATCTGTTTTCGTAAGTGGAAACCTCTTTATAAAACAGTAAGAAACTAATTAGCAGTAAAGTAAATCACCCTAAGTGCTTCCCCTCCATCCCGAATACGACCTTTCCGGTTTTTCAGTATTTCCAATTCCATTGTGTGTTGGGTATCACTCAACTCGTTAAAAAACATAACTGTCATGGGGTAATTAAATCCGCTGTGTCGATGAAGAGTATCAATATCCTTTGTTTGTTTTCCATCGACCGTACATCGGATGATCCCTGAATCCGGCCCAGAAAGCATGTAGGCTCCAATTGCTGTACCATTAAAATTAATCTTTAGTTTGGCTCCCGCTTGATTTGCATAAATGAATGGCACCCCGACGAAGCGTGAGCGTACTTTACCATCATTTTCTTTAGGCCAGTCAGGTATTCCTTTTTTCCAATTTTTATCAATTTCAATTTGATCAAAATTTAAAAACCTCCCTCTTACATAACTAAACGAGTCGAGGGGTATGACAGTTGGGTGTGCTTTTGATTTAGCATTCTTTGGAAGTGGTTTAGACCAAGCATCGAGCAGTGCATTTGCAATCATTGTTGCACACATCGTGTTTCCATACTTGTTTGGGTGTACCCCTCCATATTTTTTCCAGTCCATTTTTCCAACTTTGATTAAATCAGATAATTCCTGGGCCAAATTATTGACTGAGATTCCGTAATGTTCAGCTACTTTTGTATGTGCGGCGATGGATGGTGGTTTTTTGTTTTCACCCAAATGATCAAGGATGTTTTGATTGGCAAAGAATGTCATAACAATATCAACCTTGGGGTTGTGTTTCCGGGCTTGGGCAATGACTCCCTCCATTCCACGAAGTGCATCCTTTGAATTTATCATGGAGTCTTGGTCATCGTTTACGGCGAATTCCACAAAAAGCATATCCAGTGGGCCTTTACTGAGAACATCTTTAGACAGCCGAAATGCTCCGGTATCCGAGCAGGTGGAACTTATTCCGGCTTGTGTAAAAGTAAAATTCGTTTGATGAAAGCGTTTTTCAAGTATTTCACAAACCATTGGGCGGTACCCATTCATTTCTGTAATGGATCCACCGATAAAAGCGATGTGACCGATTTTCTCGCGTTCAAAACGAATTCGACTGTTCATGAAATCTCCCCGGAGGATAAAGTTTTTTCGTCCGACAATTTTTTCAGCAGGCAGGTTAGCCGAACCCTGGTTCTTTGTGGTTACAAAATCTACAATTGGAGTTGGGTCTTTAAGTGAGTGAGGATGATGTCCAATACCTTCCTTTCGGATCACCTTAATAGTACCACCAAGTTGTTTGTATCTTTTTTCCACAATCAGTGTATTTTCGCTTACCGGGACAACTTTATCAGCGGTGCCAACAACATGGATAATGGGGATGCCTGCCTTAGCCAGCGGAGCTAGGTTGTCAACCGGGTTACTTTTGTATGCCTTCGCCTCCTGTTCATTTTTGAAACCGTACACTTTCAGAATAGTCGGGTTAATTTTGGGCCAGCTTTTAAAATCTAGAACCGGTGCATCGGCATAAATGGCAGCCACTTTATCTGGATTGGCTGCAGCCCAGTTGTAAACGATCAGTCCACCCCTCGACATTCCTTCAAGAATTGCCCGGTCAGAAAATAGATGTTCAAAGCGTAGGTAATTATAAAATTTGTTCCATCTGCTCACTGCCTCATTGTTTCCATAGAGTCCACTTACATCGCAGTACACGATATGGTATCCACGACTGAGCATGGCGATATCAAACTGCGGTTCATGTCCAAAAAACCTTGCCCTCCAAACCCAGGGTTTGCCGTCGGCAATTTTCTTGGGCACAACAACCCGGCAGCCTATACCTTCAAGGGGGAAGTTGTACTGATCAAAGCCATGAAAGGAGGTCTTTTTTCCCTCCCATACCTGCTTGCCCTGACTCGATTGCTTTGTTTGGCCATGGGATAAAGATTTGGCAACAAAAAGCAATAGAATGCAGGAAAGGAGGGTAATGAAGTTTTTCATGGTGAATTGTTAAAAAAATTAGGCTCTTGGCCATCGGTTGGCTACTACATCCAACCAGTGTCTGGCAATTAATTCATGACCCTGGGGAAGGGGGTGGATACCATCCCAAATCCAGTTTTCCGGTTCAGCTTGAATGGCTGCCTGATCAAACAGGTACTGAGTCTGAAGATGAGCGGTTTTGTAATCCTTTGCTAGTTTGCTCACTACGACCCTCATTTTATCCGTTTCTTTACGGCGTGAGCTGTAAGCCTGCTGATTTTTCAATCTGCCAGTTTGCAGAATGAATGGGTCGAGCAAAATAATACGAAGTTTTGGATTGGCATTAAGACTGGCTTCAATGATATGGCGGTAGTCTCTTTCGAAGGCATCAGGAGTAACTACTTTGTCCGGGTGACGAAATCTCATTCCCACATCATTAGTTCCTACTAAGATGCTTAGAAGGTCGGGTTTAAGATTAATTGCATCTTTTTGCCAGCGTGCTTTCAAGTCCGAAACTTTGTTTCCACTGATTCCACGGTTAAAAAACTCAAGATTTGCTTCTGGCATGTCCATTCCTAGGCGACCAGCAATTAGAAAAACATAACTATGCCCAAGGTAATGATTTCGGTCACTTTCATTCCTGCCCCATTTCATATCAGTTATAGAATCACCCTGAAACAGAAGTCGACTTCCTTTGGGGAAATTAGGACGCTTATAGTCATATCCCTTTCCTTGGAATGAAATGGATGATTTTATTTCGGCGGAGGAGTTTGTGCTCAGCAAAGTGGCTCCAGTTGCAACCGCTCCAAAAGCAAGAAACTTTTTTCGACTAAGACTCATTTTCTAAGGTAATAAAAAAATATTTCCAAAGATTTAACCTGAAAATAATAAGATCAATGGGTACTTGGGAAATAGCACTTACCCATTTGAAAACTAATTTTTATTAGTTTTTGATCAATTTACGGGCAGCCAAATTATTTAGGCGGTGGGCCACATCGATAACTCCGTCGGTAACTGTTTTGTTATAAGTCCGACCATCAGTGGTGTCGATACCATGGCCCTTTACTGCTTTACGCAGGGGTGCGAGAGCTGGGTCTTGATGATGGAAGAGTTCCACAAATACATGTTTCAGTTTGCCTGTTGGTGCATATGCGGCGAGTAGGGCGCCTATCCATCCGTCATCCGTGCTAAGACATCCCCGAGTTGTTTTCGCTGATGCGTGAAAGATCCCAAGCGCATCGGCTTTTGCCAATTCTTTTATAACTTTTTCATTTTCGGAAACTGATAAATCAGAGTCTCCACAATGTGCGGCATCGATCATGACCTTAAAGAATTTTTTCTGAATCTTCTTGTTTATTCCAATAACCACCTTGGCTGCCTTGGCTGCATTGGTGAAATTCTGAAATTCTACACCGCGTAAAAATTCCAAGTGCCACGCAACCACTGAGCTTTTTTCCAATCCAGACTCTTTGTAGCAACGGGCGTGAAGTTTGATAACCTGTTTTACGGCGTTGTCAAATGCCTTGCCCTTGAGTTTTTTACCTGAGAGCCATTCCTCGAAAGATGTCGATGAAACATGTTTCACTTTATATTTTTTTGCTACAGCGAGCCCGGAGTTTAGCATCTCGACCACAGCGTCTTCATCCTTTGGGTTGAGTGGGTTGGCACCACCAACCATCATAATTAAGTGAACCTGTAGTTTAAGGGCTCGCAAACCTTTAAACATGTCGTCCAAGTCCTTGGCGTCAGTTCCTGGAAAAAGTGTAACCTGGACATTGTTTAGTTTTACCGGCGAAGTACGGCAGAGTAGGCGCATACCTGATACAATTTTTAAATCACCCGAGTTGGTGCGTGGGAGTTTTCCGGATTCATCCGGTGCGAGTGCACCTACAAACATTAGGTGGGTGGGAACGACACCGATTTCAACTTTAGACTTATTTTTGATTTGTATGGCCATGATAAAACAGGATGAAGGATTTAAGTGAAAGGAGATGATTCATTGATAATTTCGACGGATAATCAAGGAAAATTAGCGAACATTCATTTATGAGGTAATTATGGAGAGTTATGTTTTAGCTAAATGAAATGGCATTAGCACCAATCAGTGAAAGACTGGAATTCTTCTAGGTAACAACTTTTAAAAATTGATTCAGAGAATAACCTGGTTGGATTTCTTTATGCAGCTCACTTATTAATTCTGGGGATAGCAATGCGGCGGTTGGGTTTTAAGCGAAGCTTGTATCCGGAAGGAGTTTAGTGACTTCACTTCCGAATTCATATTCTTAATGCGGGACGCCCTTTCTGTGGATTACTCACGGGCGGAGGGCATTCGGTCTGATTTAATAAGGTTTGCAACATGATAGCTTGGGTCATCTGGAAGGACAACAATATCAACCATGCTACCCGCTTTTTTTAGTAGGCTATGACAGTTTCTGCTAATATGTTGTAATTTAACTACTTTTCCAACCGCCTGATAGCGAGCCCCCAATTTATTAATTGCCTCCAATCCGGAATGATCCCAGACACGGGAATCCATCATGTCGACTATTACTTCGTCTGGGTCATCAGCCGGATTAAATCCCTGGTTAAAATCTGTGATTGAACCAAAAAAGAGCGGGCCGTGGAGGAAATAAACTTTTGAGCCATCATCCTTAATTTCTGAATTTCTATGGATGTGCTGAGCTGATTTCCATGCAAATCCAAGAGCTGAAACGATTACTCCGCTAATCACCGCGAGTGCGAGGTTGTGTGTAATAACTGTAATCCCGGAAACCAGAATAATAACAAATGCATCCGTTTTGGGGATTTTTCTGAGTATACGCAGACTAGACCATTCAAAGGTACCAATAACCACCATGAACATTACACCAGTCAGGGCGGCCAATGGAATTCGTTCGATTAAAGAACTGGCAAAAAGAATAAAGCAAAGCAAAAAAGTGCCCGCGGCGATTCCGGATAACCGTCCACGGCCTCCGGATCGAATATTAATGATACTTTGACCAATCATTGCGCATCCTCCCATTCCTCCAAAGAATCCGGTGATCACATTCGCCGCTCCCTGGCCCAGGCATTCTCGCGTGCTGTTTCCCCTGGTTTCGGTGAGTTCATCAATCAGGGTAAGGGTCATTAGGGATTCAATTAGTCCAACTGCGGCGAGAATAAATGCAAAAGGAGCAATAAACTGAAGGGTATCCCAGTTAAATGGTAGAGTGAATGAAACCAAGCTAGGTAACTCTCCCCCGATCGATGCCATATCTCGAACCACCAGTGTGTCTAAATTCAAACCGATTACAAGACAGCTGATAGATACAATTGCAACGAGGGAGGATGGTATTTGCGTGGTCAGCTTTGGCAGGAAATGAATGATTCCCATGGTTAGAAAGACTAGGCCGAGCATGAGGTATAAGTCGTTACCCTCCAGCCAGGATGAACCAGGCGTGGTCGGACTTTCTGTAAACATGGGGAATTGGGCTTCGAAAATTACGATGGCCAGTCCGTTAACAAATCCAAACATCACTGGTTGGGGAATGAGTCTGACAAATCGTCCGAGCTTAAGAATACCACATCCAATTTGAATGATTCCCATTAAGATGACTGTGGCAAATAAGTACTGGGTTCCCATATCCGGGCCCAGCCCCAGGGCTTCTCCTTTTTCATTTCCCAGAATGACCAATGAAACCATGATTACCGCCAGTGCACCGGTGGCTCCGGAGATCATTCCTGGTCTGCCCCCAAGCACTGCAGTGACTAAGCAGATAATAAAGGCGGCGTATAATCCAATAATTGGGGTAACTCCGGCAATGATGGCAAACGCAACCGCTTCAGGAACCAAGGCAAGGGCAACGGTCAGTCCGGAAAGAACATCGTCTTTCGCTTGAATTCGATTTCCGAATTTTCTGTAAATTAATTTAAACACGATTGAATGAATTGTTGGGTTACGATAAAAAGTTTTGAAATACACCTGCGATATCAGAAGGTTCCACGAATTCATAGTTATGAAAACAATTGAACCACCTACCACCACAGCTAAGGTCGCATTGCGACCAAAAGATTACCATAGAGCAAGCTCTGTTATTGGACAAGGAGATCTTTATTTGAATCTTAAAAATTGAAAAGTTTCCAATTTTGATTTTTCGATTCGACATTCCATGCCTGATTGACACGGTTCATCCCTATGATTTCATCTATCATTACACACCCTGGTGGTGCCCATAAAGACGATTTTCTCGCCTGTTCCGTTCTCCTGTACAAAAGCCCGGTTTCTATTTTTAGAAGAGAGCCCAGCAGTTCAGATCTAGATGATTTAAGTATTGCGGTACTTGATGTCGGTGGAGAGCACAAGCCAGAAAAACTTAATTTCGATCATCATCAGTTTCCCCGGGATCATGTACCCACCTGTGCCTTGTCTCTGGTTCTTCAATACCTCGAGATTTACGAGGATGCACGCGAGTTCTGCCCCTGGCTTGAAGTGACTGAATGGTTCGACTGTCGGGGACCAAAAGATACCGCCGAGTGGCTAGATATGGATCGTGATACATTGGCAAAATTAAACTCCCCACTGGACATTACATTGCTCAAGAATTTTGCAGCTCAGACTGAGCATCATCCGGGAGAACCAGTTTGGGAAGTTATGAGAATGATTGGTTCAGACTTGGTTAAATTTATAACCAATCTGCGTTCAAAACTAAACGAAGTTTCCAAATTCACTGAAGTCTGGAATTTGAAGAAAGAAGGGGACGAATTTAAGATTTTATTTTTACCCCGCAATGATTCACTCCCAGATGACGCATCTGATGTGTTGGGCTACCAAGTCCGTTCTCTTGGATTGGAGGATGAGATTATTGCTATTCTATCTCCAGATAGCCGGGGGGATGGATACGGAATGAGACGATATAATGATGATACGCGGATGGATTTCTGTAAGTTGGAAAATGAGTCGGATGTTCATTTTACACATGCCCGTGGTTTTATCGCCAAGACCTCAGCGGTCGATAAAGGGCGATTGCAGGAGATGCTGATTCAATCTTTTCATGCCTAATACCAAAGCTGTGAGCTTTCTTTTTGTAATGAGTAAAAAACCGGTTCTTTTCCTAACACTGCTTTTGCTTTGCTTAGCTAATACTTTACTTTCGCTTGAAACATCATCGAGTGTTAAAGAACGTGAATTCATTCGGGCACCTGAAGTCTCCTGGCATTATTCATACAATGGAAGTGGGGAAGAAAGCCATCCTCACTTTGTCATTCAAACCAGTGATCTGGGCTTTTTAATGGTTGGTGAAACTGGTTTTGTGGAAGACCGAACAGCAAGGATTTTTCTCGTTAAAACTGACCGGCTTGGGAAATTGATTTGGAAAAAAGAATTTGGAGAAAAAGGCTACAATCTGGGTAATTGTGTATTGGAGACAAGCGATCGACATTATTTAGTGGCCGGAAGCTTGGATTTGGATGCAGCCTTAATCAAGGTAGATGCACGATCGGGAAATATAATTTGGAAACATACATGGAATCTTGGAAAGGAAGATGCATTCGAGGGTGTGACCCAGGCTGAAAATGGAGATATTTGGGCAACTGGATATCGGGATGGATTAGCGGAGGGAACATTTTTGAATTGGGGTAAGGGAATATTAATTAAAACGAATTCGGATGGAAAAGAAGAATGGAAAAAGGATATATTTGCATACACATCATCGGGGTATCGGATTAAACAATTGGGCGGTCATTTTCTTTTGGCCTGTCATCCTAAAGATGATGAGTCAATAGACTATAATCTCTTACAAATTGATCAGGCAGGAAAAATTAATTGGGCTAAAAGTTACAACACTGTTTATTGGGGTTTTGATACCGGACTCAATCAGGAGATTCTTCTTGCCGGTCATACGCGCAAAAGCAACCTGAGTAAAAATTGGGATATTGAGCTTACTTCACTCAATCAGAAAGGCGAAGTCCTCTGGACCCGTTTTTTTGGCCAGCCTAGGGGTTATGATGCTAAATGGATTCACGATGAAGTCTGGGGAGCCCGTTCAACTCCAGACGGAGGTTGGTTGGCCGTTGCCGGAACTGGAGATGAAACCCAGCAGTATGAAAAAAGAGGACATGTTTCCGGCCCGTCTGGTCAATGGAAGATTTATCTAATTAAAGTGGATAGAAGTGGGGCATTAGAATGGGAAGGTATTTATGGCTCGAGCGAGTCAGACTGGGCAGGCGAGGATGTTTGTATAACCGCAGACGGTGGTGCTTTGATTGCAAATGATTGCGGTGCCTTCGGTTTCACTAAAATTGATTCTTTCATTAAAAACAAATAATTAAAGATCTTATATTTTAAATATCAACTTGCGTAAGAAAATATTTTCACCGACATTTGTTTTTAGAATTAAAAAACAAAAAGTTCTATGAAAAACCTTCTCTTTCCACTTCTCTTTTTACCATTTGTTTTGTCGGCGGCACTCCGTTTTGAAGTTCAGCTGCTGCATAAAGACAATATTGAATCCTGTGCTGTCGGTGATCTCGATGGTGATGGGGATCTCGATATCGTAGCTGGTGAGCGTTATTACCTGAATCCAGATTGGGAACCAATTAAGTTTCGAAGCATTGAACCATTCGGAAAAGATTACATGCAGGATAATGGGGATTATCTATATGATGTGGATGGAGATGGAGATCTTGATGTAATTGCCGGCCAATTCACATTATCTACTGTTCTTTGGTTTGAAAATCCTGGAAAAAATGCTCTGATCACTGAGGACACATGGACGCAGTATGAACTTGTGGAAACTGGGTTTAAACATAATGAAATGATTTTCCTGAGGGATATGGACGGGGATAAGATTCCAGAGTATGTGGCCAATAGTTGGAATGCAAAAAATCCCATGCTTATCTGGAAGTTTAAAGGTAAAAAAGGATCTCTGGGTATGAGTAAACATGTAGTTTCCGAATCTGGGAATGGCCATGGTCAGGGATTCGGTGATATTAACGGTGACGGACACGAGGATATTGTCTTCATGCAGGGATGGTACGAAAGACCGGCAAAGAATGCATTTGGGCAAACATGGAAATGGCATAAGGACTTCACTCTTCCTCATGCCAGTTGTCCAATATTGGTAAAAGATTTGAACGGGGATGGGAGGAATGACCTAATTTGGGGAGATGGTCATAATTATGGTCTATATTGGCATGAACAGCTGGAACCAAGGAAAGATGGTACGACAGTGTGGAAGCACCATTTAATTGACAAAAAAATTAGCCAATTGCACGCAATCGCATGGGATGATCTGAACAAGGATGGACAGCCCGAAATTATTACCGGTAAACGATATTACGCTCATAGTGGACGTGATCGCGGTGCGGAGGATGAAATTGTAATTGCCAGCTTCCAACCCAGTGCTGACGCACAGGGAAATGTTTCCTTTAAAAAGGAGGTCCTGCATACTGGTCAAGCAGGTACCGGTCTTTATATCCTCACTCCTGATTTGAATGGCGATGGGTGGAAAGATATCGTGGTCCCGGGCAAATCCGGCACTCATATCCTATGGAACAAGGGATCAGTGAGTAAGAAAGCTAAGAAGTAGAATCGGCTTGTAGATCGCTGAGTTTTTCAGCTTCAATTTCCCACTCGTAATTTCTTTCGTTCAATCTGCGGGCAATACGATTGGCATGTTCGTTTAGAGCTTTTCCTTTTTCCGGGTCGTTATAGGAATCCGGGTCAGCGAGTTGATCATTTACCTCCGCTTGTTCTTTCTCGAGTGCAAGAATTTCTTTTTCTAATTTCGCCACTAATTCTTGAATTCGCTTCTTTTCGCGATTTGCTTTTTTATTGGCTTCCGCTTTCAACCGTCTTCTTTCCTTTGCACTGAGTACCTTGGCTTTGCCCCTATCTGCTGAATGTTCATTTGGCCTGGCATCCCGCAAGCCTTCGACCAACCCTTCTTTTTCGGAAGCTGCGCCGGATTTCCATAAATAATAATCATAATCACCTGCAAAGTTGGTGGTCTTTCCAGCTTCTATTCGAATTGTTCGCTTTGCTAATGCCCGAATGAAATGCAGGTCATGACTAACAAAAATCAAAGTACCCGTGTAATCTTTAAGGGCTTGAATGACGGCATCAATACTTGGCATATCCAAGTGGGTGGTGGGTTCGTCAAGAAGCATAAGGTTGGGCGGGGAGAGCAAAAGCTTGACCAGGGCAAGTCTGCTTTTTTCTCCTCCACTGAGTACTTTCACTTTTTTAAAAACATCATCCCC
>Ga0181568_10004736_pt1 | contig 12082 bp, 6 predicted proteins | sample 101ome_20_FD_133758 | JGI IMG/M metagenome (GOLD analysis project Ga0181568, IMG submission 133758) | Coastal salt marsh microbial communities from the Groves Creek Marsh, Skidaway Island, Georgia - 101404AT metaG (megahit assembly) | ecosystem: Environmental > Aquatic > Marine > Intertidal zone...
CACATCGAAAGTGGCGCCGCCGGAATAGCCAAGGTCCAGGAGCGAAGTCCGAGCGGGGTTCGCAACCCACTTCCCATCCACGCAGCAGGAGAGGCTACTCCGCCGATATGGATGGGGCAAGAGCTGCCAGATGTGCTCGATAGGACACGCAGGCAGCACCGATAGTGAGTCGGCATCCCTCGAGAAAAGAAGAAGAAAAAAAAAAGAATTGTGCTAAAAAAAACCCGAAAGACCCAAAAAGTGTTTTTTGATTTCGCGTGCTGTAGAGCCACCATGAACGATGGTTTTTCTCGCCTGTGGGTTGCTCTCCCCTCCGATGTCGATGCCGAGGAGCTCCTGGAGAAGCTTGGACGCGGTGTCCCAGGAGTGAGCACAGTGGCCATGAAGAACATGGATGGTTCGAGCCGCGGCTTCGGCTTCATCACCCTCCCCAGCGATGTGCACAGCGCGGCCATCGCCGCTGCCTACAACGGCACCAAGTGGAAGGGCGTTCGGATCCAATGCGCTCTTGCTCGTCCCGATTATCTGGAGCGCCTAAGGCGCGAAAAGGAGGCCCGGGCTGACGAAGAGGCCGAGCGCACGCGAAAGAAGCGCTCTGCCGCTGCTGCTTTCTTCGAAAACTTGCAACTCCAGGCACAAGGAGAATCCAACCCAATCCTGAGGATTCGGAAGAACATTAAAGAGGTATATGGGCAAGCTTAAGTATATGAGCAAGCTAACTAGCTGGCCGCCCGCCCGCCCATAAACCAAATCGTGTGCACGTTAACGTTTTTTAGGTGTTCCCGAACTCCTCCCCTCTCCAATCTCCATCTCTCTCTCTCTCTCTCTCTCTCCGTGCTTGCGGAGCAGTGTGTGCAGGTTGACTTGCGGCAGCAACGAAAAAAAACTCATTTTGACTCAGTGGCGCTCCTAAAACCTCTGCATTCCTCAAGATTCGCGTTCCAGATAAAAGACGAACGCCGTGGAAAGTACGCGACGTGTACCGAGGAGGATGAGGGCAGCGATAGCATTGCTTCTGCCGATGTTGATGGCAAGGTCGGTGGTGGTGATAACGACAGTGATGAGGACGATGGTGGTGGCAGCAGCGGTGTCGAGGAGGAGGAGGAGGAGGAGGAGGAGGAGGAGGAGGAGGCAAACGACGATTACGATGAAGATTTTGATGACGATGATGATGATGGCAACGACGATCACGGCGACGACGTGGAGGAGAAGATAATCGCCGCTGTTCCTCTGCGGCCAGATGTGGCGAAGGCACCGGCGCGCAGTACCCTCACACCGACTGCAAACGACTTGAGCAGCGACGACTCGAATACTGACGGTGAATCCTTGAAAGGCGCTGAGAACCGCCAGGATTCCGTTAACGACTGTGCTGCTATCAGCAATGAAGATATAGGCGCAGGTTCAACCGGCCCGGATCTGGAAGGCATCAGCGCATCAGATCTTCGCCACGAACTCGCGGGCGAGGCTCACCGGTCACTATCGATCATTTCGTCACTTTTCGGAGTTTCCGCTCCTGCTCCGAACATAGCGCCCTTGGTGCCAAACAGCGAAACGAGGGGCCAAGTAAACTCTACGGGCTTTACATCCGTCGAGAGATATTGGGGTGACGCGGCAGACGACTCATGCGAGTCAGAAACCGGTGATACTGAGGCCGCTACAGTTTTTTCTCGTGCCGCAGAGGGGGCTGCAGACGGCGAAGGCATTTTCTCAGCAAAATGGCAAGCATTGAAGATGGCGTTCCCATCGGACAGCAAGGCTAACCTCAGAGAACAAGAGTTGCGCCCAAGCTCTTCTTTTGCTCAAGGCGAAGACCCGACGACCCTGAGTGGTTTTGCTTCTTTTGCTGAGCGCGAGACCACGAAGCAGAGCCATTCCTTTGGCTTCTCGTTTGGTCTCATGGACCATGGCTCAGAGCAGCAGCAGCAGCAGGATTTTTTTCGAGATAACACCGAGGCGCCGAGCCAAGTCGAGGGAAAGGTTGGAGATGCCGAAGACGGTGCTCTTGACCTTTGGACTGGATTTTCTCGCCTGGTCACTCTTGCCGAAACGTACCTTGCACCCCGGACCACCGCCGAAGGCTGGCTGGAGCACAGGCAGCAAGTTCTGCGGGATGTCAAGCGCAAACTTCGAAGGCAGATTCCCAAAAGGACGCGCGCATTGGGGAAGTACTCGAAAAGTGCTCCTTGAGCGCTGCCACTCTCAGATGTCGATGAAACAGACGTGCCCTACGTAGTAGGAATTCTCCTGCTCAGTAGGATTTCTCTTGCTCAGTAGATTGTCGGGGAGTTGCTTGTTGCTTGATGATTCCTCTTGCATCGTAGTAATGTCTGGTCGATCGTGAATTGTTGAAAGCCCAAGTAACCTGTAGATGAAACAGACGTGCCCTGCGTAGTAGGAATTCCCATGCTCAGTAGATTACCGGGGAGTCTCTGGAGACTCTATCTACACTCGGATGTCCATGCGCGTGGCAAGCTCGTAGAGGAACCGTACGTCGGGGACCAGTGCGCCTATTTCCAGGTTGAGCTCGTCTGTGATCTTCCGGACGACGGCGCGCCCAACGCCAGTCTCCGTAGACGTCTGGGTAGCCTAAATGATCATGCTCTTTATCTGAAGCTCTCGCTCCTTTTCGTGCAGGGTGATCGCACGTACCGCGGGTGTCTAGCGTTCCTCGTCCGTCATCTTGTTGTCCAAGATTTTCTGAGCCAGGTTCATGCACGTCACATGGGACGTTCCAAGGACATCGGAATCGTTCATACACGCTGCTTCAAGGCACAATTCCTCGAGCGCAGCGTACCGGTCTTGATTGGCTGACAACTTCGCGGCGGCGCTCCTCACATCCAGCACGTAAGGGGCTGGTGTGTTGCTGTACTATTGCCTGAGTAGTCTCTCTCTCACTGCGCGTCCGCCATCGCCACCCACACTAGCACGCTGTTGATTGCGCTGCTAATGCTGCTCCCGAGCTGTAGCGGCGGAATATTGGGAATCTGAGTCCTTCTATTGTCGAGCGACCGCAGAATAGTGTTTTCATTTGGCCATCGGCTCTCAAGGTCAGCGATAAGACATGTGTGTGCGTTGCGTTGGCGATGTGTACATATGCACATGTACTCTCATTATCTATTCTCTCGAAATGTTATGCTTATGATGGTGAGTACCATTGTCTCCAACCAGCTGAGCACTTTCCCCGCTTCGCAAGGATCAATGGTTTCGACTTCGACCTGCCTGTCCGCCACTCCCGTAGGAGAATCTGCCGCGATGGGCTTCGTGGGGCTTGGCGTCTTGTGCGCAACTCCCGTAGGAGCGGTGGGCTTCGTGGGGCTCGGAGTCTTGGGGGGCTCGCGGCTGGGGCTCGTCGTCGTCTTGCCGTGGAGCGCGTACATCTCCGCTTGCATCGCGGCTATCCCGGCCATAATTCTTTTCATTTCGCTTATCTGCGACGACCGCGACGACCGCGACGACCGCGACGACAGCGACGACAGCGACCGCGGCGACTGTCGCGGCTGCTCCGACAGCGACGACGCCGGTGACTCGTCCCCGTTACCTTTCCCCGCCGACCGCGGCGGCCGGGGCTTTCCCGCCGACGACCGCCGCGACAGCGACAAAGGCTCGTCCCCGTCACCTTTTCCCGCCGTTCCCTGTGGCCGCGGCGACCGGGATGATCAGCCTTCGCCGGTCGTCGCACCGGTGCTTGGCATCAATGACTCGTCCCCGTCACCTACTCCTGCCGGTCCCTGCGGCCGCGGCGACTGGGATGACCAGCCTTTATCGGTCTTTGCACCGGCGTGTGGTTCATCCTAAGCCACTGCTGCCTCTGTTGATGATGGTTGCTGGGGGAAAAAGGCCCAGACGAAAGAGGGGACCAGGCCGCAGGCCGCAGGCAGCAGGGGCACCGCGCCCTTGCTCTGGTTCTGGACTGGCTACTCACTGCGTGGCTGCGTGCCTCCACGCGCCGAACCCCATTTGGCATTTTAAAAAAAGTTATACGAGGGGCCTTCGTGGGTGTGCTGTACATGTGCTGGAACTTCCGGAACTTCCTTGCTTTGGGGGTGGCTGATTTATTAATGCGGTGTGTGCAGCTCCGACTACCGACCGCAAGCTGCTTTTGTGTCTTTTTATCGAGCTCGATCGCCGCCATCCCAGGCAAGTTCAGCGAAAGGCACGTGCTAATGCGAAAACACACAACAACGCCCGAGTCTCGAGGGCCCAGCCAGAGAGTGAAGGTGCCCAAAACACTTTAGTCATCGCCACTCTAACATTAAGCTCGTGGTGCTGAGCACGAACATTATTCGCACGTGGCATCTGTACGTCTTCAACCGGCAGAACCGGAAGCGTTACAGCAAGTCCTCGTTGGCATCGTCCTGATCCAAATCGTCGCGGGTCTCCCGCACTGATGGACGCGCGGCTCTTCGTTGCCTGGCTTCCGCTTCGGCATCCGCTTCGGCCTCTGTAGCATCCAGCCACTCGCTGAAGACATCAATTGGCTCTGTGAGATAGTGAATGCGGCATTGCCATTCTTCGGAGCAAATGCGGCATTTGAGCGTCCCAATTTTGTCTTTATGGTTCAGATTGCACTCCACGGCCTTTTCGTGGTTGCAGAAGAGACACTTAAAGGACGTCGCCACCTCGGGCCGCTTCTTCTTGAGCTTCTTCTGGGAGGTCTTGCGGCGCCCCATCCGTAAAACTTGGTCAGTCAGTGACGACGACTAGATGAGCAGTAGGACAGCAACCCCGACCGAGCTCAGTCGGTTATGCTCAGAGTTATTATGCTCGAGTGGAAAATCCCAATGAGGCCAAAGAAAAATACTCACCAAAAATCGTCAAATACTCAATTTAAAAAAATACTTAATGGATACCAGGTACCCTAGTACTACTACAGTAGTACAGACTGTAGTACCTGGGGTACACCAAAAACAAGGTACCACTGAGGGGGGGGCGTGAAAAACAAGGTACCAGGGTACCGTACTGCTGGTAAGATCTTTCCCGACCCGCGCATTTCGCTCAAAGCATCGTCCGAAGCGTTTCGATCACTGTGGTAAATCCCCGTTTGTGGTTATGGCATCGAAGAAACAAGTTGACGACCCCCCTTACTTCTGGGAAACGGTAGGGTCATTCCACGTTGGCATGTTCCCCGCCGCAGATGTATCTTTTAAACCTCAGGCTGGCTTGTTCTCATGTATCTTTTAGGATCCCAAGGCACTCGTTGACCGGCGCGTTCTCATTTCCTGGGCAAGCACTCAGAAGTTCGAAGCGACTGTGACATTCTATGACCCCAAAGACGGGCAGGTTCGTGAGGCACAGTGCGATTTATAGCGGATATGCGGGTTCAAAAATTGATTTAAAAAATGCGAGATGTTTTTCCTTTTTGTTGCGCTGCTAGACCCACCTCTGATTGTGATAAGCACTCTCATCTTGGGCGGGTTTGTGAAGCACAGTGCGAGTTATAGCCGATATACGGATTCAACAACGTGGTTTTCATATGCAGGATGTTTCCTGTTTGTTGCGCTGGACCAACCTCTAATTGTGATCCCTCATCTTGGTTGCACACAATCATCGCAACAACAACAACAACAACACCACCAACACCACCACCACCACCACCAACAACAACAACAACAACAACAACGACGACGACAACAACAACAACGACCAACCAACCAACCAACTCCCAACAACAGCACTACGTGGTATACGACGATGGTGAGAAGAAGTGGTACGATATGAAGACAAAGACGTTTTCGGTCGTTGGCGACAAGGAAAAGATCACGTACAAGCCACGCCGCACGCCAGTCGGCGGCGGCGGCGCCGCTGGGGCCGCGGAGGACGTAACACCAGCAACGATCGCAACGACCTATGGCTCTGGCTCTGGCGCTGGGTACAACGCGTACGGCTACAACAACGAGTGGCAGCGGCCCTGGACGCCGTACGTCTCAACGACTGCTCATGCTCGGAGCGAGGCGACCTTCCACGTGCTGGTTGACCCGCGCGCGTGTCAGACAGGCGACCGCCTCGTCCTTGTCGGGAACCTGGCGGAGATGGGGGGCTGGGACGACGGCGTGCGCATGGAGCGCCACCCGCGCCACGCCTGCCTATGGGTGGGTACCGTGGAGCTGCCGTTCACCGCCGCGGACTCGTGCGTCTTTGGCATGTTCCAGTTCAGCTACAAGATTGTGACGTCCACGGGAGAAGAGCTGCGCGAGGGCAACCCGATCCGCACGGAGAAGGACATGCAGCGGTATTTCTTCCACGCCTTCCAGCACAACTACACCGTGGCGCGCTTCAGGGGCTGGGTGTCTCCCACGGGTAAGGCACTCGTCAGCCCACTGCTGCGCCTCCTCGTCGACGAAGTGGCAGCTGGCCACCTCGAAGCCCCGGGCGCCCTGAACCGGTTTAAGTTTGCCGTGGACGGGCTTGCGGGCGCAGACCGCAGCCACGTCGAAGACGTCTTCGACGAGGCGGTGGCCGAGATGGCGCCGGGCTCAGGCGCGATGCCAGACGCAATCGCGCTGCTGCTAACGGCGATGGTGGGGCAGTTCGGTGCCACGAGCAATGAGAGGATCTACACGGCTGGTGCCACCTATGGGACCTACGTGAACGGAATCTACACCCCGCCCGCCACCACCATCACCCAAAAAAAACCGCCCCTGCCGCGGGCCTGGTGTCGCTACCTGCTGCGGCGGTCGGTGGACGTGCCCGGCTGGTGCAACCTGCGCCTCGGGCAGCTGCTCGGCCCGCACCACCGCTGGGCGGCCCAGGGCGTAGGCGAGTGCGTCGAGCGCTTCTCCTACCACAACTCGTTTGAGTGGGTGCCGCTCATGCCCTTTGCCAAGAAGTTCTTCATTTCTCCCGAGGTGAGGGGTAATTGTTTGACTGTTGCAACTGTACCGGGGGCAACTGTATTGGGGCAACTGCGTCTTCTTTTGGTCGATTGCTCATTTTCAAAATTTGTTCCAGATTTTCTGCAGTCTAACCTTGACTCCGTCTTGCACGTGCTCTTGCCGTGCTGCCGCGCTCTGCAGGTATACGATAACACGCACATTGCGTCGTCGAGTCGTGACTACCTGGCGGTGGCCGAGATCACCGTCGGCCTCGCGCAAGCGCAGCGCCAGCTGGCAGTGGTACAGCGGGCACAAGCAGAGGAGGAGGCTCTCGCGGCGAAGGCCCGGGGCGCGGGCGGCGGCGGCGGCGTCGCGGCGGATGACGCGCCGAAGGAGCCCCCAGCGGCGGTCCTGGCGCGGCGCCTCCTCTCAGCGGTGGTGGAGGCGTGCCCCACGGCGGAGGACCTGTCGGTAATCATCACGGGGCCGCTCGGCGGGCTCGCTGCCGCGGAACCCACTCCTCTGGTCCCGGTGTTCGCATCGAAGGTCGAGTCGCTCGGCTGGGCCTCCGCCGCGGCCTTCGACGAGCTGGACGGTCTCCTCGTGCTGCTGCCCTGCCTGCGCCACCCGGCCGTCGCCACTGCTCTTCTCAAGAACAAGACACCGGTGCACCTCAACCACCGCGTGCTGTCGTTCGTCGCCGCGTGTCTCGTGGAGTCAAACGCGGGCAGCGGCGGCAGCGGTGGCAGTGGCGGCGGCGGCGGCGACGGGAGTGCCGAAGAGGCCGAGGCGGGGCGTGCAAACGAGCTCGTTGGAGACTACGCTGAACTGAACACTGCCGCCAAAGACTGGATTCGGCGGTCTCACGAGGATGAGCCTGCGACGCTCAAAGCCAGCAAAGAAGACGACGATGACGACGATGCCGCCTCATGGAACTGGACGTTCTACGGGCATGGCAATAAGGGTAAGAAGAAGACCGCCAAGCCCAAGGTAGTCCTTACCGCGGCGCAGGTTGCGCGCCTGCGGGCCGACGCGCTCTCGGAATGCTGCGCCGACGTGGACCGCCTCCTCGCCGCACCCTTCTTCGGTCGTAACCCGCGCGGCGTCCTTTTCGAGATGAGCCGCTGCTGGTTCCTGCGTGGCTCGCCTTGCCAGCTCTTAGAGGCCATCGCCACGCTTGCCAGCGGCTCGTCGGGTGGACTTGCGGCGCTTCACCCCGCCCTCGGAACTCACTTGGCGGAAGAGGCGCGCAAGCTCGCCCGCAGCGGCCATTCGGCGGCTGAGGTCGAGACCCTGCTGGCTGTGGTGCGCGCGCACCTGTCGCCCGCCATGCCCTTAGCCCACGACCTGCTCGAGGCGCTCGCCCGCGACGCCACCTGGCCCCTCGACCCCGTGCTCGACGCCGCGCAGCCGCAGCTCGGCAGCGTGCTGTCGCACCACGCCATGTGGGTGGCCGTGCGCGCGTGGTGCCGGGACGGCGGCGTCCTCACGATGGACACGGGCCTTACGCGGCTGCTTGGGGCGGTGGCCGCGCTGCTCGCGTCCACCTCAGTGGAGGTTGACGCCGACGCCGTCCCGCTCGCCACTCTCAGCCTCCTCCTCGGCGGCGTCGGCGGCGGCGCGCGCAGCCTCTCTGCGGCCTCGCCCGACCCCGCGGCCTTCCTCGCCCTCGTGCACGCCTTCGGCAGCGCTAACGTGGCCGCGACGCGCGCGCAGCTGGCGAGCATGGCTGCGCGCAAGGCCGCCTTCGACCGGCGCCTGGAGCGCTGCCAGGCCTTCGCGAGCTTCTTTTGCGTCTCCGCCGGGGTGAAGATCGACGCCGTAGCCCTGCGCCGCCTCGTGGACGACGTGAGCACCAACTACGGCAAGCTCCTCTCGTGCAACATCCACACGGATCGCGGGGGCAGCAGCGGCTCCAAAGGCGGTGCGAGTGCGGCGGGCGGCAGCGGTGGAGGCAGCGGCGGCGCGGGGGTGCTGGACGCCGTGCCGGTGGAGGTCGACTGGCTCTTCTCCCTGCGGAGCAGCGAGCTCTTCCTCTCGCTGTGGCGGTCGCGGGGTCTCCTCGTGCTGCGCGAGTCTGTGCCTGGCGCGGTCGCCCTCCTCGAGCGCCGAGCGGGTGGGGCATCCAGCGCGGCGGAGGCCGTCGAGGACGACGACGAGGATGAGGCCATGCCGGTGCCGCCGGAGGAGCTGCAGGGTGACGATGGAGCGCTCGAGCAGTTCTTCGAAGAGCACATGGCCGCGCGGCAGGCGGCAACGCAGGCGCGGCAGGCGGCGCGCGAGGCCCGGCAGGCGGCGGCCTTTGAGCGCGCTGACGCGGAGAAGCGAACCGTGGAGGAGCTCGAGGCCAAGGTGCTGTCCCAGGCCGAGGTCGTGTCGGAGCTGCTGCCGCGCGCCCAAAAAGACTGGGCGGCCCTCGCTCTCAAGACCGCCATGGGCTCTTTGCCTATCGCCGACCTTGACGCCACCTTCGGCAAGCTCCCGGAGGGCCAAATTCGCGACGAGCTTGGCCTCCTCTTTGCCACCACGAGCGGTGGTGGTGGTGACGGCGGCGGCGGCACGTTCGGGCTCAGCTACGACTTGGAGAGTACGCTGAGCAAGCTGCAAGACTACCGGCTGTTGAGGAAGCTCGGCCGCTGGCTGCCGTCACTTCTAGCCGCGCACGAGCACCTCGCAGGCCTCTGCACCTCGCCGCTCGAGACCGACGACTTTCGTTCGACCATGCAGGCGGGCCTCGGCCTCATCAAGGGCTCCGTCGACGGCGCCAACCTCGGCACCGTTCCCGCGCTCGTGGAAGGGGTGCGCGGAATCTTTGCCTCTTACAGCCCGAACCAGCTCGACTTTATGGCGGTTCTCGGGGATGCCCCGGCTCTCATCGAGTGGCTGTTGGAGCACGCGAACCAGCAAGAGTTTAACCAGATGCTCAACGTCGTGCGACCGTGCACCGATGAGCCGCGCATGCTGTCGGCCATCGCGTCCCTCGTCTTTGTGCGCACGACGCTGCTCGAGCCGCTCTACAGCCACCCCCCTTACCCAGATCTGCGCGCGCTTCTTGATGGGTTCTTCGCGGTCAAGGTGCTTGCGCAGCAGGACGGCGAGGGCTCACCGCTTTGGCACTTGAACAATATCGTCTCCAGCTTCGATGCGCTCAAGGATGTCTTCGAGAAGCAGACCAAGAGCCCCTCGATCAAGAGCTGCTACGACCTGCGCGAGATCATGAAGCATGGACGGTTCGTAATCCGCCTCGGCCGGTCGGCGGCGCAGGCGCTGGTCGTGCAAATGGGCAGCGGGACCGAGCACGACGCCGAGTACCTTTTAGACCTTCGCAGTAAATTGCTGATGGCCGAAATTCCACCGGAGCTTGAATCCGAGTTCGGGGCCTCGGCGATGATCGCCTCCTTTGTGGCGCAGCTACAGGTCATGTCTGACACCGCCGACGCGCTGCGGACGCTGTACGGTACGGCCTCTTTCCTTATTCGATTCGCCTCTTCTTTTTTTTGCACCCCTCAATTTTCGATAAGTGGCACCAAAAGGTGCGAGAATGAAGGCGGATCTCCCCAACCACTGCGCGCGCTATGTGTGTTTTTTTTATTTTTTTTTCTCCCGAATCATCGACTTTGATTTTCATATCTTGGGACCTGAAAATCCAAGATTCAAAATCCGACATCCTCACTTTCTGTTGTGGCCGCGTGCTTCCTAGATGCGGGGCACGCGGACTACCAGGGTGCCTACCTTCACGAGCGAGCCCTCTCCATGGACGGTCTGGGCGCCGCCGTGGCCGAGCTCAAGGACCTGCAGGGTACCGCGGCCAAGTGGCAGCGCCGCGTCAAGGACTCGCGCGACCGGTTCTTTTTCTTGAACTATTATACGATGAGGGAGGTCCTTAAGATTCGCGATGTTGTGCTCTCCTCTGAGAAGCCAGGGGCCGCTCTCGTGGCCGAGGGGGCTGCATTGGCGGAGGGCGAAAAAGCCACAGCCACTGACGCCGCCGCCGCCAGTGCTGCTGTTGCGGCGGCAGTGGCGTCCGCGGCCGCGGCGGAAGCTGATGCTGCTGCTGCTGCTGCTGCTGCGGTGGTGGCCGAGGCCGAAAATCCTTCTGTGGAGATGATCGTGAGCATGGGCTTCCCGGCGGACCATGCGGCTGCGGCGCTGCGTCGGTGTGGCGAGAACGTGGAGGAGGCAATCGAATTCCTCTTCAGTCACTCGCAGCACATGGATAGAATCGTCGCCGAGGATCTCCAGGCTGGGCTTGGAGGCGGCGGTAGTGGCGGTGGCGGCGGCGCAGGCGCAGGCGGTGGCAGAACCGACGCGGCGAGTGCAGCCGCCAGGGCTGCGGTGGCTGCGGCAGCGGGCCCTGCGGATCCGACCGCTGAATTTATCTCGTTGATGTATGCTGCGTCGTCGACTGTGGATGAAGCGGCGGTGCCGGGCGTCATGGCGGGCCTCCGCCTCCGTCTCGCCGCCGGGGAGGAGCTGCTCGTTGCACTCGGCTCGGCGCTCGATGAGCTCTTTGGGGCAACGCCCGAGGCTGCCGCAGCAAAGGTCTGCGAGCGCCTGCTTCCAGTGCCGGGTTCGACGGCCTTGAACCGGGCGGACATGCTAATTTCAATTGATGATGATGACGGTAAGAAGGCGCTGCCCCTGTTTGTCGCTGCAACGGCCGAAGGAGAGGCCGTGATCGACGTCGTGCTGTCCGTCTTCGTGCGGCGCGGGCGGCTTCCCGAGCCCGGCGAGGTGCTCTTCGCGACGGCGCTGACGACGTCCGAGGAGCTGGAGCTCATGGTGCGGCGCTGGCTGACTGCAGGAAGGCGAGGCCGGTCCAAGAGCGTCTTCACCGTCGCGGACTTGCACGTGCTGAGCTACACGCAGCAGTGCGGCTTTGTCGACAGGCTGCGGGTCCTCCTGGCCGACCTCGGCACGGAACACGCCGCGACGCTGCTTCTCGTGAGTGGGAAGAGCAAGCAGGTAGCGCTGAACCAGCTGAGCGAGCACCACGTCGATCTCCCGCCGCTCGAGCTGTCCGAGCTTCGGAAAGCCTGCTCCGAGGCATTTGGCCGCCACGTGGGCAGCACCGAGTGCGTGGCGTCGGTCGTCAACGGCGGCGGCAAGAGCCACACCATCCTCCGGCGCGTTGCGGTACGCCAGGCAGCTGGCGAGCCTACGCTGTATGCGCGCGTGCCGATGCGCGAGTCGACAACCCCCGCGGCGCTAGTCGACCTGCTCGCAAAGGCCACCGCGCGCTGTCGGGCCTCGGACCCGTCCTGCTCTAC
>Ga0181568_10004746_pt1 | contig 12070 bp, 9 predicted proteins | sample 101ome_20_FD_133758 | JGI IMG/M metagenome (GOLD analysis project Ga0181568, IMG submission 133758) | Coastal salt marsh microbial communities from the Groves Creek Marsh, Skidaway Island, Georgia - 101404AT metaG (megahit assembly) | ecosystem: Environmental > Aquatic > Marine > Intertidal zone...
AAGTAAAAGAGAATTACTTTTAGAAGCTTACATTAAGAGATTTGGCAGTGAGCCTGAAAATGTAAACTCCACAGAAGATAATGAAAAAGCACTAGTTTTTGGATTCTCTTCAGGTAGAGTTCTATATGCCAATCTGACTAACGCTACTTTTAACGGAAAAATCCCTAAAAAAGATGGTAAACCTGTAACTTCTACATATGGCAGAATAAACACGATACCAGATTTCAGTGTTGATATTGCAAAGAGAATTTTAGGTAAAAATATCCTTAGCTCAATAGATGAAATTTATACTCTAGTATAGAAGTGTCTTAAAAAATGGGACTTGACATGACACCAGGTGGCGAACGGCGCAGTCGGAGCCGCCGGTGTCGGTGTGTTATGTGAGGCTATTACGGAATGGCACGCCAGACAGGATTCGAACCTGTGACCCTCTGCTTAGAAGGCAGATGCTCTATCCAGCTGAGCTACTGGCGCGTGTTTGTGGCTCACCGAGGTTCACAAGATTAAGCTACAATTTCTTAGTAACCCATACCTCGGGAAAGCAAGAGAATCTAATGACTCTAAAAGCTTGCTTTTAGTCACTCAAAAAATATATCACGCTAAAAAATAAATTATGCAAAAAAACCCTTAATAAATTTATAAGACTAACAAGGTATAATAACAATGGTGTCTAAAGAGTATAGACAAGGCTAAATATGACAAATATTGTTGAATTAAATGAAAAAGCAATTAAACAAGTGGCACTTCTGCTTGCTAAAGAAGACAAAAGCCATGAAGATCATGGCTTGCGGCTAGCGATTAAAGGTGGTGGCTGTAGTGGTATGAGCTATGATCTAAGATTTGATGCAAAAAATGACAAAGACCTAATTCAAGAATTTGCCAACCCAGATGTCGCCGCAAATATCAAAGCAATAAAAGTTTTTATTGATCCCAAAAGTGCTATCTACTTAAAAGGAATGACTGTTGAATTTGATGATGGTTTAATGGGTAAAGGTTTTGTTTTTCGAAATCCAAACGCAACTAATACTTGTGGTTGCGGTGAGAGTTTTTCTGTATTTTAAAAATGACTTTAAAAATTTCCGGAAAAGATGCAAAAGATTTTTTATTAAGACAAGCTTCTAATAAATTTAATGACTATAATGCTTTTTTGAAAGCAAAGGCACAAATCGTTTCATTGACTTTTATTGAGCTGACTACAGAGGGTACGTTTTTGGTTTTTTGTAAGAACCCAAAAGAACTCAAAGCACATTTAGAAAAATTTATTATAATAGAAGAACTAAAAATCGAAATTGATAACAGTAGTGTAAGTAAACATGATTTGGATGATTTTGTTTTTGAAGAATCTATCGTAAAACTTTATGAACGCCAACAAAATATATTAGAAAAATATATCGACTTTGCTAAAGGCTGTTTCCCGGGGCAAGAAGTTTTGGCAAAATTTAAAAATATTGGACTTAAAAAGAAAGAAGAAAGAGCAAAAATTTTCCTAGATCAAGCTTTAGAAATTTTTGCTAATGCAAAAAATAATCAAGAAGAACTTGATCCAGCTATAGAGCTATTAAAAAAAGCTATCAAAGAAGACCCTAAAAATGAAGATGCCTACGAAAGTTTGGGTGTTATGTATGCCAAACAAGAGAATTTTGCTGAAGCTATCAAAATAATGCAAGTTTTAGAGCTAATTAACCCTAAAAACGCCATGGCGCTTATGAATTTATCGATTTTTTATATGAAACTTGGTGACAAAGAAACAGCTGAAAATTACAAGGCAAAAGCAACTATTCTTGAATTTGAGAAGGCACTTTAGGGTATTTACCCATTTTGCATATTATAAATATTTACTTTATTTCAGCCTGATTTTACAAATATCTCTCTGTCTGTGTTTTATAATAAGCATGGTTATAAATAAAAAAGGTTTTAAGTAAATATATGTCTAAGAAAAATAGAGTAATAGTAAGAATCGCTGGTGCAGCCGGAGACGGTATCGCTTCAACTGGTGAGATTTTAGGAAAGACTTGTTCAAGAATGGGTCTTCATGTAATGGCTTATAATTCGTTTCAGTCTGCAATTCGTGGTGGTCACGTTTGGTTACAGATGGCGATTGGTCCTGAAAAACAATTAGATCACTGTGATGAGCCAGAGATTTGTTTATTATTCAACAAAACTTCTCCTGAAGTGCACGTACCTGATGTTAAATCTGGTGGTGTGGTTTTTTATAACTCTGCAACAATCAAACAAGAAGATATCGAAGCGATGCGCTCAGATGTTAATTTTTATGGATTAGATTTTAAAACTATGGTTGAAGAAGCTGGTTTACAAGGTGTAAGCCCAGTTATGATCAACACCATGCTTTCAGGTGCTTTGATTCAAGCGACAGGACTTGATTTGAAAGAACCACTTGAGTTTATTCAACACAAATTCCAAAAGAAAGGTGATCAAGTTGTAGAGCTAAACCAAGCTGTATTTAATTTGGGTGCTGAGTTTGCGAAAGCTAATGTCAAAGAAAAATTTGCGGAGCTTAAAGGCGACGGTAAAGCAAAAATGTTTTTAACTGGTAACGAGGCATTTGGTCTTGGTTTTACTGCTGGTGGACTTAAATTATATTCTGCTTATCCAATGAGCCCAGCGACTGGAATTTTGCACTATATTTCTACAATTGGTCCTAAGCAAAAAGTTTTGATTAAACAAGTTGAAGATGAGCTTGCGGCAATGAATATGGTAGTTGGTGCTGGTGCGGCTGGTGTACGTGCGGCAACTGCAACTGCTGGTGGTGGATATTGTTTGATGGTTGAGGCTGTTGGTCTTGCGGCAATGACTGAGATTCCTGCGGTCTGCGTGGTAGTTTCTCGTGGTGGTCCTTCTACTGGAGTTCCAACTAAACAAGAACAATCAGATATTAATTTAGCGATGGCTGGAAACGGAGATTCTCCAAGATTTGTAGTTGCTCCAAAAGATCCAGAAGATGCATTTTATCAAGCGGCGAGAGCTTTGAATATGGCTGAAAAATATCAGTGTCCTGTTTTGATTCTTTCTGATTTCTTTTTATCAGAGCATTTTGAAACAGTTGATGATTTAGACTTTAATAAAGTAGAAATCGAAAGAGGTAAATTCTCAAAAACTTGGGATAAAGAAGAGCGTTATAAGCGTTATGAGTACACAGAAGATGGCATCTCGCATAGAGTAATGCCGGGTGCGCCGGGTGCTATGTATGTTCCTCCTTCAGATGAACACAACGAATACGGACATGTAATGTCTGACGTTGAAGCTGGTTTACCGCATGCTCGTGAAGCTAGAGTAAAAATGCATGCAAAGCGTATGCGTAAAGTGAAGACTATGATTGATACTGGAGATGTTAAAGCACCAACATTAGAGGGTGATGAAAATGCAGATATCACATTTATGACTTGGGGTTCTTCTTATGGCTATGCTCAAGAAGCAATCAATATGCTTAAAGAAGAAGGAACAAAAGTAAACCATTTACACTTTACTGATATTTTCCCTATTCCAAGAGAAGCGACTTTGAAGCAAATTGCAAAATGCAAAAGAATCATTTCAGTTGAGACAAATATGTGCAACTCTATGTGCAGACAATTGCTTGCTGAGACTGGTTTTGAAGTAACTGAGCATATCAACAGATGGGATGGTGAGCCATTTACTGGTCAGTTTATTGTTAATGAGTTTAAGCAATTAGCAAACAACAGAGATTTGGTGAAAGCATAAGTACAAAGGTTTAAGTTATAAAAAAAAGGAATTAATATTATGGCAGAAGCAACATTACAAGCAAAAGATTTTAAAGGTGAAGTTCATCCTGATTGGTGCCCGGGTTGTGGTGACTTTGGTGTAATCAATATTTTGCAAAGAGCATTAGCAGAAAAAGGTTTACAACAACATCAAGTTGCTGTTATTTCTGGTATTGGTTGTTCTTCAAATCTTCCGGGTTTTATGAACACTTACGGAATGCATACTTTGCATGGTAGATCATTACCTAACGCTCAAGGCTTCAAATTGGCAAACACTGATATGACTGTTGTTGCTTGTGGTGGTGATGGTGATGGTTATGGAATTGGTGTTGGACATTTGGTTCACGCTTTAAGACGTAACATTGATATGACTTATATTGTTATGAATAATTCAATTTATGGTTTAACAACTGGTCAAACTTCTCCAACTAGTGGTTTTGGTATGAAAACAAAATCTACTCCGTTTGGTAATCCTGAAGTTCCTTTAAATCCAATTACTATGGCTTTAGGCTCTGGTGCGAGTTTTGTTGCAAGAGCTTTTTCTGGTAATCCAAAACAAGCTGTTGAGATTTATAAAGCGGCAATCGAGCATAAGGGTTTTGCTTTGGTTGATACTTTTTCTCCTTGTGTAACTTTTAACAAAGTGAACACAGCACAGTTCTATAGAGAAAATACTTATGACATGAATGCTGAAGGTCATGATAAATCAGATTGGAACAAAGCAATGGAAATTGCCAATAGAGATACTTATGGTGATAGAATTGCAACTGGTATTTTTTATCAAAACGAACGTCCATGCTACGAAGCAGAAGAAAAAGATACTTTAGCAACTGCTCTTGTAAATCATGATTTGGGTGTTAGTGCGGTTCAAGCAGAAGATCTAAAAGCAAGATTTAGATAGAATCTATAAAAATCAATCCTAGACTAAAATATACAGATAGGTGCGCCTCAAGATAAAAACAAAAGGGGCTATTGTACCTATAAATATTCGAAAAATTTGAACTTATATATCTAACATTTAGATTATTAAATCTTAGCAAAGAGGTATTTTATGAGTCAAATTAATAGGGCTTTGGGCGTTACACCCCAAGCTAATTATGGTATTAGTTCTGGTATAGAAAGGCATGTGAAAGCTAAACAAAGTAATTTTCACCGTGTATTTAGTGATTCTCCCGAGCAGCCTTTGGACTATAATGATTACGCTTTGGGATTAAGCTTATTAATTTCTGAACATCAAGCACAAAAAAAAGTTAATGCAAGACAGACGGTTTCAGAAATTCCAGCTTTTGATCAAGAATTGTCTGCTAATTTGGCATCTCAATTAGAAAATATCATTGGGGATATAAAAAAATCTTCTAAAGTTCCTATCGATTATGATCAAGACTTTGCTCATCGAGTTGATGCTTGGCGAGATAGATTTTTATTGGAGCAATTTCCTCGTTCTAATCAACGTGACGAAAGCTTATGTCATTCTATTGCGGCACAGTTAGACTTTATGTTTATTTCTTTAGTGGAAGAAATAAACGCAAAACATTTTATGACTGATGTAGAAAAGTTTTTTTCGGAAAATAAAAAAGCATCTCAAGAACGAGATAAGCTAACAAGAGCTCTTGCCACAAAATATGGATTAACAAAAAGACAATCTAAACATTTTATAGATCTTTTAAATCCAAATAGATATAGTTTAGAAAATATCATGAAGGTTTTAAAATACCTTAACAAAGAATATGCAGTGGATGAAAAGAAAGCAGACTTTGCCAAACATGTTCTAACGCACTCATTGACAGCCGTAGCAAAGTCTTATGGCTGTTATATTTCAAATAGTCCTGCAGGAGTTTTCCTTGGAGCTGTTTTAAATGGTATTGGTATGCGTGTTACTGATAGCACCAAAGAAAAACATACTGATTTTACTAAGCCATTGCAAAGACAATTAAATCAAAGAATTGCTGATGCCTTATTATTAAAGGATTACGAAAATATAGATGAGTCTCGCTTTGCTCAAATTCATACTGTTTTAGCTAGAGGTAGAAATTCATCTATTAATTTAATTGCAACATTAACAGCACAATTAGCTCCTCAAGCAATTTCTATTGCTTCTTCTGTATTATTTATGGGGGCTGTTCATCCAGCTTTGTTTGCTTCTAGCATGGTTTCTTTGCCAATTATTTTTAAACAAGCGACTAATTTTTTGCCTGAGTTTCAAGATTTGCAAGAGCAAAACCAAAAAGCTAGAGAAAAGGCTACAAAAGAGATCCAAGCGATAGTTGAAACGGCAGATGAGGTTTTGACTTCGGCTCATCCAGAAGTTATAGCTGGTACTTTAGAAACAAAACAAAATAAAGAAGATGAGTTGGCAATTAAATTACAAGAATTAAACTATAAAATGACTAAAACTTTAAATTCTGTATTTTTCTTGGCTCAAAGTGCTACTGCTGGTCTTGGTTTAGGTTTATATGAATTTGATCAAATTTCAAAAGAAGAAGCAATCTCTGGTGGAATGGTTGGTGCTTCTGTTGTGGGTCCTTTTATAAATTTAGTAATGTCCAGTCAAAATTTTTTAAAAGAATTACAATTTGTTCAAGAGATGGAGGAGCTTTTGCAGGAAGGAAAAACAATTGATATCAATGCAGATTCTCAAAAGCCCGGGATGTCTAGTTTGGAAAGTCATGATATTAGAATTGATAATCTTCAATATTTAGCTTCTAATTCAGACCCAATATTAGAGAATCTTTCATTAGAAATCCCACAAGGCTCTACCTTGCTTGTCACTGGTCGTTCGGGTGTTGGTAAATCAACTTTAATAAGATGTTTTTTGGGCCTTTATACACCAAGTAATGGTTCTATTAGTATTGGTGGTCTAGATAGAAATTCAATAAGGCAATTTGGTGATGATTCTGTCAGAGAATCAATTTCTGCTTGCGGGCAATCTCCTAAAGTTTTAGAGGGAAAAACTCTGCGAGAGAATTTGTTGCTTTATACATCTAGAAAAGTAGATGATAGCGAAATTGTAGAACTTTTAAATAAATTAGATTTGCAAAATTTTGTTGATAACTTAGATGAAAAAATAAAAAAACCATCGGGTGGTCAAAAAGCTCGTATTGGAATTGCGCGAGCCTTATTAAGAGGTAATTCTAAAACAAAGATTCTTGTTTTAGATGAACCCACTGCTGGACTTGATGAAAAAACGACAACAGATTTTTTAGAGCTCTTAAAAACCTTAAAAGAAACTCACCCTGATTTAACAGTCATTTGCATAACACATAAACCTTCAAGCTATATTCAAAGTTTTGAGCAATCTAACTTAGATATTAATGAATATAATTTTGCATAAACAAACAAATTACTGCAACGGATTTTTAAATTTAGTAATATTGTTTTGAAATAACAGCTCTAATTGTCCAGTTGGTCCTGAACGTTGCTTGGCGATTATAATATCTGCGATACCCGGTTTTTCAGATTCGTCATTGTAATAATCATCTCTATATATAAACATCACAATATCTGCATCCTGTTCGATTGAACCTGATTCTCTCAAGTCAGAAAGCATCGGTCTTTTGTCTTGTCTTGCTTCAACTGCACGAGAAAGCTGTGATAGAGCTAAAACTGGTACATTGATTTCTCTAGCAATGAGTTTTAATCCTCTAGAGATTTCAGAAATTTGATTAATTCTGTTGTCATTACTGCGCCCTTCAATTAACTGTAAATAATCGATTACGATCAAACCTAGATCTCCACCACATTGTGCCTGAAGTCGGCGACATTTACCTCTAAGTTCCATGACCGTAACACCAGCAGAATCATCGATATAAATTGGTGCTTCGCCAAGCTCAGCCATGGCTTCACCGAGTTTTTCCCAGTCTTCACTATGTAATTGACCAGTACGTACTCTAGAGCTATCCACTTCAGCTCGCGCGCAGAGTAATCTTTGTACTAATTGTTCTTTAGACATCTCCAAAGAAAAGACAGCAACAGGTCTTTTGGCTTTTAAAGCAACATTTTCAGCTAAGTTTAAAGCAAAAGAAGTTTTTCCCATTGCAGGTCTTGCCGCCAAAATAATCAAATCACTTTTTTGAAAACCGGAAGTTAAGGTATTCAAATCAAAAAAGCCGGTATTTACTCCGCTAAGTTGACCTTTGTTTGCTTCGCGTTCTTCTAAAATTTTCCATGATTGATGAACTAAGTCTCCAATATGAGTTAGTTGGTTTTTAGATTTTGATTGTGACAAATTGAAAATTATTTGTTCTGCTTTATCAACTAAGCTATCTAAGTCTTCGTGTGTGTTGTGTCCAAGTTCAACAATTTCATTTCCAGCAAGAATCATATTTCTCAAAAGTGATTTTGATTTGATGATTTTTGCATAGTAAGGGGCATTTGCCGCAATTGGTGCACGTTCAGTTAAAGAGTCTAAATACTCAACGCCGCCAATCTTTTCTAATAAATCTTTGTCTTTAAGTATTTGTGCAATTGTTACCAAGTCGATGTTTTCACTTTTTTCAGTGAGTGTCATTAACGCAGAAAAAATTTCTTGGTGCTGGCTTTTGTAAAAATATTCTGAACTATCAATGACATCGATGACCCTAGAAAAAGCATCAGGGTCAACAATAATTGCTCCAATAACTGCTTGTTCAGCTTCAATACTATTTGGCAAAATAGAACTATCAAACTTTGAGCCAGTTTTGCCACCAAAATTTTGATTTAAAGCGTTAGAAACCATATTTAGATTGTTAATTATAGCGAAATTGCCTTATTTTAATGCTTTAAAGATTTTTAAAGCTTTAAAATAGTTAAAAAGCTAGTATTTACGCGAGTAAATTAGCTTGTTAAGCTGTAAAATAGTAAAGTTGAACATGATCGATAAAACCCTATATAAAAAATTAGAAGAAACAGAGGCTAGTTATAAAGCTATGCAAGAAAAACTTGCAGACCCAGAAATTTTTTCTAATCAAACCGAATATCAATCAATTACTAAAAAACTCAAGAAGCTTGAAAAAACAGTTGAAGAATTTAATACCTATAAACAATACGAAAAACAAGTACAAAACGGTAAAGAAATTTTAAAAGAAACAGACGATAAGGAAATGCGTGAGCTTGCCCAAATGGAAATTGATGAAGCTCAAGAAGCAATGCCCGCACTTGCCGAAAAATTAAAGATTTTATTGTTACCAAAAGATCCTAATGATGAAAAAGATATTTTGGTTGAAATTAGAGCAGGTGCTGGTGGTGATGAAGCTGCAATTTTTGTTGGTGATCTATACCGCATGTATACTAGATTTTGTGACAACATTGGTTGGACTCATAAGTTGATTGATTCGAATGATTCTGAACATGGTGGTTTTAAAGAAATTGTTTTTGAGGTTCACGGTGAAGATGTTTATTCTAGATTTAAGTATGAGTCTGGTGTGCATCGTGTGCAAAGAGTGCCAGCGACTGAATCTCAAGGTAGGGTACATACGTCAACCGTAACGGTAGCAATTATGCCGGAAATTGATGATGATATTCAAATTGAAATTAAGCCTGAAGATTTGATTTTAACGACTTGTCGTGCTGGTGGTGCTGGTGGACAAAACGTAAACAAAGTAGAAAGTGCTGTGCGTATTGAACATAAGCCAACTGGAATTGTGGTGCAATGTAGAGAAGAGAGATCACAATTGCAAAACCGTGAAAAAGCTATGAAGATGTTAAAAACCAAACTATATGAAGAAGAAAGGTATAAACAAGAACAGGAGCAAAGGAACTTGAGAAAAAATCAAGTTGGTACCGGTGGTAGAGAAGAAAAAATTAGAACTTATAATTACAAAGATGACAGAGTATCTGAACATCGCATCCATGTAAATTTTGTTCTGAAAAAAATCATTGAAGGTGAGCTCGATGAACTATTTAATACCTTGCTTGCCTATGACCAAAAAGCTCTTTTAGAAGAGTTAGCAAATTAGTTTTTTAAGACACTGCGGACCGTGTTGTTTTTGTCCTATTTTTAAGACACTTCGGACCGGGTTATTTTTGTCCTATTTTTGCAATTATTAAGGCTCCGCTTCAAAACTTTGTTTGAAAGCAAAGCCTTAAGAGTCAACAGTACCTTAGTTTGGTAATTGTAAAATTTATACTAGTTAGGCTGATAATCCCAAGGGCAATCATGGCAGCCTGTCATGCAACAGCCAGAACCAATTTCTGAGGGGAAATTAGCTTGTTCTAAGTCATTTTCGACTCGTGCTTTGGAGCTTTTATTTTTACTATTGTCGCTAAAGACTTGAGCTCTTTCAAGGGCACGATCTTTAAAGAAATCGTCTAATTCCTGCTCAAATAAATCAGATTGATTTTTTTGGCTACTCACTAGTAATATTATACCCATAGCTTTGTTTTTTACAAAACTATATTTTCGAGTCTGACTTTTTTAAAAGTCTTTATTCTCGGGTGAAAATGCAAATTAGAAAAGCTAAGTTTGATGATATTGGCTCAATAGAAAATATTGAAAAACAGTGTTTTGATTCGCAAAAATATCCCCGCTTATCAAGACAAAATCTAAATTATCTAATAAAAAAAGCAAATGCAGAAATACTAGTAATTGAGCAACAGTCGACCCTTATTGCTTCTGCGGTCGTTTTTTTTAGAAAAAATTCTCAGTTTGCTCGTCTTTATTCAATTGCAGTTTTGCCAGAATTTCAAGGGGCTTTTTATGGTAAGGCTTTGTTTGATCAAGTTATTGCTAATGTTAAAGAGCAAGGTCTTAAAGGATTAGTTTTAGAAATTAGGGCAGATAATTTGAAGCATCAAAAACGCTATCTAGATCAGGGTTTTATTGTGGTGAGAGCTTTAAAAAATTATTACCCTGATGATACGGATGGTATTAAATTAAAGAAGGTATTTGTTTGATTAAATTTTTAATTGTTACTGAAATTCAAAATTTTTTGATTGATGACAGAAACACTCTTTTGATGAACCCAGATGAATTCATCAAAAGTTTAGAAAGTTCTCCAAAGAAATTTTTAAAAACTAAGATTATCAATCTTTGTAAAAACTATAGTTATTTATCTAAGGGCTACTATGTCTCTTTATTAGCTGAAGCGAAGGGATTAAAATGTATTCCAAATATTACGGACATAATTAAATTAAACTGGAAACGAAACTATGAGCTTGCTTTGCCAGAAATAAATGCAACTTTAAATAAATATTTCAATGAGTCTCCTCAAGAGCCTTTGATTCGTACTTATACAAGTTTTTTTGGTAGACATGAAAATCCAAACATTGAACCTTTAGCGAGGGTTTTATTTGATTTATTTAGATTCCCAATTTTGTCATTTGAAATTGAATTTTCAAAAAATAATCAATGGCGAGTAAATAAAATAGAAACAAGTTCTATAAATACTTTGATTGATAAACGTCTTGAATTTTTCTTTGAGGCAATCAAGCAATTTACAGGCTCTGCGTGGCGTACGAAGGGAAATAATTTAAAACAAGAAAAGTATTGGATTGCTATTCTACATGACCCAAATGAAAAAATGCCACCGTCTGATAAAGTTGCATTAAAAAAATTTATTAGCATTGGTAAAAAACTTGGTCTTTGGGTTGAATTGATAAGCAAAAATGATTTTTCTTCTTTGCTTGAGTTTGATGCTTTGTTTTTAAGACAAACAACAGCTGTAAATAATGTTAGTTTTAAGTTCGCCAGTAAAGCAGAATTAGAGGATATACCTTGCATTGATGATACCCAGTCAATTATCAAGTGTTGTAATAAAGTTTTTTTACATACCTTAATGAGTGCCAACAATATACCAACACCCAAAACGATTATTTTAGACAAGAAAAATTTAAAAGATTTTTTGCAGACTAATACTTATCCTTGCGTGTTAAAAATTCCAGATGGGTCTTTTTCAAATGGTATTTTTAAAATCAAAACTAAAGATGAAATGCAAGAAAAGGCTAGTGAGATGCTACGTCGGTCTGAGATAGTTATATGTCAAGAATTTGTTGAGTCAAATTTTGATTGGCGTATTGGCGTATTGAATGGAGAGGTTTTATTTGCAATAAAATATTTCATGGCAAAAGATCATTGGCAGATTTATAATCATCAGGCAAAACAAAAGAAAGATATTGCTGGAAAGTCTGAGTGTGTTGCTGTTGAAAATGTACCTCAAAACGTTATAGATATTGCTCTTAAGGCTTGCAGTAAAATTGGTAAAAGCCTGTATGGAGTTGATATCAAAGAATTAGAAAATGGACAATGCTTATTAATAGAAGTTAACGATAATCCAAATATAGATAGTGGTGTAGAAGATAAATTCTTGGGTGATCTTTTGTATGAAAAGATTTTAAAACATTTAGTTACTTTAATTGAA
>Ga0181568_10004749_pt1 | contig 12068 bp, 14 predicted proteins | sample 101ome_20_FD_133758 | JGI IMG/M metagenome (GOLD analysis project Ga0181568, IMG submission 133758) | Coastal salt marsh microbial communities from the Groves Creek Marsh, Skidaway Island, Georgia - 101404AT metaG (megahit assembly) | ecosystem: Environmental > Aquatic > Marine > Intertidal...
AAGCCTGTAGATGCAATGACAGAAGAACAGGCAATAGAGTACCTAATTATGAAAGACATACCACAGCATGTATGGAGAGATTACGACAAGGCAAATAAACCACGGATGGTTATTTGTACTAAGTCACAGTTACCAAGCACAAGAGTGTGGCGAAATGCTTGGAGAATAAATGAAGACATAACCACAAATAACGAAGAAGCTGCTTAAAGGAGAAACCAATGGCAACAACTAATATCGTAGACAAGGATGGCAACAGTATTGATGCTTCAACTGCCACTGTTCCATCCGACAGGCACTTTAGAGGTGCATGGACATTATCAGGTACAACTATATCTGAAGACTTAGCAACAGCTAAAGACATATTCAAGGATAAGATAAGGGAAGTGAGAAAGCCTTTACTTGATGCTGAAGATGTAATTTACATGAAGGCACTAGAAGCTGATGATGCAGATGCTAAAGCTGCAAGTGTAACTAAGAAGAACTCTCTTAGAGATGCACCTGCTGCAAGTGCAATAGCAGATGCTACAACAATAGCTGAGCTCAAAGCTGCATGGGATGCTGATTTGTTGGGTGACAGTCCATACGCTTAATCCATTTCTATTATAAATAGAATAAAATAAAGGATTAAACTATGGCTACTCCTACATCAAGAGCAACACTCATAGATTATTGTAAAAGGCGTTTGGGCGAACCAGTTATCGAAGTCAATGTTGATGAAGATCAACTGGAAGATCGTCTAGACGAAGCGCTACAGTATTACCGTGAGTTTCATTCTGATGCCACAATTAGAACATACCTCAAGCATCAGATAACAGCCGATGACGTGACAAATGAGTATATCACTTTAGCGAGTAATATATTATTTGTTTCTAAGATGTTTCCGCTTACAAGTTCTTTTAACAATTCAAGAAACTTTTTTGACATCAAGTATCAAATGATGTTAAATGACATAGCTGACTTAATGAATTTTGCTGGCGATTTAGCTTACTATGAGCAAATGCAACAATACTTATCTTTATTAGACATGAAATTAAATGGCACGCCACAGGTTCAGTTTTCAAGAAAGCAGAATAGGTTGTATATCTTTGGCGATTTTGCGGATGGAGATATTAAAGAAGGTGATTATATAGTCGCAGAAGTTTACACTGAAATAAATGAAAATACTCATACTTCTATTTTTAATGATATGTTTATTAAAGAATACACGACTGCTTTGATTAAACAACAATGGGGACAAAATTTAATTAAGTTTGAAGGCATGCAACTACCAGGAGGAGTCATCTTAAACGGAAGACAAATATATGATGATGCAACTGCAGAGATCGCAACTCTCAGAGAAAACTTGAGATTAGAACACGAATTTCCACCCGACTTTTTCGTAGGATGATATGGCAACTAATTTATATTTTAGTCAGAAGGTAAAGTCAGAACAAAACCTGTACGAAGATATTGTAATAGAATCTCTTAAAATGTACGGGCAAGACGTGTACTATATGCCAAGAGACACTGTCAACGAAGATACTATACTTGGTGATGATCCAGAATCAAGTTTCAATTCATCTCACGTCATAGAAATGTATATCGAAAATACAGAAGGCTTTGAAGGTGAAGGAGATCTCTTTACGAGATTTGGTGTAGAAATACGTGATGAAGCTACATTTGTTGTTTCGCGAAAAAGATGGGAACAAACTGTACAAAGGTATGATAATGAAATAACAAGCACAAGGCCTTCAGAAGGTGACTTAATATACTTACCACTTTCAAAATCACTTTTTCAAATATCTCACGTGGAACATGAACAACCATTTTATCAATTAAGTAATTTACCAGTATATAAATTAAGATGTCAGTTATTCGAATACACTGGAGAAGATTTAGATACTGGTGTAGATGCGATCGATGAAATTGAAAGAAAGTACGCATACAAATATGTTCTTTCTCTCACAAATACACGTGATAGTGCAGAAGCAAGTGTAACTGTTGTGGGTGGCCAACTTTCAACCGTTACAATTGTAGATAGTGGTAATAACTATTTTACTGCACCACAAGTGTTAATTTCAGATTCAACTGGTGTTGGTGGAGCTGTCGTTTCAACGATTGATAGTAATAGCGGTGAGATTAATAGTCTTATAATCACTAATCCGGGTACGGGATACACAAGCAGTCCGACTATCACATTCACTTCACCAGCACCGACACAATTTGCAGTTGGTGAAACGATTATAAGCCCGAGTGGTGATACATTGATGAGAGCTGAAGTTGCTAAATATTCAGACTCAGATAATAAAGTTCATTTAATACATGCGGGTGCAGATGATGGCAAATACCACACATTCACTACGGGCAAGAGAGTTGTAGGATTGACGTCCGGTGCAGGTGGTGTTATTAATTTAGTAGTTGAAGATAATCAATTATCAAAGAATGAACAAAACACTGATTTCTCAACTGGTACAGATTTTATTGACTTTACAGAAACAAACCCATTTGGAGATGCGAGTAACAATTAATGTTTGGTAGTTATTTTTATCACGAAAAAACTAAAAAGGCTGTTGCTTTGTTCGGCAGACTGTTTAATAACATATATGTTATTCGTAAGAATTCATCTGGTAATGTGATAAGTCAAATTAAAGTTCCTTTGTCTTACGCTCCAAAACAAAAGTACTTAGAAAGAATTAGAGAAAATCCAAATTTAAACGATGATACTCAAGTTGCAATAAAATTGCCGAGAATGTCTTTTGAAATAACATCTATTGCATATGATGCAACCAGACAATTAGCAAAATTATCTACATTTAATACTACAGCATCAGATGCAAATGCCAATAAAAGACAAAAGTTTTTTACGCCAGTTCCTTATTCAATAAATTTTCAATTGAATGCATATGCTAAATCTCAAGATGACGCATTACAAATAGTAGAACAAATATTACCTACATTTAATCCTCAATACTCATTGACAATAAAACCTTTTTTAAGTCAATATCCTGATTTAGTAGAAGATATACCTATTATAATTCAAGGTGTTTCTTTTTCTGATGACTTTGAGGGTGCAATGGAGCAGAGAAGAACAATAATTTACAGCTTGGACTTTGAGATGAAGATAAGTTATCATGGTCCAATCGCTGACACCAATGTCATTCGCAGTAGTGTTGCATCAGTGTTCAATATGGATGCAGGACTTAAAGATTCTGACATTGGTCTTCAAACAATAACAGTAACACCTAATCCTACAAGTATAATTGGTTTAGCTGATAGTGATTTTGGTTTTACGACAACAGTAGTGGATAGCGCATAATGTATGAATATAGATGTAAAGTAGTAAGAGTAATTGATGGTGATACCGTAGATGTTGACATAGACTTAGGATTCGGTGTTTGGATGCATAAAGAGCGTGTGAGAATGTTCGGTATAGACACTCCAGAATCGAGAACTCGAGATCTAGAAGAAAAGAAATATGGATTAGCCGCTAAAAAGTTTTTAACTAAGATGTTGGATGATGAAGGTGGTATCATACTTAAGACACATAAAGATCAAACCGGTAAGTTTGGAAGAATATTAGGCGAATTATGGAGAACAACAAACTATGCTGATCAGTCTATAAATAATTATATGATTGATAAACATCATGCAGTGATGTACTTAGGACAATCGAAAGATGATATTCAAGAACAACATATTAAAAACCGTGAGTTAGTGAATTTAGATGAGTGATAAAAAAGATATGGAGAAATTTTTTCCGCCTGAAGAGAAAAATATTGATAATGATTACAAGTATTCAAGAGATACATACTACGAATTGGTAGAAAAAGGAAAGCAAAGTCTTGAACTTATGATTGAAGTTGCTCGAGAAAGTGAGCATCCAAGAGCATTTGAAGTTTTATCTGGTATGATTAAAAACATATCTGATGTTAATGATAGACTTATGGATCTAAATAAAAAGAAAAAAGATTTAGACAAAAAAGAAGAAATCAAAAATATTGCTAACACTACGAATAATTTATTTGTTGGGTCAACTTCTGAATTACAAAAAATATTAAAGAATGATACGGACCTAGTGAATGTCACGCCAAAATCAAAATGAAAATTATTTAGGTAATCCTAATATTAAAAAAGATGGCATCGTTCAAAATTGGACGGAAGAGCAAGTGCGGGAATATGCGAAATGCATGAAAAGTCCAGTGTACTTTGTAGAAAAATATGCTAAGATTATTTCATTAGATAAAGGTTTAGTGCCTTTTGAATTATATCCTTACCAAGCTAAAATGTTTAATCAATTTCAGAACAATCGTTTTAATGTGGTTTTAGCGTGTCGTCAATCAGGAAAATCGATATCAGCGTGTGGTTATTTGTTATGGTTTGCTTTGTTTCAACCTGAAAAAACAATAGCGGTATTAGCCAACAAAGGCGCAACAGCTCGAGAAATGCTAGCAAGAATAACTATCATGCTTGAAAACATTCCTTTCTTTTTGCAGCCCGGCTGTAAAGCTTTGAATAAATCTAATATTGATTTCAGTAATAACAGTAGAATTATTGCAGCTGCGACATCTGGTCAATCAATAAGAGGTTTATCAGTCAATTTATTGTACTTAGATGAATTTGCATTTGTTGAAAGAGCTGCAGAATTTTACACGTCTACATATCCTGTTATATCATCTGGTACTGATACTAAAATCATAGTTACGTCTACCGCGAATGGTATAGGTAATACTTTTCATAAGATATGGGAAGGTGCTGTTCAAGGTGTAAATGAATATAGTTACTTTAGAGTAGATTGGCATGACGTACCCGGCCGAGATGAGAAATGGAAAGAGGAAACTATAAACAATACTTCTCAAATACAATTTGATCAAGAATTCGGTAATACATTTTTCGGAACAGGTGATACACTTATAAACGCACAAACACTATTAGATTTAAGAGCATCTCAGCCTATACGTCAATTAGAGAGTGGGGATATATTAATATATAAAGAGCCTATAAAAAATCACGATTACATTCTAGTAGCAGATGTATCAAAGGGAAGAGGACAGGACTACTCATCTTTTTCTTTAATCGATATTAGCGCTCGCCCGTTTGAACAGGTTGCTGTGTACCGCAATAACACTATATCTCCATTACTCTTCCCTAATATTATATATAAGTATGCTAATGTTTATAACAAAGCTTATTGCATTATTGAATCAAATGATCAAGGTGGCGTGGTATGTAATGGATTATATTATGATTTGGAATATGAAAATATGCACGTTGAATCTGCGGTTAAAGCTAATGCAGTGGGTATAGAAATTAATAGAAAATCAAAGCGATTAGGTTGTAGTGCATTAAAGGATTTGTTAGAAAATAATAAACTTAAAGTGGTAGATGAACAAACTATATTAGAAATATCCACATTTGAAGCAAAGGGACAAACATTTCAAGCGTCTGTTGGAAATCATGATGATTTAGTTATGAATTTAGTTTTATTTGGATATTTTGTTTCTTCTGCGTATTTTTCGAATCTAACTGATTTAAATCTCAAAGACATAATATTTAATCAAAAAATGAAAGAAATCAATGAAGATATTGTTCCATTTGGTTTTATAGACGATGGATCTGACTTTATACAAAAGATTGAGTCTAAAGACGATCCCTGGCAGATAGAATATGATAGAGATCTGTAATATTATAAATAACATATAATTGAACAATCGTATTATGAAACTTGTAATTAAACATAAGGAATAATTAAATGGCACTATTTTCACCATCGGAATCACCCGCGGTTGTTGTCAAAGAAATAGACCTGACTGGAGGAGTGCCTAATGTCCAGTCAACTACCGGCGCAATCGTAGGAAACTTTAGATGGGGTCCCGCGGAAAAAAGAACTTTAATAGCTAATGAAACAGAATTAGTTGAAAAGTTTGCTGCACCGGACTCTGACACGACAATAGATTTTCACTCTGCATCATACTTCTTACGCTATTCAAGTGCACTTCAAGTTGTAAGAGCTATAGATGCAAACGCAGATAACGCAATATCAATTTCATCTGACTCTGCAGGAGCATCACTTACTGCTGCTGTTGTAAAGAATGAAGATGATTTTGCTACACAGACAGCAACATTAACAGGAGCTGGGCATACATTTATAGGTAGGTACCCTGGTTCTTTAGGCAACGATCTTCAAGTTCAAATGTGTTTTGCAGATGATAGCGCATTTTCACAATGGACATACAAAGGAGAGTTTGATGCTAGACCAGCAACATCAAATTATTTAACAAACAGAAATGGCTCTAATGATGAAGTACACGCTGTTGTTGTTGATAAAGATGGAAAATTTACAGGCACCAAAGGCAGTGTGCTTGAAAGATATTCATTCTTATCTTTAGCAAAAGATGCAAAAGCTGAAGATGGAACTTCAATATACGTTAAAGATGTAATCAATGAAAGATCAGATTACGTATTCATGGCAGGATTTGATTCAGCCGTAGTTGCAAACGTCACAACAGCTGGTAGATTTTCACTAGACAGTGGAGATGATTTCTTATCAACTGGAAGTGGTTTATTCAATAAGCCATTTGTTTTCAACTTTAGTGGAGGAAGTAACTCTAATCCATTAACTACATCTGAATTTGCAACAGGGTACGATTTATTTGAAGACAAGGATCAAGTAGAAATTGATTTTTTAATCGCACCAAGTATGGTAACTACTGCAGATCAAACAACAGTGGTTAATGATTTAATATCAACTGCACAAAGTTTGAGAAAAGACTGTGTAGTGGTAGCATCACCTGCAAGAGACGAGGTGGTAGGTTTAACCTCTGCTTCAGACATTGTAACAAACGTGGTTGCAACTGCTGATACATTTACTAAATCATCGTATTTATTTAACGACGGCAATTTCTTAAAAGTGTATGATAAATTCAATGATCAATTTATCAATATACCGGCAGCATCTTCAACAGCTGGACTTATGGCAGCGACTGACATAAATAGAGCAGCATGGTTTTCACCTGCAGGTTCTAGACGCGGTCAATACCTTGGCATAACTGCATTGGCATATACACCAACAAAGGGTCAAAGAGACACTTTATATAAAGCAAGTGTAAATCCAATTGCAAACATACCGGGAGCTGGTGTAATACTATTCGGCGATAAAACAGGATTAAGAAGAGCTTCTGCATTTGATAGAATCAATGTAAGAAGATTATTCTTAATACTCGAAAGAGCAATTGCGAGAGCAGCTGAACAAGTACTCTTTGAATTCAACGATGAATTTACAAGAGCAGAATTTGTCAACATCATCGAACCAGTGCTTAGAGAAGTAAAAGGTAGACGAGGTATCACAGACTTTAGAGTTGTAGCCGATGAGACTAACAACACTGCAGCTGTGATTGATAGAAACGAATTTAAAGCAGACATATTCATTAAGCCTGCACGTTCTATCAACTACGTTACACTGAACTTTGTAGCTGTGAGAACTGGCGTTGACTTCCAAGAAGTCGTCGGCACAGTTTAAGGAGGTAAAAGATGGCAGTACTAGGCGTAGATGATTTTAAATCAAAGTTAAGAGGAGGCGGGGCAAGACCTAACCTCTTCAAAGCTACAATCAACTTTCCAGGATATGCAAATGGTGATCCAGAATTGACCTCTTTCTTATGTGAAACAGCTCAGTTACCCGGATCAACACTTGGCCAGATAATTGTACCATTTAGAGGTAGACAATTAAAAATGGCTGGTGATAGAACATTTGATGTATGGACAGTAACTATAATCAACGACACGGATTTTGCAATAAGAAATTCAATGGAAAGATGGATGAACGGTATGAATGCACATAGTGCTAATACTGGTCTTACAACTCCTATTGCTTATGAAGCAGATCTCTTTGTTGAGCAACTCGACCGGTCAGGTGAAACACTTAAAAAGTACACGTTCAGAGGATCATATCCACAAGATATGTCTCCAATCGATTTGAACTATGGTACAAATGATGAAATCGAAAGATTTACAATTACATTTGCTTACCAGTACTATGAAACTGACACTACAAGTTAAGTTATAAATATTAGGAGAGCTTAACGGCTCTCCTAACTTAAAGGAATTATTATGGCAGATGGCACACTAAAATTATTTGGTTTTGAAATAACGAGGACAAAGGACAAGAAAGCAATTAAGTCTATCGTTCCGCCTCGTGACGACGATGGTGCAGGATACGTTACTTCACCTACACATGCAGCGCATTACGGTCACTATATTAATATGGAAGGCGACGATTCGAAAGATAACGTACAATTGATATTAAAGTACCGTGGATCGGCTATGCATCCAGAAGCTGATGCTGCTATAGAAGATATTGTAAATGAGGCAATCACATCAAATGATATGAAGCCATCTATAACTCTCAATTTAGATAGAGTTCCAGTGAGTTCTTCTATTAAAAAGCAAATGCTCGAAGAGTTTGACAACATATACAATATGTTAAATTTTAAAGAATTAGGACACGATCTTTTTAGAAGATGGTATGTTGATGGAAGATTATATCATCATTTAGTAGTTGATGAAAGCAACCTATCTGCTGGAATCCAAGAAATACGATATATTGATGCTGCTAAGATTAGAAAAGTAAAACAAATTCAAAAAAAGAAAGATCCTAAAACAGGTGCACCTTTAGTCGAAAAGGTTGATGAGTTTTACGTTTATCAAGAAAAACCAGGAAATCAACAAAGTGCTATCAAACTAACTGAAGACTCAGTGAGTTACTGCACTTCAGGCTTATTAGATGAACATAGAAAGAAAGTTGTTTCATTTTTACATAAAGCTTTAAAGCCAATTACACAATTAAGAATGATGGAAGATTCTCTTGTAATTTATAGATTAGCAAGAGCACCTGAAAGAAGAATGTTTTATATTGATGTGGGTAACTTACCGAGAGGTAAAGCCGAGCAATATATGAAAGACATTATGGCTAAGTATAGAAATAAATTAGTATACGATGCTAAGACTGGTGAGATAAGAGACGACAGAAAACACATGTCAATGCTGGAAGATTTTTGGTTACCACGTAGAGAAGGTGGACGAGGTACAGAAATATCTACATTGCCGGGTGGAGAAAACTTAGGTCAAATAGAAGATATTATATATTTTCAGAAAAGATTGTATAGATCTTTAAATGTTCCGTTGAATAGATTAGAACAAGAACAACAGTTTTCTTTAGGAAGAGCAACTGAAATAAGCCGAGACGAATTAAAATTTCAAAAGTTTATTGATAGACTTAGAAATAGATTTTCTACTTTCTTTTATGATGTATTGAAAAAACAACTTCTATTAAAGAATATCATCACCGAAGAAGATTGGATGAAATGGAAAAATGAAGTCAATCTCGATTTTACTCGTGATAATCATTTTTCAGAATTAAAAGAAGCAGAATTGCTTAGAGAGAAAATACAAACACTCGATCAAATACAAAACTATGTAGGTGAATATTTCTCTAAGCAATGGGTGCAAAAGAATATTCTTCTTTTTGATGATGATGAAATCGAAAGAATGGATAATGAAATAGCTGCAAATCAGCAGCAAGAACCAGAAGATGACCAAGGAGCAATATAATGTCTGAAGAAACTACAAATGATGTGAATACGATTGATGATTTAATTAAACATTCACTAGCACAAGATTACAATAAAGCTAATGAAGTATTTGGTAATGTGATGACTACTAAATTAACAGATTTATTAGATCAACAAAAAGTAAAAATAGCTGGCCAGATTTATAATGGTGATCCTGAAGATGAAGAAGATCCATTGAGTGATGAGGATTTCGAACAGGATGAAGAAGACACCGATGATGAAAGTGAAGATGAAGAAATTGAAGACGAAGAAGATGATACTTAAAACTCAGCTGTGTAAAACTTAAATTGTATAAATATAGTTAACATGAAAACATTTACAGAATTACGAGAATTAACCGGTAGAAAACCAGAAGGTCAAATGGTCTTTAATAAAACAATTAAAGGCATTAAGACTATGGTGCATAAAGAAAGAAATGGTTTTGTTTCTTATATAGATGGTGATAGACTTGATGTATATAAAACACAAAAGGAAGCAGAAAAAGCTATAGCCGAATTTATGAAACAATATAAGTAGGTAAAAACATGAAACTAATATCAGAATTTGTTGAAAACGATATAAACTTCTTAATCGAAGCAGACAAAAAAACTGGAAAGAAAAACTATAAAATACAAGGTATTTTTGCGCAAGCAGAAAAAAAGAATCGTAACGGTCGTATATATCCAATGCCTGTGATGGAAAAAGCATTAGGCAAATATAATGTTGATCAGGTGAGCAAAGGGAGAGCAGTTGGAGAACTAAATCACCCTGAAGGTCCGACCGTTAATTTAGATAAGGTTTCTCACAAAATCAATAAACTTGAATTTCAAGGTGATGATATTGTGGGTGAAGCAACGATACTAGACACTCCTATGGGTCAAATCGTAAAAGGTTTACTTGATGGCAATGTCCAGTTCGGTGTATCGACTCGTGGTATGGGAAGTTTGAGCCAGCGTAATGACACAATGGTCGTCAATGACGATTATATTCTTAACGCAGTAGATATTGTGCAAGATCCATCTGCTCCTGGAGCTTTCGTTAATGGGATAATGGAAGGCGTAGAATGGGTTTGGAATAATGGCATTATAGAAGCGCAAACAATTGAAAGAATGGAGACTGAAATTAAAAAAGCTCCACGTGCTAATCTCTATGAGACTCAAGTTCGTGAGTTCAAGAATTTCCTCTCGTTAATTAAATCAAAATAAGGAGTCAAATAATGACTGATAAAGAAATAGTAGAAAATCAGGATCAGGATGTAGAACTCCATGAAGACGAGAACGAAATCATGGAAGCTCAAGCTCACGATCCTAAGAATGCTGAAGCTCAGTCAATAGCTGCTACTGATAAAGCAGGTGATGCTACTGGAAGCGCTCCAAAGCGTAAAGGTGACAACACTAAACAAGATCCAATGCCAAAAACTAAAGCAGGTTTAATTGCTGCTATGGTTGGCAAGCTTCAAGGTAAGAATAAGCAACAATTAGCTGCTATGTATCAAGAAGGTACGTTTGCAGATGATTTAGCTATTGCTGAAGAAGCTGAAGAGGAAATCAGAGATCAAGTTAAAGTCGAAGTTGACTTTAAAGATGATTTAGGTGCTCTTGTTAATGAAGAAGCAACGCTATCAGATGAGTTTAAGCAGAAAGCTGAAACTATTTTCGAAGCTGCAATCAATTCAAAAGTAAATGCTGAGATTGACAGATTAGAAGAAAAGTACAACGAAGAATTAGCTGAAGAAGTAGCTACTACTAAAGCTGATCTCGTAGAGAAGGTAGACAACTATTTAAACTACGTAGTTGAAAACTGGATGGAAGAAAATAAATTAGCTATTCAGAATGGTTTAAGAACTGAGATTGCTGAAGATTTTATGAATAAGATGAAAGATCTTTTCACAGAATCTTATATCACAGTGCCAGAAGAAAAAGTTGATTTAGTTGACGATTTAGCAAATCAAGTTGAAGAGTTAGAGGCAACTATTAACGAATCAACTCAGAAAGCTATCGATATGGCAGTTGAGTTAGAAGGCTATAAAAGAGAAGCTATCATAAGAGAAGCTACTAAAGGCTTAGCTGAAACTCAAGTGGAAAAACTTAAGTCATTAGCAGAAAACGTAGATTTCGATGATGAAGAAACTTTCACACAGAAAGTGACTCAGCTGAAGGAATCATATTTTGCGAAAGCTACAAAATCCCAGGATGATAAGATCGAAGAAGAAGATGCTCCAGTAGTAACAGCTTCTGATTCAATGACATCATACCTTAATGCAATCAAGAAAACTCAAATTAAATAGGAGAGCAAGATATGAACGCAGTATCTTACGATAAGTTAATCGAAAAATGGTCTCCAGTTCTAACTGAAGAATCAGCTGGAGCTATTAAAGACCATCATAGAAAAGCCGTTACAGCTGCAGTGCTCGAGAATCAGGAAATCGCTTTAAGAGAAGAAGGCCTGATGAACGAAGCTGCACCTACAAATTCAACATCTGCG
>Ga0181568_10004751_pt1 | contig 12066 bp, 13 predicted proteins | sample 101ome_20_FD_133758 | JGI IMG/M metagenome (GOLD analysis project Ga0181568, IMG submission 133758) | Coastal salt marsh microbial communities from the Groves Creek Marsh, Skidaway Island, Georgia - 101404AT metaG (megahit assembly) | ecosystem: Environmental > Aquatic > Marine > Intertidal...
CGGCCGCCGCGAGTAAGAGGCCGAGGAGGCCGCCCCCGAGAAGCCCGAGGCCCCTTTCCGCCGCCTCGGAGAGGAAGAGGGGGAGGCTTTTGGCCAAGGCCCCCAGGACGAGCCCCAGGGCGAGGGCGGTCCAGAAGGCGGGGAGGCCGAGGGCCAGGGCGGCCGCGTAGAGGGGAAGGCCCAGGAGCCCGACCCAGGCGAGGACAAGCCCCCCCCGGTACCCCAGGGCCAGGGAGAGGTCCAGAACCATGAGGGCCAGGAGGTCCACCCAGGTGAGCATGCCCCCAGCTTATACCTTTTCTCCCCGGTTCCTTCGCCCGGCTAATCCGGAAAAGCCCTCTGAGGGCCTTTTGCCGGGGCCCCCATGCTGGCGCAAGCCAGCATGGGGTGGCATTACGGGGTGTCCAGGCCGCGCAGGCCGAACCCCCTGGCCCTGAGGGCCTCCGCCACCCGGGAGACGGCCTCCTCCACCTCCTCGTCCCGCAGGGTGCGCTTGGGGTGGCGGAAGCGGAGGTGGAAGGCGAGGCTCTTGTGGCCTTCGGGCAGGGGCGGGCCTTGGTAGAGGTCAAAGAGGGCGAGGCTTTCCAGGTAGGGGCCTGCGGCCTCCCGCACCAAAGCCTCCACCTCGCCGTAGGGGGTGGGGGCGGGGACCACCACGGCCAGGTCGCGGAAGGGGGGGGGGGGGGGGGAGGGGTCTTGGAAGGCGAGGGGTTTGTCCGGGAGGGGCAGGCGGAGCTCAAAGAGGTGGACGGGGGGAAGCTCCAGCTCCTGGGCGATCTCGGGGTGGAGGGCGCCGAGGAAGCCCACCTCCTCCCCCTCCACCAGGACCCGTCCCGAGACCCCGGGGTGGAGGAAGGGGAAGGCCTGGGCCTCCACCCGGAAGGCCAGGCCGAGCCGGGCGAAGAGGGCCTCAGGTACCCCTTGAGGAGGAAGTAGCCGGAAAGCCGCTCCTTGGCCCAGGGGAGGCCCACCCCCTCGCCGAAGAGGAGGCCGGCCAGGTGGGTCTCCTCCCGCTCCCGGAAGACCCGGCCCACCTCAAAGAGGAGGGCCCGCTCGGGCCGGTCCAGGTCCAGGTTCTCCTTCAGCACCCGGACCAGGCCGGGGAAGAGGTGGGTCCTGAGGGCCGCCTTTTCCGGGGCCAGGGGGTTGAGGAGGAGGAGGCGGGGGGGATCAAGGCGGAAGCGGCGGGCGTCCTCGGGGTCCATGAAGCTGTAGGTGTAGACCTCCTGGAAGCCGAGCCCGGAGAGGACTTCCCTTAGGCGCTGCTCCTTCCGGTAGGGGGCTTCTACCCCGCGGTTGTCGGGGGCGGGGAAGAAGGCGGGGAGGGCCAAGGGGATGGTCTCGTAGCCCTGGATGCGGGCCACCTCCTCCACCAGGTCCTCCTCCAGCCTGAGGTCCAGGCGGTGGCTGGGCGGGGTGACCCGGTAGGTGGGGCCTTCGCCTTCCACCCGGCACCCGAGCCGCTTGAGGATGGCGATCTGCTCGGCCTCGGGGTAGGACGTGCCCAGGAGGCGGTTGGCGTACTCGGGGCGGAAGGGGATGGCCTCCGGGGGCTTGGGGCTTCCCGCCTCGAGGAGGGCCTCGGCCACCCGGGCCCCCGCCAGGGCCTGGAGGAGGCTTAAGGCCCGCCTCTGGGCGGGGACCTGGCCCAGGGGGTCCACCCCCCGCTCAAAGCGGTGGCTCGCCTCGGTGCGCAGGCCGTGGCGGCGGGCGGTCTTGCGGATGGAGACCGGGTCAAAGCAGGCCACCTCCAAGGCGATGGCCTCCGTGTCCTCCCGGACCTCGCTCTCCGCCCCGCCCATGACCCCGGCGAGGCCCAAGGGGAAGCTCTCCTCCCCCCGCCACCCGGCGATCACCAGGTCCTCGGGGTGGAGGGTTCTTTCCACCCCGTCCAGGGTCTTAAGCCGCTCCCCTTCCCGCGCCCGGCGCACCGCGATCCCCTCTCCTACGAAGCGCAGGTCAAAGGCGTGCATGGGCTGGGCCCTTTCCAGCATGACGTAGTTGGTCACGTCCACGACGTTGTTGATGGGCCGCATGCCCGCGGCGAAGAGGGCCCGCTGCATCCAGAGGGGGCTTGGGGCCACCCTTAGGCCGAAGGCGTAGCCCAGGGTGAAGTGGGGGGCGCCCTCCGGGTCCTCCACCTTGAGGGCGAAGGGGAGGGGAAGGGCCTCCGCCTTCAGGGCCGCTTCGGGCTCCACCAGGGCGTAGCCCAGGGCGTGGAGGTCCCGGGCGAGGCCCAAAAGGCCCAGGGCGTCCGGGCGGTTCGGGGTGACCTCGAGGTCCAGCACCACCTCCTCCGGCCAGGCCTCCGAAAGGGGGGTGCCGGGGGGGAGGGCGTCCTCGGGGAACTCCAGAAGCCCCCCGCCGTACTCCCCTACCCCGAGCTCCCGGGGAGAGAGGGCCATGCCGAAGGACCGCACCCCTTGGATGACCCGTTCCCCCACCTTTTGGCCCAGGCCGGGAAGCTCCGTCCCGGGGAGGGCCAGGGCCACCCCGATTCCTTTTCGGGCGTTTTCCGCCCCCGAGACCACTTCCACCGTCCGGCCCGCGTCCAGGACCAGGCGCTTAAGCCGGGTGCCGGGGATGGGGTGGGCCTCCAGGACCCGGGCGAAGACCACCCCTCTTGGGATGGGGAAGACCCGCTCTATCCGGTCCGTTTCAAACCCCAGGCCCGCCAGGCGCTCCTCCAGGACCTCGGGGCTTTCCAGCTCGGGCACGTAGGCTTTTAGCCAGGAGAAGGGCACCCTCATAGAACCCCCTTGAACTGCTCCAGGAACTTGAGCCTGCCCCCGAAGAAGTAGCGGATGTCGGGGATGCCGTAGCGGAGCATGGCGAGGCGCTCCACCCCGAGCCCGAAGGCGAAGCCCGTGACCCCCCGGTAGGCCGGGGGCAGGCCGAGCCTTTCCCGGTAGGCGTCCACCGCCTGGAAGACCTTGGGGTGGACCATCCCGGCCCCGCCCAGCTCCAGCCACTTCCCCCCCTCGGGCCACCACACGGCGAACTGGGCCCCGGGCTCCACGAAGGGGAAGTAGACGGGCTGGAAGCGCACCTTGGAGTCGGGGCCGAAGAGGGCCTGGGCGAGCTCGTAAATCGCCCCCTTGAGGTGGGCCATGGCGATCCCCTCGCCCACCACCAGGCCCTCCAGCTGGTGGAAGACGGCCTCGTGGGTGGCGTCCGTCTGCTCAAAGCGGAAGACCCGGCCCGGGACCACGATGCGGAAAGGGGGGGTGTGGGCCACCATGTACCGGACCTGCATGGGGGAGGTGTGGGTCCTGAGGAGGAGGCGCCCCTCCACCTCCTCCCCCAGGGGGCCTTCCAGCCTAAAGCCCTCCCCAGTGAGCCAGAAGGTGTCCCACATGTCCCGCGCCGGGTGGTGTTCGGGGATGTTCAGGGCGTCAAAGTTGAAGAACTCGCTCTCCACCTCGGGGCCCTCCACCGCCTGGTAGCCCAGGGCGCGGAAGATCTCCACGAGCTCCCGCTCCATGAGGGTGATGGGGTGGAGCCCCCCGGAGAAGAGGCTTGCTCCGGGAAGGCTCACGTCCACCCGCTCCCGCTCCAAGGCCTCCTTGAGGGCCGCCTCCTCCAGGGCCTTTTCCCGCGCCTCCAGGGCCGCCTCGAGGGCGGCCTTGATGGCGTTCAGCTCCTGGCCCCGTTTCCGGCGCTCCTCCAGGGGAAGGGCCGAAAGGCCCTTCATCTCCTGGGTCAAGAGGCCCTTCTTCCCCAGGTAGCGGGCCTTGAGGGCTTTGAGCTCCTCCAGGTCCCGGGCGTTTTGGATGGCGGCCAAGGCTTCTTCCAGCATGGCACCCCTCTTCCCAAGAGGATACCGCCTCGGTGTACGATGGGCGCGAACCCGGAAGGAGGCTTTGGGCATGGAGCGGCGCGTGGAGGCTTTGGTGGTGGGCGGGGGCCTTGCCGGCCTTTCCGCCGCCTACTTTTTGGCGCGAAGGGGGCTCAGGCCCTGGGTGCTGGAGCGGGAGGCCCCCCTTTCCTGCACCAGCGACAAGTCCACGGAGGCCTACCGCCTCTTCTGGCCCGGGGACGAGGACCTGGCCGCCTTGGTCCGGGAGAGCCTGGACCTCCTTTCGCCCTTCGCCGGGGTGGCCCGCCCTAACCGGCGGGGGTACCTGTACGTGGGCCGCCTCGAGGCCCTGGCGGCCTGGGCCCTGGGGGAGGAGGCCCCCGCCTGGGCCCGGGCCTTCGCCCCCGGGCGCTTCCTGGACCCGGCTTACCGCCCGAAGGAAGGGGCGGCCCGGTTCCAGCTTTAGAGGGCGAACTCCTGGAGGAGGCCCTCCAGGTCCAAGGGGGCCTCCGGACCCCGGGCCGGGTAGGCCTCGGGGTAGCGGGGGAGGTAGGCCTTAAGCCGCGCTTCAAAGGTGGGCAGCTCGGCCTTCCAGAAGACGCCCACGGGGATCCGCTCCCCCCACTCCAGGGCCTTTTCCTGGAAAAGCATCATCTTGCGGTCCAGCTCCTCCGGGGAAAGCCCTGCGGGGACATGGGGGTCGTAGCCCTCTTCCTGGAGCTTGTAAAGCCTGGGGGCGAACCACTCCTTGGTGTGCAGGTCGTTGTAGGTGGGGCAGGGCTGGAGGACATGGAGGAAGGCCAGGCCCCTGTGCTCAATTCCCTCCTTGATGAGTTCCTTCAGGCCCTTCACGTCGTAGGCGTAGCCCCGGGCGATCCAGGTGTAGCCCGCGGCAAAGGCCAGGAGCAAGGGGTTGAGGCGGCTTTGGGGGTTGGGCTTGGGGAGGCTTTTGGTCTTCTCCCCCAGGCCCAGGGTGGGCCCGGCCTGGCCCTTGGTGAGGCCGTAGACCTCGTTGTCGTAGAGGATGTAGAGCATGTCCACGTTCCTGCGCCCCGCGGCCACGAAGTGCCCGGCCCCGATGCCCAGGCCGTCCCCGTCCCCGCCCACGGCCACCACCGTGAGGTGGGGGTTGGCCAGCTTGGCCCCCTGGGCCACGGGGAGCACCCGGCCGTGGAGGGTGTGGACCCCGTAGACGTTCAGGTAGTGGGGGGTCTTGGCCGAGCAGCCGATGCCCGAGAAGACCGCCGTCTGGCTGGGATCCCGCTTCAGTTCAAAGAGGGCCATCTGGAGGGCGGAGAGGATGCCGTAGTCCCCGCACCCCGGGCACCAGTCGGGTTGCTTTTCCGCCTTGTAGTCCGCAAGCTTGAGCTCCAGCATCTCAGACTCCCTTCCTCAGCACGAGCCTTTCCGGGGCCCGGCCCTCCCTTACCGCCTTCAGGGCCTCCACGGCCTCCTCCAGGGTGATGGGCCGGCCGTTGTACTTCACCACCCGGTGGTGGACCCGCTTCAGGGTTTCCTGCTGCACGAGGTCGGCGAGCTGCCCCGAGTAGTTGTGCTCCACCGTCACCAGGGTCTTCCCCTCCAGAAGGGGGGCGATCCGGGGAAAGGGCCAGAGGAGGCGGAGGTGGAGGTAGCCCACCCCTTCCAGGTGGTCCAGGGCCTCCAGGAGGGTGCCCTTCACCGTCCCCCAGCCCAAGACCAGCACCTCCCCATCCCGGAAGAGGGTGTACTGGTCCTCGAGGGGGATCTCCTTGCGGGCGAGCTCCAGCTTCTCCATGCGCTTTTCCATCTGGAGCTCCCTGAGCTCCACGTCTTCGGTGATGTGGCCCAGGGGGGCGGGCTCGTCGGAGGTCAACCAGTAGAAGCCCCCAGGGGTGCAGATGGGGATGAAGGGGGAAAGGCCGTCCTCTCCCGGGGCGTACCGCTGGTAGGGCCCGAAGCCCTCCCGGGGGGAGAGGCGCTTTTCCCCGTCCAGGGAAAGCACCTTCAGGGCCTCCTTGGGAAGGCTTTGGGCCAGGGAGGCCAGGAACTTGTCCAGGAGGTGGACCACCACCGTCTGGTAGCGCCAGGCCCAGGCGAGGGCCTTCTGGGCATCCAAAAAGGCGTCCAGGATGTCCCCCGAGGCCAAGACGAGCCTCGGGTACTCCCCGTGCCCGCCCCGTATGGCGAACATCAGGTCCCCCTGCTCCGTGCGGGTGGGAAGCCCGGTGCTGGGCCCGCCCCGCTGGTAGAGGGTCACCACCAAGGGCGCCTCAATCATCCCGGCGAAGCCCAGCCCCTCGGCCATGAGGCTGAAGCCGGGGCCGCTTGTGGCCGTGGCCGCCTTGGCCCCGGCGAGGGCGGCCCCCACCGCCATGTTCACCGCGGCGATCTCGTCCTCCGTCTGGACCACGGCCACGTCCGCCCCGGGGAGGTGGGTGTGGGCCTCGAGGAAGACGCTCTCGTCCGTGGCGGGGCTTATGGGGTAGTAGGTCTGGAAGCGGAGGCCTCCGGCGAGCTTGCCCAAAGCGGCGGCCTGGGCCCCGGTGAGGTAGATCCGGCCGGGCGCGGGGCCCAGGACCTCGAGGCGGAAGGGAAGCCTGGGCGCCTCCTCCCGGTACACGGCCTCGGCCACCTTGCGGTTGAGCTCCAGCACCTCCCCCCGGAACTGGAGGGCGAGGGCCTGGAGGAGGGGTTCTAAGGGGTAGCTGAGGAGGTGGAGGCTCGCCGCCACGGCGATGGTGTTCAGGGTGCGCCGGGCCTTGAGGGAGGGCACCCCCAGGGCCTCCCCGATCCGGTCCGCCACCGCCTCAAAGGGGTAGGGCAGGGGCTGGACCCCGGCCTCGGCGTAGGCCTGAAGCACCTCCTTAAGGGACGGGTCGGCCTGGCCCAGGCGCTTGGCCAGGTCCTCCGCCACCCGGTGGTCCAGCATGGGGAGCTTGTGCAGGGTGAGCTCCAGGACCTTGGGGTCGTAGAGCACCACCCCCCCTTCCCGCACCTCCCCCAGGTGCCGGGCCAGGGTCTCCCCGTCCAGGGCCACCAGGAAGTCCACCCTCTCCCGGAAGGCCTGGACCGGTTTTCGCGCGAGGCGCACGTCCAGGTAGGAGTGCCGCCCCATGATGTTGGAGTGGTACTCCCGCTTGGTGGCCACCCACCACCCCCCCTTGCCCACCGCCCGGGCGAAGAGGGTGGCCGCCGTCTCTATGCCCCCGCCTTGGGGGCCGCCCACGCGCCAGGTGAACTCCTCCATCTTCCCCCCTTTGGGCTTACCCTACCCCAAAGGGGGCGGCCTGGCTAGGGCTATTCCTCCCGGTCCGCCTCGTGAAGCCTCCGCCCCCAGAGGCTTTTGGGGGCGTGGTGCTCGAGGACCAAAGCCCGCACCCTGGGGTCCCGGATCCTCTGGGCGGCGTAGAGGGGGTGGTGGCGGCGCACCTGGAAGGCCCCGAGGAGGCCCCGCCGGAGGGGGTAGGGGGGGAGGGGCGGGGCGAAGAGCCCGGCGAGGACCCGCTCCAAGGTCCGGTAGGGCCTTACCGCCTTCCCCGCGTCGTGGAGGAGGGCGGCCCGCACCGCGTAGCCCGGGGCCTCGGGGTAGGCCTTAAGGAGCCTCCTCGCCACCCGCACCCCGTGGGCCCGGTCCCGGGGGTCCATGGCGAGGTAGAGCTCCCGTTCCTCCCCCTCCAGGAAGCGCAGGGCGAAGGCGTCGTCCGGCGCCTCCTGGGCGAGAAGGGCCCGGAGGAGGCGCCGGAGGCGCCCCCGAAGCCGACCCATCTAGATGAACTTCTTCAGCATGGTGGCGATCTCCTCGGGCTTCTTGGGGTTCACCTTGCCCTCGGAGACCTCGGCGGCGCAGACGTTCAGGAACTCGTGGAGGATCAGGGTGGCCGCCGCCTCCATGGCCTTCTTGGTGGCGGTCATCTGGGTGAGGACCTCGTCGCAGGGGCGGCCCTCGGCCACCATCTTCTGGAGCCCCCGCACCTGGCCCTCAATACGGCGGAGGCGCTTGAGGATGTTGTCCACGGTCTCTTGTCCGAGGTCGGTGGTCCGCGTCATGCCCCCATTATATACCAGTACCCCCTATCTCGTCTTGGCTCAGGGGTTCCTCCTCCGGCGCCTCCCGGGTCCTGGGCCGCCGCACCCAGAGCACCCGCCCCCCCAGGAGGCGGACCACCCGCCTCAAGGCCTCCTCCGGGGCCTCCTCCGCCGCTTCCTCCGCCTCTACCTCCTCCTCGGGAGGGCCCGGGGGTGCGGGCGCTTCAGGAGGTGGGGCCGGGCGGGGCCTTGGGCTCAGGCTTTTTTTTTCTCCCTCCAGGACGAGGACGACCTCCTCCACCCCGAAATGGGCCTGGGCCAGGGGGAGGAGCCTCGCCTTCTGTTCCGAGGCCTTGCGGTAGTGGAAGGCCTTGTCCTCGGGGAAAGCGAGGCAGAGCTGGCCTTCCCGGACCTCCGGGCGGGCCTCCCGCACGAAGGCCCGTAGGGTGGGCCTGAGGGCCTCGAGGAAGGCCCGCCACCGCTCCCGCAGGTCGGGCGCCTCCTCGGGCCTTGGGGGTTCCGGGGCCGGGGGGCTTTCCGGCTTGGGGCCGACCTCTGGGGAGGGAGCGCCCGTGGGCTGGGGCAGGGCCTCGGCGGCCAGGGCCCTTCCCGCCTCCAGGAGGGCCACCTCCAGGCTTAAGGCGTCGGAGCGGCGGGCGAGGCGCTCCATGGCCTCGTCCAGGGCGGTCATGGCGGCGATCAGGGCCTGGGGCGGGGCGGGGAGGGGGGTTCCCGCGAGGCCGAAGGCGGCGTAGAGGCCTTCCCGGAACACCTCCAAAAGGCCCGAGACCAGGCTCCTCGGGGCGTACCCTTCCCCGTAGAGGCGCCGGGCGAGGCCCAGGGCCTCCGCCGTTTTCCCCCTCGCGAGGGAGGCGGCGATCTCGGCCAGGGCCTCCCTGGGGGGGAGGCCTAGGGCGCGCTCCACCTCCTTCCGGGTGAGGGGGCCTTCCAGGAGGAGGAAGCGCTCCAGGAGGCTTTCCGCGTCCCTAAGGGCCCCGTCCGCCAGGCGGGCGAGGAGGAGGAGGGCCTCCTCCTCCGCCTCCCGCCCCACGGCCTCCAGGATGCGCCGGAGCTTAAAGGCGATCTCCTCCTCCGTGAGGCGGCGGAAGCGGAAGTGCTGGGTGCGGGAGAGGATGGTGGGGGGCATCCTCTCGGGCTCGGTGGTGGCGAAGACGAAGAGGACGTGGGGCGGGGGCTCCTCCAGGGTCTTGAGGAGGGCGTTGAAGGCGCTTTTGGAGAGCATGTGGGCCTCGTCCAGGATGAAGACCTTCCTGGGGGCAGAGAGGGGGGCGAGGTGGATCCTTTCCCTCAGCTCCCGCACGTCCTCCACGGAGTTGTTGCTGGCGGCGTCAATCTCCACCACGTCCGGGTGGGCGCCCCTCTGCACCGCCTGGCAGTGGGGGCAGACCCCGCAAGGGGGGTCTTCCCCCTGGCACCCCACCGCCATGGCGAGGAGCCTCGCCGTGGTGGTCTTGCCCACGCCCCTGGGCCCGGAGAAGAGGTAGGCCTGGGCGAGCCTCCCCTCCCGGATGGCCTTGAGGAGGGGCTCCTTCACGTGCTCCTGCCCCACCACCTCCTGGAAGGTGAGGGGGCGGAAGCGGCGGTAGAGGGCGCTCACAAGGGCTAGTATAGGGCGTGGTGCGGAGCTTCCTCTCCTTGCACGCCAAGGCCCCCCTGGAGGAGGTGGCGGCCTGGGTAAAGGGGCGCACGGGAGGGGCCGGGGTCTACCTGGTCCCCGACCCCCCCTGGACCAGCCTCTACCACGAGGCCCTCGAGGCCCAGGAAGACCTCGAGGCGGTGCGCTCCTTCCTGCGCGAGCTTTCCGGGCTGGGCAAGGCCCTGGCCTTCTGGGTCCAAGCGGAGGAGGACCTTCTCTTTCTCCTGGCGGAAGGGAAGGGGGTGGTGGCGGAGCTCCGGCAAGGCCCGGAGCTCGGGGAGGCCCTGCGGGCCCCGGAGGAGCTAAGGCCCCTCCTGGAAAGGGCCAAGGCCCTGCCCCCGGAGCACGCCGTCCGGGCCCTGGCCAACTTCTTCGGCCTCCACCCGGACCACGCCCTCCTGGGCTTTTTGGACCTCCTGGAGGCCGAGGAGGAGGGGGGTTTGCCCGAGGAGGTGGTCTACCTTGAGTGAGGCCCTTTTGGTGAAGGTGGGGGGAAGCCTGAGGGGGGCGGAGGCCCTGCTGGAGGAGCTCGCCGCCTACCCCGGCCCCCTGGTCCTGGTCCACGGGGGCGGCCCCGAGATCGGGGAGTGGCTGAAGCGCCTGGGGTACGAGAGCCGCTTCGTGGGGGGGCTGAGGGTCACCCCCCCGGAGCAGTTGGAGGTGGTGGAGATGGCCCTCTACCTCACGGGGAAGCGCCTGGCCTGGGGGCTTTCCCGAAGGGGAAGGAAGGCCCTCGCCCTCTCGGGGCGGGACGCCCTCTGCCTAAGGGGGAGGGCCCTTCCGGAGCTCGGCCGCGTGGGGGAGGTGGTGGGGGTGGAGGTGGGCCTCCTCCTGGACCTCCTAGAGAAGGGCTACACCCCCCTTCTCGCACCCATCGCCCTGGACGAGGAAGGTCCCCTAAACGTCAACGCCGACACCGCCGCGGGGGCCGTGGCCGGGGCCTTGGGGTGGCCCGCGGTCTTCCTCACCGACGTGGAAGGGGTCTACCGGAACCCCAAGGACCCGAAGACCCGCTTCCCCCGGCTCACCCCAAAAGAGGTGGAGGCCCTGAAGGAGGAGGGCGTGATCCAAGGGGGCATGATCCCCAAGGTGGAGGCGGCCCTCGCCGCCCTCAGGGCGGGGGCCCCCTGGGCGGCCGTGGCCAAGGGGGAGAGGGGGGTCTTGCGCAGGCTTCTCTCAGGGGAAGGAGGCACCCTCTTTAGCCCCTCCTAGCCCCGGGGTAGCTCCTCAAAAACGTTGGTCCAGACGTTGAGTACCTGCCCTCCCCCGTTGGTTTGGCCCGTTTCTATGACCTTGACCACCGTTAGGGAGCGCATGTCCAGCTTGTAGAGATTGCCGTCCGCATTGGAAAGGTAAGCGAAGCGGCCGTCGGGCGTGAAGACCACATGTCCCATGCGCCCCTTGCCGATGACCAGGTCCTTAAGGGTGCGCAAACCCAGGAGGTCAATAACGGTGATAACGTTGTTGCCATAGTTAGTGGCAATGACCCGGCGTCCGTCGGGAGAGTTGTAGGCGTGCCCCACCCCGGTGCTGGCGCAGGTAAGGCGGTGGACCAACCGCTTGGTACGGGGGCTGAAAAAGGCCACCTCCCGGCCGCGCAGGTTGTTCCCAGGACCCCGGTTCAAAGCCATGAAGTAACGGCCGTCCTGGGTGAAGTTCCCGTGGTGCGCCTCTACGGCATCTTCCCCGATGAGGGGCATCTCCACCTGGGCAACGATGGGAAGGTCGGGCCGTGTGAGGTCGTAGACCGCGATACCCGGGCGGACCCGATCGTTGCCCTCGTGGACGAGCCAAAGCTCCTTGCCGTCCGGGCTTACCACGGGGTAGTGGGGAACGCTGGGAGCGGAAAAGGTCCGCACCGACCAGTCGGCGGTGTCCACCACCACTAGCCTGTCGTCCACCCGGTCCACGCTGAAGAAGTACCGGCTGTCCCAGCTCCAGGCGTTGTGCATGGAGGTAACGCCCTTGGGCTGGTTGGTAACCGGTATATCTAGAACCTTTTCAATCGTGTCGTCCTCGGTTCGGATGAAGGTCAGGCGAAGCTTACCCCCGCTCAAAGCCCAGTGATCCACGCCCACCCTGCGGCCGTCGGGGCTCACGAGGCCGTGCTTGGGGCGGTTTCCGGTCTCTAGCACCTTGGCCACGCGCAGGTTCTCCAGGTCAAGGATCACCACCCGGGTTTCCCCTTCCCCCGCCCCGCTCACGTACACCTTCTTGGCGTCCGGGGTCATGCTGCCCAAAGTAGCCCCTCGAGCGGTGTCCAGGCTGGCCACCACCTGGTCGGTGCGTGTGTCCACGATGAAGGCCTTGGCGTTGGCGTTAAGAAAGACCACGTAGGGGGACCACACTATCCTGGAGGGAGCGGCGCGAGCCTGAAGGCCCCGCTGGGCGGCAGCAAGGCTGGCTGCAGCCATCCCCAGGCCTTTGATCACATCGCGGCGGTTAAGCTTCCCCATATTTATGCCTCCCTTAGGAAAAATATAATATCCCGACCCCCAAAGGCGTGTCAAGAAGACTTGGGCTTGCCTAGTAAATTGCCTTGTACCCCGGAGGGGGCGGGCGAAGGGAGAGAAGAACCCTAAGGCCGTAGGCGATGAGCTCC
>Ga0181568_10004753_pt1 | contig 12064 bp, 10 predicted proteins | sample 101ome_20_FD_133758 | JGI IMG/M metagenome (GOLD analysis project Ga0181568, IMG submission 133758) | Coastal salt marsh microbial communities from the Groves Creek Marsh, Skidaway Island, Georgia - 101404AT metaG (megahit assembly) | ecosystem: Environmental > Aquatic > Marine > Intertidal...
GAAAAACTAATTAGTAATAATATTGATAATTTTATCTTGGACATTAATAACTCTTAAAATCTTTTTTCCAGTAATTTTATTATTAATTTTTTCAATTTTATATATTTTCTCTAATAAATCTTTTTCATTATAGCCTTTTTTTGTATTAATCGTTGAGATTAATTTGCCTTTAATTTGTATGGGTAAATTAATTTCATTTTCCTCAATTAGTTTCTTATTCACTTCGGGCCAGAGAAGATCGGAAATTTCCATATCAAATAATTTTTCAGAGAGTGAAGAAGATAATCTTGGTATAATAGGAAATAAACAAGTAAGTATTTTTTTACTTAATTTGTTTTTACCAAGATAAATTTTATTTTTTTCTAAGAAGTTTAAGAGAGTGTAAATATTTGCAACACATTTATTTAAACTAAAATTTAAAATGTTTTTTTCCATTTCATGCACAAACCTCTCAATTAATTTTAGTGTATCTTCGGTTGTATTAGTTTCTTCTTGAAGAAAATATCTTTCAATTCGATTAACTAAATTTTTAGAGCTCTGTATACCCTCATCAGTCCATTCTAATTCCCGATCAGGTGGCGAGTCTGAAATCATAAAAATTCTTGTCGCATCAATCCCAAAGCTGTCTAATATTTCTTTAGGTTCGATTACATTTTTTTTTGATTTAGACATTTTTTCAGATGGTCCTTCAATAATATTCTCTTTTGTCTTACGATGTATTAAATTACCATCAACTAAGGCCACATCAGCAGGCATAACCCATTCTTTTTTTTCGGTACTATAGGTTTTATGAGTAATCATTCCTTGAGTGAATAGTTGTTTAAAAGGCTCATTTGCTTTAAATTTGTAAATATCTCTTAGAGCTTTAAAGAAAAACCTTGAATACAATAAATGTAAAATTGCGTGTTCAATCCCCCCAATATACTTGTCTACTGGTAAATACTTATCAATATCTTCAGGTTTAAAAGGTTCACTATGTTCATTATTAAGAAAGCGAATATAATACCATGAAGAGTCTACAAAAGTGTCTAGTGTGTCAGTTTCTCTAAATGCTTTTTTTTTCTTTACCTGACAATAAGTCTCTCTCCAGTTTTCTTGATTAAGAAGAGCATTTCCTTTTTCGCCTAAATTCACATCATATGGCAAAAGTACTGGCAATTCAGACTTGTCCAAGACTCTATAACTTCCATCTTCATAGTAAATCACAGGTATAGGGCAACCCCAATATCTTTGTCTGGATACTCCCCAATCTCTAAGTTTAAAATTTGTCTTTTTTTGTCCAATTTTATTTTCTTCAAAATATTTTATAATTTTTTGAATAGCCCTTGCCTGGTCTAATCCATTGAGCAATGGAGAGTTAATAATCATACCTTCACCCGTAAAAGGCAAATCTTTATCAAGACACTCAACAACTTTTTTTATCTGGAGGTTATACTTTGTTGCAAATTCATAATCCCTTTTGTCGTGTGCTGGGCAACCAAAAATTGCCCCTTCACCATAATTATCTAGCACAAAATTTGCAATAAAAACTGGGATTTCTTCACCAGTTATAGGGTGCTCACATTTAATATCCAATAATTTCCCATATTTTTCCTTACTCTCATCTAAGTTTGAAAATATTTTATTTAGAGATTCAATTTCATTTGAATTGAGCACAGAATTTACGATGCTATGATTTATTGAAATGGCGATAAAAGTTGCTCCATAAATAGTATCAGGTCGAGTTGTGAATATATTTAAACTTTTATCAGTGTTTGATATTCTAAATTTAATTTCTGCACCCTGAGATTTACCAATCCAGTTTCTTTGCATTGTTTTAACTTTTTCTGGCCACATAGACAGAGTATCTAAATCATCAAGCAGCTCGTCAGCATAGGCAGTGATTTTAAAAAACCATTGAGACAATACTTTCTTTTCAACTGTTGCTCCTGTCCTCCATCCTTTCCCATCAATTACTTGTTCGTTAGCTAAAACTGTTTGGTCGACGGGATCCCAGTTTACAAGAGCATCTTTTTTATATACTAAGCCTCTATTATAAAGATCTATAAATAATTCTTGTTGATGTTTGTAATAATCTTCATTACATGTAGCTAGTTCTCTATCCCAGTCTAAATCAAGATCAAGCTTCTTAAGTTGATCTTTCATATTAGCAATGTTTAATAACGTCCAATCTTTAGGATGGGTTTTGTATTGAATTGCTGCATTTTCTGCTGGCAGGCCGAATGCATCCCAACCCATTGGATGAATTACAGTTTCACCCTTGAGCTTATGATATCTTGCTGTTATATCTCCGATGACATAATTTCTAACATGACCCATATGAATATTTCCAGAAGGGTAAGGAAACATTTCAAGAATGTATTTTTTATTAACCATTATTGAATTCTTACTTTAGATTAGTATTACTTATATTCTGTGCTTCAGATAAAATTTTTAAACTTAATTTTTTTTCTTCATTAGAAAAATCTTCATTAGTACTAATCCATAGGTCTTGTTGCTTTTGTTCACAAATTATATTGGTATCGATACCATTTGAAATTAATTGACTTGAAAGAATGGTAATTTTTATAGTACATCTTTGAGATAAATTTTCTTTGTCATAGACTGGTTCGGTTTCAATATACCCACCTATTGAGTCAACATTTTTTAAAGGATAATCAGTTAAAACTTTTAATGATGATTGCCACAGAAATTGATTTATTGTTGAACCAATAGATCCTTGAGATGAAGCTGAATTTTCATCTTTTTTAAAAATACCTGCGATTGAAATTGACTCCTTATCTAGACTTCCTGCCCTTTCTTGTGCTACGCATATATTATACTCTCTATCTGACATCTGCCTATGAGGGTTATCACAACGACCATAAACCTTATCAAATTTTTCTAAATTTGCCTGATTGTTTGAAGAGCAAGAAATCAATGCCAAATAGGCTGAAAAAACTATTATAAATCTCATCATTGAAAGAGAGAATAGTAGAAAAAAATTCTAAATAAACAAAAAAAAACCAGGGATTATGTAAATCCCTGGTTTAAATATAGATTGCTTTTTAAATTAGAATGCTACGCTTGTTCCAATTGCAAAAGTTGTAGAAGAACCAGCTGAAGCTGTAACACCTGTTGAGTTACCTGATGAGCTTTTAACTTCTGCATATACTGATGCACCGCCACCAAGAGCTCTTGAGATTTTAGCTTCAGTTGTTGATGCAGCTTGAGCACCTTCATCAGCAGATTTGATACCGATAGCAAGTGATGTATCAGCGTCTAAAGACATTGAGTAAGCAGCACTAATTGCAGTTGCTTTAGTTTGACCTGCTGACTGCTGATAACCAGCTGATAGAGTTCCGCCCATTGCTGGGTATGCAACTGTGATACCTGATAATGTATCGTTTTCGCTTGATGTATCATCTGATGTAGAGTGACCAATAGTTAATGTAGCTGCACCAGCAGGCATTGAGAAAGAGAAGCCCATTGAGGTGTCAGCAGCATCAGGGTTACCTTGACCTTTACCACTAAGTGATGGTGAACCATCCCATACGTAAACAGCAGTTAATGAACCACCACCTACAGCAGTTGTTAAGCTAATACCTGAACCGTCTTGGTCTGCGTCAGTTCCAACAGCAGGAGAAGCATTAATTGTCTGGTGACCTTGATCAACCATATCGCCAGCAACACTACCTACATTACCAATTTGAGGAGCAGCAACGTCATTACCGATTACGATAGTAGCGCCACCTGTAGCAAATGTTAAAGATGTTAAACCAGTAGAACCTCTTGCAGCTGTACCTTCTAAGTCAGTTGTGATACCACCTGCAGCTGAGATGCCCATACCACCAGCAGTTGTTGTTGAAAGAGCAAATGCAATTCCACCGCTAGTGTTTACGTATTGGTTAGCGTCAGACGAAGCATATGTAGAAGTCGCTGAACCGCTAACTGAGATATCTGCGTGTGCAGTACCGGCAAAAGCAGGACCGTTTGCAGCTAATAGATATATTATTTTTTTTATTATTTAATCCTTTCTAAGATTAATTTTCTTTACGTTTATAAATATAAACAGTCAGAAAAATAGCTTTTTTTAGATTAGTTGTAATTTCCAAATCGTAATAATCCTGAAAAACATATAAATTGTTGCAAAATTGCAACATTAATTAATTAAACTTTATTTTTCCAGTAAATTAACTGATCTTGTAAGTCACTTTCAAATTGATCCTTATAATCAACAAAATCTCCTTTTTTTAGTGATTTATCAGTAATTTCTGATCTAACTTGGTTCATACTGGCCGTATTAGAGTAAAATTTCTCTCTGTTAATAGATTTCTTGATATCAATCTCACAGAAATCCAAAATTGATTTATGAAAATTAGAATAATTTTTTATAACTTCTTCATACTCAATAAACTTTACTTTTTTCAATTGATCTTGAGATAAGTTATTTTTCCAAAATTCTATCATTTTTTGATGGTTGGCTAGTTGAACAGCAATACTAAAAAAATCACTGCTATAATGCACATTTCTTATGTACCTCTGTTTATAAAGAGAGATGGCGTTATCCCACGGATCTCTGGAAACATGCATTATTTTTGCTTTTGGGAAAAGTAGATTAATGACTCCTATAAAAAAATAATTCTCAGGGAGCTTATCAATGAAAAAAGTTTTTTCATTTTTGAGGTAATTAACTTTTTTATAATATTCACCAACTATTTCTTCTAATTTTGTAAAATTAATATCTGATATATCGCTATTTGCTACATACTCCGTCAATTGATCATATAATGAAGACATTTCGCCCCCAGAAAATACTTCCTCATTACTTGCTATAATTGACTCTACCAAAGTTGTTCCAGACCTAGGCATACCAGTAATAAAAATTAAATTTTTACCACTTTCTTCATGATAATTAATTCTGTTGAGATTTTTTTTTAAATTTAAATATATATCCATGCTTTTTCTCATAATTTTTTGAATAGCGAATAAATTAAATCTTTGAAAATTTTTGATTATATTATTTCCATTATGATAATAATATTCAGATTTTGTTTTATCTCTTTTTTCCCAATATCTAGCTAAACCAAAATAGATCCCCGATTGAAAAAAAGTTTTTTGATATAAATTATTAAAGTTTTTGTTTTTATATTTAACCTCTATTTCCTTTATAATCGTACTATCAATTTTAAATTCGTTAATGCCTGAAATTAAATAGAATAACTCAGGATCAAATTCATTTATTTGAGTTTCGATATAAAATTCATTTAATTTTTCAAAATTTAAATTTGCGATTAATGACTCACAGTAATAAGTATTGATAGGTGTTGTATTAAAGGGTATTTTTTTTTCCTTAAATAAAACAATACATCTTTCAAATAATTGTTGTGCCTCCGAGAAATTTCTTTTTTTCATATTTAATAAGCCCTCTTGTATTAAAGGATATGGATTTTCGGGCTCTATTGATTTTGCCTTCTTTAAGTATTGATCTAATTCTTGAAATTCTTCTAAAGAATTAAGAACTACTGATAAATTATTATTCAAAGCAAAATCATTGGGTTTAATTTTTATGCCCTTTAAAAAGGAATTTTTGGCTTCGGCATATTTATAAAGCGACATACAGCAAATTCCATGCATTAAATAAGGAACGTAATGATCAGGATATTGTTTAATAAAATTTAATGCGTATTCCTCGGCAATTTTATACTCATTGTTTCCAAGATATTTTTTTAAAATTTCTACTTCTTTATTCATATTTTTTCACATTAGTTTATATATATAAAAGTGCAATTATTCCAAAATATTAAACTGAACTATTATGCCAAAATAATAGCAAATCAATTAAATGATAATAATTCTGATGATGTGTTAGACACTTTAGTGAAATTAGCAAACATTAATTTTGATATATTCAATAAACTCTCTCATCATGCCATTCATTCTATACTTTCAAAATATGAAACGGGGAGTCTATTAAACTCTAAATTATTTTGGGTAAATTCTTTTAATTTAAACGACGCACACTACGTAGAACAGTTTTTAAAATATTATTTATCTAAGCAATCTAATGATAATAATTATGATATTGAAAACTATCACGATATAATTTTAGATCTTTTAAATAATAATAATTTTATTGAGGGAAATTTTGAACTAAATGATCATCTAAAAAGCTCATATATTATTCAATTTTTTAAACTAGCCATCAGAAATGACAAATTGCGAAGCAAAATTATATTAAATAACTCTGCTTTTTTTCAATCTGGCAATGAACAAGCACTTACTCATCCAAGATTAACCAGCGGTTACGCACTTATTGTAAAAAATCCTTATAAGATTTATCAAACTATGAAAAAAAATTTTACAAGTCCAAGTATTGAGTTGTTAAATTCAGATGATCGTCCAATTGAATATAAAACAAAAGAACAATCAGTTTTTATTTATAGAAAGGGTTGGCACATTTTTAATCAAAGTTGGTCAGACACAAATATTAAAGACACATTAAATGGTCTTATTATTAAATATGAAGATTTGGTTGATAATCCTGGTGAGGAACTTTCTAGGCTAGTTTTTCATTTAAAACAAACAGGCTTTGATATCCAAGTAAATTATGATTTGATCGAAAATTACATAGAACAAAACCAAATTTTACCTGAAGAAAAACCAAAAAATGAATTTTCTAAAAATGAATTAAAATCTCTTAGCGATTTATCAAGTATTGCTAATAGGTTTCAATATTCTCCGTACTAGAAATTAACGTGACCATAAATAATTCTAATTTGCAGCAAATTAAAAATGATCTAATCGGACTTAATTCAAAGCTGCTTATAGTTACAAAAAATCAAAATACTGATGACATTAAATCTCTAATTGATAGTGGTTATAAACTTTTTGGGGAAAACAAGGTTCAAGAAGCTAAAAATAAATTCCAATTTTTCAAATCTGATAATATAGCTCTACACTTAATTGGCCCACTTCAAACAAATAAAGTTAAGGATGCATTAAAAATATTTGACACGATTCAAACCTTAGATAGGTCTAAACTAGTTGAAGCAGTTCATAAAGAATTAAAAAAAAATAAAATATATAAAACAAAAGAATTTTTTATTCAGATCAATATTGGAGATGAATATCAAAAATCAGGTATTTCAAAAAAAAATGTAAAAGATTTTTATGATTATTGTATTTTTAAAGGTTTAAACATAAAAGGCTTAATGTGTATTCCGCCTCTTGATGAGGACCCAATTGAATTTTTTAGGGAAATGCGCAAAATTAGAGATAGCATTAATTTAAATTTATTATTAAGTATGGGCATGAGTAACGACTATCAAGTCGCCCTAAAATATCAAGCTAACATCATCAGAGTTGGATCTAAAATTTTTGAAAAAAAAACTTAGCCTTATACTGTTAATTTTTTTTGTACATAACTTATCAATGGCAAGATCCATTATTTGTAATTTTGAAGAAGTTTATCAAAATGGGCAAGTTCAGGAGGGTTTAATTCTTATACAGAATAAGAATATCAGATACGAATATTTTAACGATCTTCTTTACACTCTAATATATAAATTTGATCAAAATTTGTATTTAGTTGATAATCAAAATAGAAAGAATATTCAATCTGTAGAAACAAACAAAGAATTTTTTTACAACTTAATTAAATTGTATGACCAATACGCAAATATTAACGATGAGATTAGAATAAATAACTTTAATTTTACAATTGAAAAAAGCAGAAAATTTGATTTCTTTAAAAGAATTGGGGTACGATCAAATCAAATAAATCTTAGTTTATACTTTAATAATTGTGATGAAACAAAATTAGATTATAAGTTATTTAATCCTAAACCATTTAAGGAAATAGCAATCAAATGATTTTCGAAATTAAATGTGAGGATGAATTTTTATCAGCTCAGGTTAACTCGATATTAAAAGATTTACTATCTTTGAGAACTGTTGATGAAAACTATAATAAACTTTTTACTATACAAATTAATAAAGTTGCAGATCAAATATTTATCTATTCATCATTTAGTAAAAAATTTAAGACTAGCACACCAGTTGAATTTTCTAAATTATCAAAAATTATTGAAAAAATTTGTCAAGAGTATCAACATAAAATAAACAATCTTCTTTATATTCCTTTTAAACAACAAATTATATTTCAACAAAATAAAATTAATTTAAATGATATTCATAATTTAATTTTTATAAATTTAATTATTTTTAAAAAGGGTGTTTGTAAAAATCTTTTATATAAAGTTCTGTGGCACAAAGATAAAGAAATAAATATGAATAAACTGGATACTCATTTGACTAATTTAAAGTCGTTAATTAAAGAAAAGTTAGATGTTAATATGCCTATTGTATCCAAAAAAAACATTTTAATGATTAATTAATATTTCCCTTTTACCAGCATGATTTGGCTCTGAAACCACTCCTCTTTGTTCAAGTGTTTCCATGATCCTAGCAGCTTTATTATAACCAATTTGAAAATTTCTCTGTAAAAAGCTGGTTGAAGCTTTATTAGTATTTTTAATTAAATCAATTGATTTGGAAATTAACTCCTCATCTTCGTCACTCAAAGAGTCAAAATTTTCATTATTGTTTTTAATTATCTCATCTAATTCGTCAAGATAACTTACTTGTTGTGACCTTTTTATTTCCTTGATTAATTTATTTACTTCGGCATCTGAAATAAATGCTGATTGATAACGTATTAAGTTGCTTCCATTTTTAGTCATTACCATATCGCCGTTTCCTAATAGTTGTTCTGCACCAATTTCACCAAGTACCGTTCTGCTATCATATTTACTAGCAACTTGAAAACTGACTCTAGATGGAAAGTTTGCTTTGATACTTCCTGTAATAATATCGACACTTGGTCTTTGTGTTGCCATTACTAGGTGTATCCCGCATGCTCTTGCCATTTGAGCTAGCCGCTGGACATAATGCTCAACCTCTTTACCAGCAGTCATCATCAAATCAGCCATTTCATCAATAAAAACAACAATAAAAGGTAATTTTTCTGATGCTTTTTGATTATATCCTTCTAGATTACGCGAACCTTCTTCATTCATCATTGAATATCTTCTTTCCATCTCTTTACACACCCATTTAAGAGCAATGATTGCTTTTTTAGGCTCAGTGACTACAGGTGTTAACAAATGGGCTATGTCATTATAAACGCTAAGTTCGAGCATTTTGGGATCAATCAGAATTAATCTTAATTCAGATGGTGAAAACTTATACAAGAGACTTGCAAGCAAAGTATTTATAAAAACTGATTTTCCAGAACCTGTTGTGCCAGCTACAAGAAGGTGTGGCGTCTTACTTAAATCAATAACCTCAATATTTCCTGAAATATCTTTGCCGATGCAGATAGGAATTTTGTGAGATGTGCTTTTAAAATTTTCATTACTAAGTAGTTCTCTGATTGTAACGCTTTCTCTTTGATCATTAGGCACTTCAACCCCGAGGTATTGGGTTCCATAAATTTGAGCTATTCGAACAGCACCAACACCCATACTTCGGGATATATCATCAGCAAGATTTATAATTGTATTAATTTTTATTCCTGCAGCCGGAAGAATTTCATAAAGAGTAACAACCGGACCTAATTTTACATTAATGACGCTAATTTTGATGCTAAAATCTGCAAAAACTTTTTCTAATAAGTCAGATCTTTCTTCAATATTTGATTGATTCCTTTTTTTATGATTACTACTCCTATCGTTATCTAAAATATCCAAAGAGGGAGAATTATATTTATTACTAAAGTTTTTTTCTACCTCAGTATTTTCCTGAAATTCCTCCTTATTAAAATTTAAATCATTTTTAATGACTGGTTCTTTTTTTATTCTCGTTTCTTTCAAACTTTTAATTTTTGTGTTAGTCAAAGATTTAAAATTAAATCTAGGAGAATTTAGAATAACAAAAACATTTTGTATAAAAAAAAATATGATTGTACCAACTATTGTCAGTATATAACTAACCAATTCAATTTGATGTAAATTAAAAACTATATAAGAAATTTCACCCCAAGTTTTGATTTGATCAATAAAATAATAATTCCAATCCCAATATAAAAATACTTGAGGTATAAGGACAAGACTAATCAAAAGAAATAAAAGACGTATAAAAAAAAATTTAAATTCCTTTTTTCGAAATATGGCAATGGAAAGTATTAAGAAAAAAAATACAATTAAATAACTCATTAAGCCAAATGAATAAACAAGGAAACTTGCTGAATATGACCCTACTGTGCCGATTACATTCGAAGTTGCCCCACTGCTTTCGGTTAAAAAGGAGTCATCATTAATGTTGAATGTAAATACCGATAAAAAAATGGTGATAGATAGAAGAAAAAAAAGTGAACCTTTAAACCAGTTAACGATATTTGCTAATTTATCTTTAAAGACTGAGGGAATAAAACTATTGTTCATTAATTGTAATATATGTCTCTAAATGAAAAATAAAATATTTAAATATGATTTTTTGATTCTCGGCGCGGGATTAGTTGGATCATTGGCCGCGATAGCTCTTCATCAAAAGAAATATAAAGTTTTAGTAATCGACAAAAATAAATTATTTCCCAAAGATGCACGCACATTAGCAGTAAATGCTAATTCAAGAGATTTTTTAAGAGATTTAGGTATTTGGAAAAATTTAAAATCTAATTTTGAGTCAATAGATAAGATAATTATCAAAGACTACGTAAATAAGGAAGATTTAATTTTTCATAATGCTAAAGAAAGTATGGGAAGTGTTATTTTTAATAAGTCACTTTTAACAATTTCTAGAGAATATCTTATTAAAAATAAATTATTGATAACGAATATTGATTATGACTCATTTAATTTCAAACCCAGAAAAATTTTTTGTCTTAATTCAAAAAAATTCATTTGTAATAAAATAATTTTTTCTCTTGGTAAAAATTACATAAATCATGAAAATTTAAAAAAAAATGTTTTAGACTTTGGTCACAAAGCTTATGTAGGTTTTTTTAAACACCAAAAAAAACATAATCAAACAGCATATGAAATTTTTACACCAAACGGCCCCTTGGCTGTTTTGCCATCACCTAATAGACAAAAAAAAAGCTCAACCTTTATTTTCTCAACTAAAAATAAAATGAGCCTTAGCAATCTCTCGACTATGATAAAAGATAGTTTTTATTCAACTCATGGAAATATTTATATGAGATCTTCAATTAGTTATTTCCCAATAAAACCTCACCTATCTCGACCATCTCAAAAAGATATTTTATTAATTGGGGATACGGCACATTCTATCCATCCCGTTGCAGGTCAAGGATGGAACCTAGGTATTAAAGATATCCAAACATTATGTTCTTGTTTAGATAAGCACAATATTAATGATACAAACTTTGATGAATATTATTTTTCTAAGAGGATTATTGAAAATGTTATGTACTTAACATTTACTAATATACTTAATCACCTTTATGAAAACCAAAAACCAATCTCAAAATCTATTATCAAAGCTAGTCACTATATTTTATCTCAGTTTCCCTATTTGAAAAATTTGTTTATTAAGCAGGCTATGGGGAAAATTAGTTGAGCTGATTGGAATTATTATTACTGACTACCTGAAAAGTGTTTAGATCCAAAATTGAGTTGATCGTGGCAACTCGAGAAAGAAGGTTAGGCGACTCTAAAATTGCTTGTTTATCAATTTTATTAAAGGGGGCTAGCATTGCTAATGTAGATAATAACTGAAGGTTTGAAGTATCAGACAGTACGTTCTTATCAATCTCAAGCTTTTTCATTTTGAAGAAATTTTCGTATTTGGTGATTAGTGAATCTCTATCAATTTGAGGCTCCATAGGATTTAAATCATTTAAATAATCATGACATTCAATGTTTGCTTGATAATAACCATTTGGTGTTAAATTTCTTTCTTTTAATATAAATCGACAAACCCCTTCTAAGTTTAAAACTATTCTATAATCCGGTGTTTCGATGAATGAGGTGATTTTGCCAATACAGCCCATCATAAAAAGTTCATTATTATTATTTTTAGGCTGAATAACGCCAATCATTCGATGACTCTTTAAGCTATC